>ODAI012589449.1_pt1 | contig 34813 bp, 69 predicted proteins | sample 1539321 | NCBI WGS metagenome assembly ODAI01 (sample SAMN02144231, study PRJEB22623) | gut metagenome | biome: sheep rumen | host: Ovis aries | place: New Zealand
CATCCCCAGGCTGCGGAACTCGCAAAGCCGCTGCTGGAGGAGGTGGATCATCGTTTCCCTGATATCTTCGGGGGGGCATGACATGAATGCTGTTCAAGCTCTACATCGTCGAGAACGGCGAGAGGCTTTATCTCCGGGATTGGTTCGTCTTTGAGGGGCTGGATCATCTGGTATTCACGGAGAGAGCAAGGCACGCCATGAGGTTCAGGTCCAGAGAGACCTTGTCAGATTACATTTACCAGTTAAAGGCATACGGATACAGACCGAGGACGGAGGAATGCTGATGAAACGGCGGGCACTGGTCATTCTCATGGCCGGAGATCCTGAGATGGGCGGAGCGATAGTGGACGGCATTGTACGCCAGGTGATACCGCTCAACAGCGCGGAACTGGATGCGATGCACGAGGAGCTTAAGAAGCTCCGGGCGCGAGAAGGAACGCGACAATACCGCCAGCGCAAAGACTGGAACGAGACCTGCGCTGACCTTCAGCGCAAATATGGAGTGAAACAGCATGGCCCCGTTTACCAGTATATGCTGGTGGGCTGGACGCTGACATGCCTCACGATTGCTGAATGCTGTCGGAGGATCGCCAACCGCATGAAGGAGGGCAGGTCATGATTGTTGGACTGATACTTTTTGTGCTGGGGGCTTCATTCGGTGGATGCGCAGTCGTTGTCAACCAGCGCATGGTGGACCTGCAGACGGATAAGCTCCGCAGGAAGAACGAGAAGCTGCTCGAGAAGATCCATCGTGATCGCATAGTGTACGAACGCTCAAATGCCTACCGCAAAGGCTATCGGGATGGTCTTGAATTTGCGGAAGGGGGCAAGAAAAAGGAGTGATAGAGCAAATGGATAAGGTCTTGAGGCCGAAAGCTGAAAAGGAGCGCGGCAAGGCAAAAGCGGACAAGATGTCTCTCAAGGAGATCATCACGGAAACCGCAGATCAGAGCGCCCATAAGGTAGTCGCTCTGCAGCATCAGCGGCAAGCCGCAAACCATTACCGTGCGATGGAGGATCTGCTTTGGGCGTACCCCAAGCGGGTGCGGATGATGAAGCATCCAGAGGAGTTCAAATTCTTCCCCACCGGCCATTCGAAAGACATCAGCATTGCCCCGCCCCCTGGTACCGGCGTGGTTGACAAGATCGAAGCCGCGGAGATGTACACGGAAGCCAGGAAACGTGCCTATGAGCATGAGATATTCCGACTTCACGAGACTGAGTACGCGATGGCTCCGTTCATGGATCGACCGGAGTTCGTGATCATCAGAATGTTCTATTTCAACGAGGATGTCAACGGCAACTACCGGGGCAACGATGCCAAGCGGCTGACGTGGGAGGAGATCGCCGGGGAACTGGAAACCATCGGCATTCATCGCTCGGAGACTGTAATTCGTCGCTGGCGATCCGCTCTGGTTCGAGAGATGACTGTAATGATGTTCGGGGCTGATGGCGCTCTGTCCATCGAGTCCAGGACGCGCAAGGACAACAGTAAGGAGGAAGAGCATGGTTCGCAAGAAGCTGATCACGACGGGGAAATTCTTCCTGTACAGCAGGAAGGGCAGGAAGTATCTGCACAGTAAGGGCATCCGGGATGATGGCGCAGGCCCGGAACCCTACACCCACTGGACGCCGTACTTCGCCGGAGCCCAGGGATTCGACAGTAAGAAGGCCGCAGAGGCGATGCGGCGCAAGCTGGCAGAGGAAGGTGACGAGGTTTCCATCGTCACAGCAGAGCGGCGGTGTTGAATGTATGACATTCGATGATTTCAAGGATATCCACAAAGGCAAGAAGCCTGTGGAGCTGCTCACCGCCCTGGTCAGAGAGATGGATATACAAGGATCGGACAGAGTAAGTCGAAACGATAGCGTCTGGAGACGAAACTTCGAAGAACGCGACTATTGGGAGCGGGAAATACAAGCTCATGATGATCGTGCCAAATGGCTGTTCGAGGAGCTAAAAAAACACCTGACCCCGTCGGAGCCTCGGCTTATGAGCCACGAGGAAGTATGTTGTGATGATGGCCCTTGCCTGGAGCAGAAAGATTCCAAGGTTCTCTGGAAAGCCATCTACGCAAACAAGGCTGGAAACGGGGCTGACTACAACAAGACCTGGCGCGTCTGGACGTCCACTCCTACCGATGAACAAAGGGAGGCCGAACCATGGCAAAGCCCAAGCTGATGACGGTTGATGAGGCAATGCGTTCCCTCTCCGGCAGCCAGCCCATCGTGATTGAAACCAGGAAGTATGGGATTGTCGCGGACTGGTATTCTGCGAGGAACAAGAATGAGTTCTCCGAATGGCTGCGCCGGCAGGTGGTAGCCGGGAAATATCCGCGCATTGAATACAACCGCACATGGCGCTGTTGGTTCTGGGAGCCGGATGAGAACCAGAGGAGGTCGACGAAATGGGCATGACTTATGGTTATGTCCGTGTCAGCAGCCGAGACCAGAACGAGGCGCGTCAGATGATCGCCATGCAGGAGTACGGCGTGGATAAGAAGCGCATCTTCCTGGACAAACAGTCAGGGAAGGACTTCAACAGGCCGCAGTACCAGAACCTGATCCACAAGCTCAAGGCAGGCGATGTTGTGGTCATCAAGAGTATCGACCGTCTGGGCCGCAATTATGACGAGATACTCGACCAGTGGCGGCAGATCACGAAGGAAAAGGACTGCGACATCGTAGTCCTGGACATGCCCCTTCTGGACACCACCAAGGACAATGCCAACGGCCTGATGGGGAAAGTCATCGCGGACATCGTGCTCCAGCTTCTCTCCTACGTCGCACAGACCGAGCGCGAGTTTATAAAACAGCGCCAGGCCGAGGGCATTGCCGCGTATCGGGCCACAGGAAAGCCCTGGGGCCGCCCACGGTTTGAACGCGGCGAGGATTACCGCCTGTGCTATAGGCTGTGGCGTGAGGGCAAGCTGTCCGGCACACAGGCCGGGAAGCAGCTTGGCATTGCCCGCACCACTTTTATTAAGTGGGCGCGGGAGGACGAAGCGAGGGAGGCTGTTCATTGATGACTTCAAAGAAGGTGACTGCTGCGGAAGCGCGGCAGGAACGCGCCAGGAGGCTGCGTTACCAGCGGCCAGCCTGCATGAGCCTTAACTGGCAGACCATCAGGGATGATCTGAGCGAGATGGGCGATGACATCTACGAGGCGACCTGGATGGATGGAGCCTATATATCCTTGCTGGACAGCTTCGGAGAAGACGAGGATTCGCTGACTGAGGAATTCCGTGTGGCCTTCGGTGCCTTGAGCGGAGAGATAACCCAGATGTGGGAGGACATGAAGGAGATCGAGGACTACCAGCGAGAGGCGATCTTCTTTGAAAGTCCGGATCCGGAATACGACGACCCGCCGAGATACTTCGATGCGTTCTTCCCGGCCATCGGCTTGGATGACGTGATGATGGGCTATGACATTGTGGAACATGACTACTTCGGCATTGACCCATGGTCAGAGGATGCCGCGAAGAAGGAAGCGCGGCAACGGCTCAAGCGGCTGACGAAGGATCAGTTGTTGGATCTGGCGGGAATGTGCATGAACGTCGCCCGGCAGTATCTCAGCCTTCGGGCAAGATATGACAGCCTGAATGCCTCCATCAACATCCTAAAAGGCCGTCATGAGGAGCTGCTTCAGGTGGTGAAGGGCATCGAAGCGCTGTATGAGGAAGCGCATCGCCAGACCGATGGCTTCCGGTACGAATGGCAGGGACGCGAAGCGCTGAAGAAACTGGACGCGGCGCTGAGTGAGCTGCCGGAGAGGTTCTGGGTTGAGTAATGTGAGCAAGCATTATGAAGCATCGCTTGGAGGATGCGGAAACTGCGTATGTCGGTCATGCCTCTTGTGGTGGTCACAACGGTGCCCTTATGGCGGGTGCTGGGATGACCACAGAGCCAAAGCAGAACCGTGGCCGGGGCCGATACGGACAGCCTGGACGAATTGGAACCTTCCTGGAGAACAGTCGTATTGGTGCCGCGGCGGGATATGCTACCCAACCTGTGAATGCGAACACTATATCGAGTATGACAGCTCTAAGACGCTGGTGAAGACATGCCTGGTGGAGAATGTTCTGGTGTTCCAGGACGGATATATCCTGTGCGGCCTCGTGAATGTCCTCGGCTGCGAGGAATGCTACCGAAGGTTTGAGGAACGCCTTGAGCAAGAATGATGAGGAGGAATGAGAGTGGATAAATTCAAGGAAGGTCAACTGATCATCTACGTCAATGGCGACAGCTACGAGATTGGCAAGATCAAGCGCATCGTCAAGGACGGAGCATTTGTCTGGTACTCATCTGGTGAGACGGCATCCAAGACCCCGTTCGACCTGATGCATCCGCTGATCAATGAGTACTGCATTGGCGAGACCAGCCTGGGCGGTAGCATGAATTAGGAGGCGTGAAGTGAGCAAATTGAAGCGAGGATTCTTCGGCATTGGTATCTTTCATGCCAAGAATGAAGAGAACATCGGAACCCTCTGGCGAAGTGCATCCATCCTTGGTGCTGACTTCATCTTCACCATTGGCAAGCGGTATCGGCATCAGTGCAGCGATACCATGAAGGCCCCGAGACATATTCCGATGTACCATTATTCCGATTACGATGACTTTTTCAAGCACATTCCCTATGACTGCCCGGTGGTGGCGGTAGAACTGGCAGACAATTCAGTTGCACTTGAGACCTATAGACACCCTGAACGTTGTATCTATTTGCTGGGAGCAGAAGATCATGGCATTCCAGAAGAGATTCTTCAGCGCTGCCGTGAAACTGTGCAGCTTTATGGAGACTACTGCTACAATGTGGCGACAGCTGGAAGCATCGTCATGTATGACCGAGTTGCGAAAGCACGCACAAAAGACTCGGGTCAATGGGAGGACGTAAATGGGCGATAAGACAAAGATCGACTGGTGCGATGCCTCATGGAACCCTGTCACGGGTTGCCTGCATGGGTGCGAGTACTGCTATGCGCGAGGAATTGCGGAGCGGTTCGGCATGCTTTATGCGCCAGAGTTAGGCGAACCCGGCATGGAGGGCGCGAAGAAATACGATAGTACCGAGGGCATGGATACAATGCTGGAGCTGGTAAAACCTTTTGAAAAGTATGGACGAAAACAACCCTATCCTATGGGCTTTTTACCGACTTTTCACCACTACCGTCTGGACATACCAAAGCGCTGGACAAAGCCTCGCACGATATTCGTGTGTAGCATGGCCGACCTGTTCGGCGAGTGGGTGCCAGACGAGTGGATTAAGGCGGTGTTCGATGCTTGCGATGCAGCACCTCAGCATCGTTTCCTGTTCCTGACAAAAAACCCGGCAAGATACACAAGACTGCTGACCAGGTATATGCCGCCCAATATGTGGTTCGGATGGTCACAGACAGGACCGTTTAAGCCAAGTATGCGGTTTGAGGTTCATCACAGTGTCAACACGTTTGTCAGCATTGAGCCTCTGTTACGTCCCGTTGGCGATGTGAATTTCAAAGCGGATTGGATGATTGTCGGTGCTGAAACTGGCAGGCGCAAAGATAAGGTCATTCCGAGAAAGGAATGGATCGTGGAACTGTCTGAGAAATGCACGGCTAATGAAATTCCGATCTTCATGAAGGAAAGTCTCAGAACCATCATGGGCGCAGACTTCCGGCAAGAGTTTCCCTGGGAGGTTCACAATGAAAACAAATGAGGAGATACGCTCAGAACGGCGAGTTCTCATTGAGTGTATGAGCATGGACGGCGGGTACGGCTGGATTCCCGGCCTTGACCCTCGAAAGCCCAAGAACCAAGCTCGTGTCGCCTGGAGCGATGGCGGCGGCTGGGACCATGTTTCGGTTTCCTGGACGAACCGCTGCCCGACCTGGGAAGAAATGTGCAGGGTGAAGAAGCTGTTCTTCTATCCCGAGGAGGCCTGTGTTGAGTTCCATCCTGCAGAGTCGGAGTATGTGAACATGCACCCCTACTGCCTGCACATCTGGAGGGCTCAAGATCAGACCATGCCGACGCCTCCGAGCTGGATGGTAGGCGCAAAGAACGGCGAGACGCTGAGTGAGAGCATGGCAAAAGCGGAAGTCGAATTGAAAGCGCGAGAGGGGCTTGTATCGTGAGAGAGATCGTTGTTGACAATTTCGCCGGGGGCGGCGGTGCTTCGACGGGGATAGAAATTGCCATCGGACGCAGTGTGGACATCGCCATCAACCACGATCCTGCGGCTATCGCCATGCACAGAGCGAACCATCCCACCACGGAGCATTACACGGAGGATGTGTGGGAGGTTGACCCGGTCGCGGCCTGCGCGGGACGGCCCGTAGCTCTCGCCTGGTTTTCACCAGATTGTAAGCACCACAGCAAGGCGAAGGGTGGCAAGCCGGTGGACAAGCATATCAGAGGGCTGGCCTGGGTCGCAGTAAAGTGGGCCAAGGCAGTGCATCCCAGGGTGATCATGCTGGAGAACGTCGAGGAGTTCATGGACTGGGGCCGTTTGGACGAGAACAACCGTCCCGACCCCAGGTACAAGGGCGAGACCTTTAAGCGCTTCATCCGACAGTTGGAGAAGCAGGGATACCATGTGGAGTACAGCCTCCTTCGCGCCTGCGACTATGGAGCGCCGACCATCAGGAAGCGGTTCTTCCTGATCGCCAGGTGTGATGGAAAACCCATAGTATGGCCGCAGCCTACATACGGGGATCCCAATGGACTGGAAGTCGCCGCCGGCATGCTCAAGCCCTGGAAGCCTGTTGCGGATGTTCTTGATTTCTCTCTCCCCTGCCCATCGATCTTCGATACGAGCGAAGAGATATTCGAGAAGTACGGCATCCGCGCTGTGAGACCTCTCGCAGAAAAGACTTTGCGCCGGATTGCACATGGCATCATGAAATTCGTGGTGGATAACCCAAGGCCATTCATTGTCCGATACAAGTACGACAATGAGCCAGAGGACAGCAACGAACCGTTGTCCACCGTCACCACGGTCAACAGTCACTATCTGGCGATGCCAAGCCTGATCCAGTATCACAGTGAACGTTCAGAGAATGTCCGGGGACAAGGCATCGACAAGCCCATAATGACGGTGGACGCTTCCAACCGATACGGCCTTGTTGAACCTTTCCTGGTACAGAGCGGATATGGTGAGCGCGAAGGCCAGAAGCCCCGCGTCATGGATGTCCAGAAGCCTCTCGGAACTGTCGTCGCCCACAGCAACAAGTTTGCCGAGTGTAGCGTGTTCATCAGTAAATACTACGGCGGGGACAACATGGCAAGCGGAGCGGACAAGCCTCTGCCGACAGTGACCGCCATAGACCATAATGCGATGTGTGCGGCCTTCGTCACGCAGTTTAACAACAACTCCATCGGGCAAGAGGTTTCAGATCCGCTGAACACCATCACCGCCGGTCAAGGTCACTTCGGAGATGTCAGGGCCTTTCTGGTGAAATACTACGGAACCGGAGATAACGCAGTTTCCTGTAAAATGCCCGCTCCTACCATCACAGCAAAGGACAGGTTGGGCCTGGTGACCGTCCACGGCCAGGACTACCAGATCGTGGACATCGGCCTTCGGATGCTGACGCCGCGGGAGCTGTTCAATGCCCAGGGCTTTCCCCCGGATTACATCATTGATGTGGACGCTGACGGCAAGAGCTATCCCAAGAGCGAACAGGTAGCGCGATGCGGCAATGCGGTCTGCCCGCCGGTGCCTACGGCGCTGGTTCGGGCGAACCTCCCGGAGCTGTGCAGCGCAGAAGCAAGCGCGTAACAATTGGGGGTGAAGTGAGATATGGGATATACCGATGAACCGCGCACCTGCATCGTTGACGGGGCGCAGGCCCTCTTTCACGGCTGGGCTGAAGTGGAGAAGCCGAACATCGAAGATGGAAAGCAGGTCGGCCGGTGGAAGAACGTCATCGCTGTGATCGAGTTTCGCAGCGGCGAAGTAAAGGCTGTCAGACCGAACGAGGTGCGGTTCCTGGACAGCGATAAGCAGTTCGCCAAGTACGACTGGAGAGAGGGTGAGAACTGATGGTGTTATACCTTTGCGACTGTAGGCTGCCGTGCGCCATGAATGTTGGATGCCACCAGAGTGGGACCGCGATTGGGGTTTGCAAGCATACCACAGACCCCAGTCATGCGCTACATGGTGAATGCGCAGAGCCGCAGAACTATCCTGACCGCTTTGAAGCTGTTTACGACAAGAAAAGCGGTGTGGTCATCGACTACTTTGAGAAGGAGCATGGAGCATGAAGATCATCAAGGAAGGTGATGTGAAGCGCCTGGACAAGACACGCAGATTTGAGTGTTCTGACTGCGGTTGTATCTGGGAGGCGACTGCTTTCGAGTACCGGAAGGAACAGGGAAGATATAACGAGACGATGATCGGCTGTAAATGCCCGACCTGCCGCAAGGAAGTATGGAGAGATTACGAATGAGAAATGGACTGGTTGAAACCGTCGCCAGCGACCGGGCACGGAAAACCTTCTATCCGACGCCTCGACAGGTGGCAGAGAAATTGCTAAAAGACGTGGAGTTCAGGAATGTACGATACATCCTTGAACCCTCCGCGGGCAAGGGCGACCTGCTCAGAGAGACGGTGGCTTACAAGCACACCAACTTGCGCAGGAAGTATGGATTACCCTTTGATTATCCAGAAAGCAAGTATGACTGGAAAGAGGCATGGTCGGGCATTCATGCAGACTGCATCGAGATAGACCCGGCACTGAGGCAAATGCTGGAAGAGAACGGGATGCGCGTCATTCATGATGACTTCCTCACCTTTGAGACCCAGATGCGCTACGATCTGTGCGTGATGAACCCACCCTTTGACCAGGGTGCCGATCATCTCCTCAAAGCCCTTGACCTGATGAAGCGCGGCGGCCAGATTGCCTGCATACTCAACGCCGAAACCATCCGCAACCCGTACAGCTACAAGCGGGAGGAGCTATTGAAACTCCTCAACCAGTATGGCGCACATATCCGTTATCTGGAGAAAGCATTTAGCGATGCCGAACGTCAGACTGACGTAGACGTGGCACTGGTAACGGTCAGCATCCCTGCGGCGACGCAGAGGGACAGCACCATCATTGACGAGATGCACAAGGCTCCCACCTACAAGAGCATGGAAGCACCGGAAGGTGTCACAAGCATGGTGCAGTACAACGCCATACAGGAATGGGTGAACCGCTTCGACTTCGAGGTGGCCTGCGGCCTTCGAATGATCGACGAGTTTAAGGCGCTGCGGTTCAGCGATGAGCCGGGTGACAAGCCGCTACTGAGCCTTGGCATCGGTTCAAAAAGCGACAACATCGATCTTAATAACCTTGACAGCAGCAAGAACACCTTCATTCGTGAGACACGGAGAAAATATTGGAACAAATTATTCATGCAGCCTGTTATCACGGAGAGATTCACCAGCAATATTCTCAATGAGCTAAGGGACAACGTGAACCGGCTGGCGGATTATGAGTTCAGCGTGTTCAACATTCTTACGATGATCATCAAGTACAACGCCAAAGCCATCAAAGGCATTGAGGACACCATCGTGGAGCTGTTTGACAAGTGGACAGCCAGCTATTGGCATGAGGCCAGCCCGAACCGCCATTACTTTAATGGGTGGTGTACCAATGACTGCTTCCGTATCAACAAAAAGGTGATCATCAGCTTCTACGCTTATGGCTACAACTACGGCACAGGCAAGGAACAGCTCGAAGGATACAAAGTGCGCGAGTATCTGGAGGATATAGAAAAGACACTGGACTATCTGGACGGCGGCAGAACTGAATGGAGTGTTCCGCTCAGAGACGTCGTAGAACAGGCGAATAAGGAAAACAGGTTCAGAAATGTAGAGACAAAGTTCTTCTTTGCCACCTTCTACAAGAAGGGCACGGCGCACCTTGTCTTCAAGGACATGGACTTGCTGGAGAAGTTCAACATGTTTGCCGCCCAGAAGAAAGGTTGGCTGCCGCCGGAGTATGGAAGGAAACGGTATAAGGACATGGACAAAGAAGCACAGCATGTCGTGGACAGCTTCCAGGGGCAGGAGAAGTACGAGGAGGTAATGGCAAGAGCTGACTACTTCCTGAATGCTGGCACAAGTCCAATGATGATGCTCGGAACAGGAGTGTAAAGCCATGGGCGGCAGATTGTGGAAGGAGGAAGAGATTCGGTTTATGAGCAGACATTTGAACAGAGGACTGTCCTTTGTGGCAAATGCACTGAACCGGACGGAGACTGCCGTATACCAGAAAGCCTACTCTCTGGGTCTTGCCGTTCAGCGCAACGACATGTCTGCCCGAGTGTACAAGAAAGAACTGAACCGTTTCAAGAAGTACGGGCGCAACCGCTATGCTGAGCGCAAGGAAGAAGGGCTTTGTACTCGATGCGGTAAGCGATGGGCCGAGGCAGGACGGACGAAGTGCCGACCGTGCCATGAACGCGACCTCAAGTGGTACAGAGACAATAACACCCGTGAGTATCTGTACAACTACAAGAAACGGCAAAAGGCCGAACGCAAGATGAAGAACCTATGCGTGAACTGTGGACGCCAGCTTGAACCGCAAGAGATCGGCGTCAATACCAACTGCACGAAATGCCGCGCAAAGCGAATGGAGAGAACAACCGTGAAGCGGATCCAGATGCGGATTCATGGGATAAAACGCAAGCGCTGAAGGATGTAGCACAAGAAGGAGAGTGAGAAGAATGATCTGGGGAGACAAGAAGCTGAAGATGCTGGTCGATACCGGCCTGATCACCAACACCTATGAGGGGGCCATCAACCCGGCCTCGATCAACCTTCGCCTGGGGCACACGTTTCTGAAGCCGGAGCCGGAACAGGTCGTCAAGCTGGGCGAGGAGATGCGGTACAAACGCTTCGAGGTTCAGGACAGCCACTTTATTGTCCTTGATCCTGGCGGTTTCATGCTGGCGACCACGCTGGAGTATATCGACGTTCCTGTCGAAGCCGCGGCATTCGTCCAGGGCAGATCGAGCATCGGCCGCGCCGGCCTGACGGTTCAAAACGCCGGGTTTGTGGACCCTGGGTTCAGAGGCCATATCACCCTGGAACTGAAGAACGACAGCCCGTGTTACATCATGCTCTACCCCGGATATCCCGTCACCCAGCTGGTCTACATGGACGCCCAGGACGTCTCGAACGGCTACAGGGGCAAGTACGTCGGCCAGGTTGAGGCCACCGGCAGCAGGATGCACTATGACGGCATCACGCCGGAGAATGCCCGAGAGCTTGGAAAGGGGCTGACGAAGCTGTGATCGGAACACTGGCAGATATTGCCAACATGAAGCCCTCCGTCACCGACTTCACCGTGGACGGCCATTGCTCCGGGTGCGGCGCATGCTGTTCCGACTTCCTCCCTGTATCCGGGGAGGAGGTCGAACGGATCAGGGCCTACGTCAGGAAGCATCATCTGAAGGAGCATATCAACAAGGTGGCCGTTGGCTATTTCGTGGACGCCACCTGCCCGTTTAGAGATGATGTCAACAGGAAGTGCGACATCTACGATGTCAGGCCGGAGATCTGCCGGGGCTTCCAGTGTGACCAGGACATGGAGAGCATCAGGCTGAACAGAGACCTGATGCACAACCGATACCGTGCGCGTTCGATGCGTGCTGAATTCTTCGGGAATGAACGGAACGGCATCGTAGCCAGCATACTCGGGGCCAAGCTGGAAATGAAATAGTGATGCAACATCCTGCGGGTGGAGGTGAGTAAACTTGATGGATGATGGAAAGACCGTACTGGATTTCATCTCCAGGTTCAAAGGGAGCGAGATGGTGTTTCTCCACGGCTGCTGTTACTGGTTCGCGCACATTCTCCATGAGCGCTTCTATGCCGAGTATTCTGTGGATATCAAGTATGAGCCGGTGGAGGGGCACTTCATCACGAAGATCGGCAACCGATTTTATGACATTCGCGGCGATGTCACGGAACTGTATCGTGGAAAGCCCATGTACGATCTGTACGAGTTGAACCATGACGATAACAAGTATTTCCGGCATCTGATGCGAGACTGCAGAGACTTTGAGGAGGTGACCGAGAATGGGTGAACTCGTAAACGCCATTAACGAGTTGATTCTTGCTGCGATTATCCACGGTGGAGACCTGGGTGGGGCTTATTTTTCCAATGCGAAAGAACTCCGTGAGAAAGTAAACCGCGTGGCGGAGATGTTCGACTGCGATGTCGTTTGGGAGGATAGTTTGGATAGGCCCGACCCGGATGAGGAAGGATGGCCCAGGCTTGTTTACCGAGGAGGCGGGCAGGAATGATGTTTGAAGAGCTTGCCAAGATGCTCAGTGAGATAATTCAGAAGACCTGTGTAACACTTCAAGAGTTTGCTCAGCAGCTTTCCCGTCTCCTCGGAAGTGCATCCGACGAACAGTCATCGTTACCGTTCTTGAAGCCCTACCATTGCAGGGTGTGCGGCCGGAGGTATATGACTGCCAGAGAAGCCGGGCTTTGTGTAAAAGGGCATCAGAAAAGCATCACACGAATGAACGCCCATGGCAAAGTACACGGGAAGCATACCGGCCTCCGGGTTGCCCCGAGGAACCGTGAGGCGACGATGCGATCCACGGAGATCCGCAAGTATAAACAGACAGCCGGAGGCGCTGGAAGGCGGTGAATATAGATGACAGAGCAAGAGAAGGCCGTCATTATCAAAGATCTTGAATGGGCTATAAATGAGCCAGATGTGTTTGACGCCTTGTATGTTGATGACTTGGACGGTGTCATTGATACTATGCGTGGCGCTCTTGATCTCATAAAAGCCCAAGAACCTCGTGTTATGACAGCGACAGATTTTGAAAACAACCCCAATGTTGATGAACTCGGACACCTTTCAGGATGGCTTGAAACACGTCCTGGGGTCGGTGAGGAATTTGAGCGCGAAGGTTGGGTAACTGTGAACAAACGTTTCATGGAGAACGATAAGTACAGAGTATGGACAGGACGACCATCTGAAGACCAAAAGAGAGCGGTGAGTTGGGAATGACGCATGAAGAAGCGGTTGAAGTTTTGGAACTGGCCAAAACTGGATACGTTGGTGAAATATGCGATGCTTTTAAAATTGCTATCAACGCGCTAAAAGCCCAGGAAACCAGTCTCGAAGAAGTTGCAACCAATTTTGGCCTCACTGTTGATGGTGTTTCATTTGCACTCGACCAGTATCAGACAGTGATCAGTGAGATCACCCACGGGCGTATGAGCAAGCTGTCATACTACGCGAGGGACATACTGAGCGTAGCCAATGATGTGCAGTGTGATGGATGCGAGCTTAAGGAAGCACAGGAACCGATAAAGGCCAGCATCAAGGACAGCGACGGAGGCGTCACGCACTGGTATGTATGCGGATACTGCCAGGCACCTATCCAGCCCGGCGACAACTTCTGCCACGACTGCGGAAAGGCGGTGGCGTGGGATGACTGACATGGAGAAAGTGATCCGGGAATTGGAACGCGTCAGAGACTATGACCCTATGATTCGCGTATCGCATGATGATGTCTTTAAGGGATATGCGGAAGATGCTCTTTTACTGCTGAACGCTCTGTGGAAGGACCTGGATAAGGCGAGGCCGTGCTTTGCCTGCAAAAACCAGTCCAAGTGTGATCCGAATGACAGCGGAGAGAAGCAGCGCTTCTGGGTATCCTGCGGCGGCAGTTGCAAACTGAAATGGGAATGGAGGGGGTTTGGTGGCTGACAGAGAGAAGGTTATCAGGGTCTTGTCTCACTTTCCAACAAACACATTTTGCGCGGAAGGTGGAGAAGTTACTGTGGCAGATGTTCTTGCTCTACTGAAAGCGCAGGAGCCAAGGGTGATTACGGCAGAGGAACTCGAAGATTGGCTTGAACCCGCATACCTTGAAGATATTTTTTATGGTGGCCGATGGGCTTTGATTGCGGACTTTTCTGCTAATTGGTTTATTTTCAATGTTACTGAACCGGGATTCTTGAAGGAAGAAGAATTTCATGTTTCGGAATACGGTAGAAGGTGGCGGTGCTGGACATCTCGTCCGACAGACGAGCAGAGGAAAGCGGTGAAATGGGTATGACGGACCGGGAGAAGGTCATAAAGGGCTTGGAGTGCTGCGTGCTTTTTAAGGGCTTTGAGTGCACGAACAGGAATTGCCCGTATTGGGAAGACTGCAGTGCAACAAGCACCTCAAACGAATTGCTACATGATGTTCTTGCCATGATGAAAGCGCAGGAGCCTGTGGAGCCAACGTGGCGGCATGGTTATGCATTTTGTGGCAAATGTGGTAGACATTTTGGGCGTGGGTATAAGTACTGCCCGGATTGCGGAAAGGCGGTGAAGTGGGATGGATAAGACCAGCGAGATCATTGAACGTCTGGAAAACCTTGCAAAGTGCGCCGTACACCGTGTTGGTGAACCTCGATTTGTAATGAGTTTGGATGATGGGATTGCGCTGCACGAAGCCATCGACTTGCTGAAACTGCGTGAGCCGAAGCCGCCCATCATCAAAGAAAACTCATACGGTTGGAAGTTCTACTATTGCCCATTTTGTGGGAAAGAGTTCTACCAGAACAACAAGTTCAGCTTCTGTGAGAAATGCGGACAGGCGGTGAGCTGGGAATGAGTGACTTCCTGACATTCATTGACAGGCTGATAAACCATTTCCCTGTCCACGTTGACATCCAATACAGCAAAATCACGGATTGGTGCATCAGCGTCAAGAAGGTTGGCTGTGCATCGGACTATCCTGAAAGCGACCACATCGGCAATGACGCCATTCTGTGCGATGTCCAGGATTGTGATATGGAGCTGGCATTTGCCAGGGCACAGGTTGCGGTCAAGGATTGGCTCATCCGCTTCAACGACGGATATTAGGAGGTAGCGAATGGGAATTTTGGTGAACATCGATATGCCAACCAGTTGCTTTGGGTGCCCGATGGCAAGAGCGAATGGAGATAGTGCGACTTGTCAAGTCACCGGCCTGACCGCCAATACGAAGACCAAGAGGCCAGAAGATTGCCCTATCATATTCGGAAATATCAAAATAATGGCTAATGGTGGAGATCCCATGCAGTGCTATGGCTTTTCGCAGCGTATTTCTTGCGCGACGTGCGCACGAGCCGGGATACCAGAGATTTGCAGATACTGCCCTTCCAACCAAGAAATGAGGTATTGGCGATGACCGTTGAACGAATCATTGAGCTGTTGAACATTGAGCATCAGTGCATTCTCCGCAACACCAACGGCAATTGTGATCGGAATTGTGGTGTCTGCGATCTGGTGCAGAAAGACGCTGATCTGGATGAGATGTACACCGATGCCATTGCCATCCTTAAAGCTCATGAGCCGCGAGTAATGACGCTGGCAGAGGCGGTAGAAAAAAACGTGGTATGGTACGACTGGCGCACACTGGGAGTAAGGCCAGCCAAGGTAAACCGAGTACCGTCAAAGACGGGCACATATCGCGTACAGCGGTTCGGCGACATAGACGATTGGGTACACGCCGACGAATATGGTGAGTATTGGCGTTGTTGGACATCCTGCCCGACCGACGAGCAGAGGGAGGCGACACCGTGGAGTTAATTTTGAATACACCGAAGAAGGATGTGCTTGGTACTCCTATTGAACGTGATGGCGTATGGGATTGGAAGGTAGCCTTTGAAAGCTGGGAGTGCCCGGAGTTAGCAGCGCTGTTAAAACCATGTCCTTTCTGCGGTGGTGGGTTTACATTTCATCAAGATGTTGATTACTGGCATAGCGGTAGAATTATGAAATACCAGTATTATCTTCACCGTGACAAGTACAAAAAAACTGGGGACTATTGCCCACTTGTGATGATTGCCAACAGCGCGGTTACGTTGCCTGCTGGTGACGCAAGGCCAGAGGATGGTTATGGCGGGGAGATCGTGGAGAAGTGGAACCGGAGGGCGAATAGGGAGGCTACACCGTGGCAGTAAAAGCCTATGATGTTACAGACAGAAACCGCGACGAGGATGTATCGTATATCGTGTTTGCAGAGTCACGCGGCAAAGCCATTATGATCGCCCTGCACGGTGCCGAAGGCGCGTTTGACAATTATCGATTTACCGAGCTGAGAGCGCATCGTTGCCCGGCGCTCGACAAGTTTTACCGTGGCTATCCGGTCATGGACTGGATGGATGACGAGGATCGAGTGGCAATGGTTCGATATGCCGGCTTTGAATGCTCATGTGAAGTCGATGTCACCTACGATAAATGCCTTGCCTGTCCTGCGCATGAATGGTGCGGAAGATTCGAGGGCATGAAAGAAGATTGCGAGTATTGGGCATCCGTGGGAAAGGCAGCTGTTGGAGGTGACAGAAAATGACTATTCAACGCATGGTGGAGCTGCTCACAGTTGAGCATGAGTGTATGCTCCGCAAGAGTCACAGTGATTGTGACAGCAGGTGCGAGAGCTGCGATCTGGTGCAGGATGACGGCGAACTCCATGAGATGTACACCGATGTCATTGCCATCCTCAAAGCCCATGAGCCGCGAGTGCTCAGCGTCGCAGACATTATCGACGAGGGGATAACGCCGGACGTCATCTGGATTGAGCGTCGTGAGGAAGGCGATGTGGCGGCAGGCGTTTGGCAGATCGACCACTATGAGATGGTGGGCGGCGGTGTGGTCGATGACCTGGGTGAAGAGATCGCCGAAGCGCCGGAAGCCTACAACACCAGGTGGCGCTGCTGGTACCCGACGAAGCCCACGGACGAGCAGAGGAAGGAGGTGAAATGGGAATGACCTACGATGAACGGGTGGCTCTGAACAAGAAGTACGCAAGCAGAAATGTCCTTGAGGAACTGGCCTTTGAGTCCGAATACCACAAGGCCACGATGTCAAAGAACGAAGCGGAATTCATCCGCTGGCTCTGCGGGAGAGCGTATGAACTTCTGAAGGCCAGAAAGCCCAGACTGCTGACGGCACAGGACTTCAAGGACAACCCGGACGTGGACGCACAAGGGTATCTGCCCTGCTGGGTTGAGTGCAACGAGAAGGAAAGAGCCTCTGCCATCAAATGTGGCATCCTCGAACCCGGCGAGGATATGGATGGGTGGTCGGAAGCTCGTGTGGACGAGCTGCCCGGCGGCGCTGCTCACAACCCGAACGTCCGGCTCTGGACGGCGAAGCCCACCGATGATCAAAGGAAGTCCGTCCCCTGGAATGATACGCCTGTTGCATCAAAAAGCAAGAACTGAATTACAAGGAGGTTTTCACCATGAAAAAGATACTGGCTGTGCTTCTTCTCGTTTCTCTGATGTTCGCCCTGTGTTCCTGTGATGAACCCACTCCCCCGACCGGAAGCAGCGCCGACAGGCAGAACACCAGGGCTATCGCCAATATGCTGTCCCAACAACAGCCCACGCCGACAGACATTGACTTCAGCCTGGAGCGGTACAACCTGACGCGCCGCGCCTACTGGGTGAACGGCCAGCGCGAGAAGGCGGCAACCCTGATATGCAAGGTAACGAAGCCGCTGGGGTACATCGTACTCATCACAGAGAGCGGATCCGTGGTTGGACGTTTCACTGTGGACGGCAAGGTCAGCAGCCTCAACAGCTACCTGACGCCGGACAGCGACTACTTTGAGATTGCCACCGGCTCGTCCTCGACATACAGAAACAACTGGCTGGCCGACGTGGACGGCAGCTATGGCGAGAACGACAGCGGCATCTTCTTCTTCACCCCGGACGGCAAGTACATAGAATGGACCGGCACATACCTCTATTCCGATATTCCCTTTGAGGTTGAGAACCCTGTCGTTACCTATATGGAGGGCAAGTGAAATGATTGAATACGACAAGCTCATCATTGGACTGGTTGTCGTGCTGGTCCTGGCGCTCCTTTTCGTAGCGGCAAACCCTCTGGGGCGCGGCATCTGGAATACATGGGTCTACCACGTCCGTAAGACCGATGATGCGACCAACTACCAAACCATCAAGCAGGTGGAAAGCACCTGCAGATCCATGATCGCCTCCTACAATGCCGACAAGCTGCGCTATGAGCAGTACATCACCAGCGACAGCGCAGAGCAGCGAAGCTGGGGCGAACAGGCCAAGATCAGAGCCAACCAGACGGCAGCCGTCTACAATGAGTATATTCTCAAGAACAGTTTTGTATTCCAGGACAACGTCCCTTCGGATATAAGGTCTGAACTGGAATTCCTGACTTAGAGAAAAAAAGGAGTGAGTGTCTGTGAGAACTTCCATCCGGGGGCCGTTGAGAGGAAACAACGCCCCATTCGTCATGCACCTTGAACGGGTGTGCAGGCTCATTGAGATGGGCCAGCGGTTCACCATCGAGTTCAACCCGTGCAGCAACGTGGGAAAGATCAGGGGACGGTTGATCAAAGACATGGGTCTGCACATCGAAAGCGGCGGCGACATCGCCCTGGTCACCATCGACGGCATCAGCACCGCTGGCTTCGGCCTGACCCTGGCAAACTACAAGAGTGTCTGGCGCTGCTGGCAGAATGGTGAGCCGAACGAGGCCATGCGGCGCGGACTCAAGTGGGGGTGATGAAATGAGGCTCATTGACACGGATGAACTTAAATACCCGAACATCGCCATCTTCAACATGAAACTGCACGGTGCTGACGTGCCGATGGTACGGCTGGCCGATGTTCAAGATCTGATGCCGACCGTCGAGGCTATTCCTGTTGAATGGCTCAAAAGGCAACATCACCAGTACATGAAATGCAACGATAAGCTGATGTGTGATGCTTATGCTGTTGTGCTGGGAGAATGGATTGGACAGCAGAAAGAACAGGAGATGAAATGATGGCTGAATTCCAGAAAGTAATGCGCGAATGGAAACGGATGTGTAAGTCACGAGGGAATATACCTGATGATTTTGTCGGGGCAGAAAGCGCGTTATTGTTTGCGTTTGATAGACCAGAGGAAATAGAACGTCTGGTAATGGAGTGGTCCGCAGAGCACCCGGAGCCGGTTTATCCGACTTGGGGAGAATGGTTGTTGCAGCAAGGCGTCATCCGTGCAGGAACAGAGACCAGGAACGGATTCACCTATCAAACCGTTGCTGATAAGCTTTTTGACCCAATTGATGCCAAAACTGCTGAAAAGCTGGGTATCCCGCCCGTGGAGGTAACAAAATGAGCGAGTGGATCAGCGTGAAGGACAGGTTGCCAGAAGAAGACGGCTTATATCTTACCTATGGCGATATTGAGTTTGTCCCAGATCATAACGATCAGCCTAATACATACAAAGGTATAAAGATTCGCGGATTCTTGTGTGAATACCATCTTGAATGGGATTGGTACGTTACCCACTGGATGCCTCTGCCGGAACCGCCGAAGGAGGGGTAGCATGGCGCGGACGAAGTACATAACCATCAAGATAGCACCTGATCAGATCGACTTCTTCGGTGCTGTCCTCAACTGCGCGGTGCGCTACTGCATCGGCCGCATGACGTATATGCCGGGACTGGTGACAGACTGGATCATGCAGCACTGCCACGGCCTGCTGACAGGGAAAACCATTTTTGTAATGAAGCGTGACATCGACGAGGCCAGAGAGCGCGATGGCCTGGGGATGGGCTGTGACGTCGAGACCTGGTTGAAGTTCCGGGAATGGCTGGAGAAGGAGGAGGCACACGTAAATGTCTAAATTGAAACCGTGCCCGTTTTGCGGCAGTGAGAAGATCAAGATCGTGCTTGAGCATGATCGTGACTGTGGACGCTGCTGGTTCGTTCAGTGCCAAACGTGCTTCTCGCAAGGCTCATCGATGGTCGAGAGCATGGATCGTCAGGAGCCGGATGAAGCCTATGAGCAGATCGTCAGCGCGACGAACAAGGCAAAGGAAGCCTGGAACAGGAGAGCGCAGGATGGATAAACTGCAATTCGTGTACGTCAGCGATGTGCAGCCGGTAGTCCATGGACGATGGCTGTCACGCGAAGACTTCGTGGCGGGAATGTGGGAGTGCATGGCCTGCAAGAGCTGGTGTGAGATGAGTGGAAACCTTTACAACTACTGCCCGCACTGTGGAGCAAAGATGGACGGAGGAAATAGTCGTGGGTGATCTGATATCAAGAGATTATGTGCTGTCCGAGTATGACCGGCAACACAAGGGCCCGCCAGGCGGAGCACGCAAGATCATGGAGGAAGCGCCTGCCGTTGACGCTGCTCCAGTGGTACATGCGAGGTGGCAAATGAACAAGTATGATGCGATGGAGTGCTCAGCGTGCCACATGCTGCTGGCAAAGACACGAGTAACAGGCGCAACAGGACATATACACTTCATTCACATCATGACGGCCTACTGCTCGCACTGCGGTGCGAAAATGGAATGGGGTGGGCAGGATGGAGAATGAGATAAACAATTTGATGAAGCAATTGAACAAGCGGCGTGAAGCTATGAAGTCAGTGCTGCCGGACGGCACCTATCCTCTGAATGAGGAATACCAGGCAATACTGGAGCTGGACAAAAAGCTGACGGAGGCCGGGATTCCGCACACAAAGGAACGCACGAGGGACGGCTGGATCATCTGCTATCCTTCAGACGGCAGAAAGCGCAAGGGGGACGCTGTCCAGTACTTTGGCAGCTTAGGTGCGTTCAATGATTTGGTAGAGGTCTTTGGTTTTGGACTCAGGGAACCCGAAGGACATTTGAACGCTGATGAAGCGTTTGAGTATTTCAGGAAAGCACATGAGAAGAGAGGGTTGAACAATGGCAATAGGTAATGACAAGCTCCTTCCCTGCCCTTTCTGCGGAAACACCCATCTGCAGCTTTGCGACACTGACTACAACAGAACGCTCTGGCGTATCGAGTGCAACGTGTGCCGCAGCGTGTTCATGATCAGCAACGAGCTGGCCGGGAAGAAGTTCAACACGCACAAAAAGATCGTAGAGATCTGGAACAGAAGATGGCAAAATGAAAGAATGCCCTCTTTTGCGACGATCATGCACCATTGGCAACGCCTATGCAAAAGAATAGGACTGGATAATGAAGAGTGTGTTGGATGTCCTGTTCAAGACCATAACGCATGTTGCGAAGGCGTGCTCTTTTCAGTGGCTGATGATTCTCCTACTTCAGAAGGCAGTTTCGAGAAGATCGAACGTGCGGTTATGAACTGGGCTGAAAAGCATCCTGAGACCGATGAGGAGAGAGAATGGTTCGACAAGATATAGCTGAAATACATTTCACCACTTATAAGAAACTCATAGAACAGGAGGGCTCACGATGGCAGAAAGACCGATACTGTTTAACACCGAGATGGTCAAGGCCATCCTGGAGGACAGGAAAACGCAGACGCGGCGGCTGGTGAAAGGGCTGCCGCTGGCAGAACCGTGGTTTACTGTCGAGGACGGCAAGCCGATGATGTGCGACGAGAATGGCGAATGGTATCCAGCTGAGCGTTTTAGTACCGTACAGCGTGGCGACATCCTGTGGGTGCGTGAGACTTGGGCGAAGGATGCTGGGCGCTATATGTACCGTGCCAACTACTCTGATACCGAGAAGTTCTACATGAATGGACGGGAGATCAGGATGACATGGCATCCCTCCATCCATATGCCAAGGGCCGCAGCGAGGCTGTTCCTCAGAGTGGAGGACGTGCACATGGAGCGGCTGCAGGATATGAAGATGTCCGACATAAAGGCCGAAGGCGTGGTGCCATCCAATGTAACTGGCGGTCAGTGGCAGCAATGGCAGCAGGACTTCATGAAGCCTGTGTGGGATGGCACGATCAAAAAGGCAGACCTTCGACGCTTCGGCTGGGATGGCAACCCCTGGGTGTGGGTATATGAGTTTGTGCGTCTGGACAGGAGGCCTGCCGGATTGTAGGCTGACAGGGATGCGGCACGGTATGCAGATCAGGATGTGTTGATGCCGGCGACATAAGAGAGGTGAGCATTGATGTACGAAGATGAGTATTTAGAGGATGCCTTCGATTGCTTCTATGATGAGCCAAGCGAGTATGAACAAATGATTGAGGATCTGAAAGAAAAGCTGAGGCAGTCCGTCAAGAAGGAGATTCTGGAAGAATTGGAACGGCTGCGCAAACAGGCTGCTGATCTTCAGGACCTCAAGAACAACTGGAATGAGCGGTGCAGGAAGCATGATGAAGAACATGGTCGTGCCATGCGGGAATTGGAACAGACCAAGCGTGATCTGAAACGAATGCGGGCCAGCGAGTTGCTCCAGGAGTTTTCCGAAGAGTTATATGGCATCGACTACAAGTATGAGCATCTTCCGAAATGCGACAGGTGTGACCAGCGCCGGCGCAGGATAACGAAGGGCCAAGCTGGTAACCCGATCATTGAGGTTTGTGAATGCAGTAGGATTAAGACGACCTATTCTGTCAAAAGCTCCAGGCCGGTGAGAGTCTATTTCAACGACCGCGACGGAGAGGTTAAAGCCTCGGCATACTATCTCTTTAGGAGCGACGAAGAAAGTTGTTATCCCACCAAAGTGAACATATCCGATGATGTTCCGTTCGAGCAGCTTGAGCGAAAACACTATGAGATCGCGTTTCGCTCACAGGAAAAGGCGCAAGCCTATTGCGATTATCTCAACGCAACCGAGGAATGGCGCTATGGGAACTATTGATGCGGAGGATACAACCTATGAGGAACATCAAGAGCAGAGGGAAAGCTGCAGATGGGAGTGGCTGGGTGTACGGTTACCCTGTGCCGTGCCCTGACGTGAAAAGCCGCTGGGTGTTCGTCGGGAATATGTTTCTCGATGCCAGCAAGGAAAACATAGAGACCTCCATGTTTGTTGAGGTGGTAGAGGAGACCATTGGGAACTACTGCGGTTTCACGGACTACTTCAACACACCGGCCTACGATGGCGACATCATCATGGAAGAAGACAAGTATGTCGGCATCATTCGGTTCGGAGAGCACGCTCCTCATGTTTCTGATTTGGATAAGACGGGAGCCGGGTATTACGTGGAGTGGCTTGGCCCCATGAAAGGCGTGTTGCGGTCGGATGTTGGATATTGGCTGGCGCGTCGTAACCTTGTCATCCGCGGGAACATCTTCGACAACCCGGAGCTTCTGGAGGTGAAAGAATGACCAAGGAACAGCGCGAGCATATCGTCGCCACCATTGGCATCCTCGACATGGGCGCGGCGCTTCTTCGAACGGAAGGCTTTACCTATGCCGCGGCAGTCATGGTCAGGCAGGCCGAGATTCTTAAGGAAGTCCTCGACAACGATGCGGGTGATTTCTGATGGCCGGTCGTTTGTGGAAGCCGGAGGTCGGCACGATGGTATGGTTTGCCCGTGAGCATTTCTGGCGGCGTCCGGGGGCGACGAAGTATCAGCCGGAATACGAGTTCATGGTCTATCAGGGCGAGGTCATGGGCTACCACACAGGCAATTGGACGGACGTCGAGCTTAGATACCGAAGCGAGGAAGGCCCCATTGAACTGATCGACATCGTTCTGCGTGCAGACAAGCGCACTATTTTCGACAACCCCAGGGACGCCGCGCTCTATGCGCAGGAGCTGACGAACGAGTATCTGAAGCATTGGGGCTGGATATGGTCGTCCGGGATGTGGCCGGACAGGCCGCCGATGCCGCGGCGGTGGGAGAAGTACCTGAAAGATGAGGTGGAATAAATGCCGTATGATCTGAACGCGGAGGTGAGCAAGGCGCTGACACGCGCCTTCGCTCCCCTGGTTGATGTCGCTGACCGTCTGGAGGCGCAGATCAGGGACAAGGAGCGCTACATATCCGCGCTCATCGCGGAGAACAACGAGCTGCGGCAGAACCATGAGAACAGTGGCCTTGCCAGGGACAAGCCGAAGAATTGCCGGTACAGGCTGGTCAGGATCACCAGCGGCCAGTTCGCGGGGCAGAACGACACCCAATGGTATTGCCCGTCCTGCGGACAGGGCGTTTCCAACTGGGAGGCGTACTGCGTAGCCTGCGGACAGCGTCTCAAGCGAGAGTATCTCCCGGAAGCGGAGATAAAGGAAGAAGGTGATGGCAATGACAAAGGCAGAAGCCCAGCGTGAAGCTGATCTGAATGTTTGGATCATCAGGAAGTTTCGCAAGCTTCGGGCTGACGAGGTGCGCAACGAACAGAAGCGCATCGAGCGGCAGAAGGAGAAGCACAGGTTCGTCTTTGAAAACTATCATGATCGGCAGCAGATCGAGGACGACTACGGTTATGATGCGATCACGAAGCGGCAGTTCAACGAGTACACCCGCATCTGGGATGAGGTGCATAATGACAACACAAAGTATGAGGACCGGCTGCGCTTCATCGACCGCCAGATCAGGTCTTCCGAGAGCAATTTGGAGGACATGAAGCTCATTATTGCCAATGGCGACCCGTATGAGACGCGGAAGGGGTGAACCGGTGTGATGGAGCGATGCTGTGAGACGTGCCTTTACAACCTCGGCGGCGGGTATAACAACTGCAAGATCAACCTCGAAGCTGAATGCGCCGCCGGCGAGTATGAAGCCTGGAAGCCTATGAACGAGGACAAAAGAAAGGAGGACAGGAATGTTCCCGGAAGAGATGAAAGCAAAGGTCATGGGGCCAGAGTATGATTTCCTTGAAACGAGGCCAGAGCTGGGAGACAATATTATCCTACTCGGTGTCGGAGGGAGCCACGCTTATGGAACCAATGTCGAAGGCAGTGACCTGGATATCCGTGGTGTAGCTACGAACAGACGGGAAAACATCATCGTTGGAAACCGGTTTGAGCAGTCCATTGACACGACGACTGACACGACGATCTATTCATTTGAGAAGCTGATCTCCCTGCTGTGCAACTGCAACCCCAACATCGTGGAGATTCTTGGCCTGAAGTCGGAGCATTACCTTTACACCAGCCACTTTGGAAAGCTGCTTCTGAAGCACAGACATATCTTTCTGTCCAAGAGGGCTATCAATTCCTTTGGCGGCTATGCCAACAGTCAGCTCCGACGTCTGGAAAACAAGGCATCCAGGACGGCTTCACAGGAGCAGGAGGAGCGCTTCATCCTCCGCAGCATCGAGAGCGCACAGTACGACTTCAAGCGGAGGTACTTTGAGCACCCGGAGGATGCCATTCGCCTGTACATCGACAAGGCTGCCCACGATGGATATGATACTGAGATTTTCATGGATGTGGTTCTGAAGCATTATCCGCTTCGAGACTATAAGGACATGGTCTCGGAGATGCAGTCCATCATCAGGTCCTACAAGTCCATTGGCAGGCGAAACGAGAATGCCCTTTCCCATGGAAAGATCGCAAAACACATGATGCACCTGGTCAGGCTTTACCTCATGTGCCTGGACATTCTGGAAAAGGGAGAGATCATTACCTACCGTGAAAAAGATCATGACCTTCTCATGGACATCCGCAACGGGAAATATCTGGATGACAACGATCAGCCCGTCCCTGCGTTCTATGATATGGTCAACGATCTGGAACACAGCCTGGAATACTGGAAAGCGCATACCAGTCTGCCGGATGCTCCAAACATGAAGACGATCAATGACCTGCTTTACACGGCAAACAGTGAGATTTGCAGCAGAGGCAGCAACAGGTTCTTCGGTGATGTTTCATTCCATGACTGGAGGACTCAGAAAGAGAGGGATTACAATGGGATGCAATAATGACTACTGCGATATCGAGGAATACCCGACTGTGAGGGAGCTGGATGGTTGCTTCTTCCGCGTTGAGCGGAACGGCAAATGGGAGAACATCTGCTTTTCCGATCTCACCAAGCTGGAACGGGGAAAGGTGATGGCGGGCAAGGGCATCCCGTGGCTCATCTCCCTGTGTGAGCATCTGGCAGACAAGCTCCACCAGATCGGTGACCAGTTCGACATCGTGTGCCGGGATTGAGCAGGAGGTAAATGCGGTGGAAATGACGCTGATTGAGAAGACCGGCCAGACGCGCATCAAGGTGAGCCTGAAAAAACTCCCTCAGTATGAGCGTATCATCAAGGCTTACATCCAGATGCATGGTGGACGTGAGGAACGCAGAACCACGAAATATGCCTATTTCATCGTCAATGCGGATCTTCTTTACAGGGGGTGAGCATCCATGAAGGCGCTGACGAAGAAGCAGATAATAATCATGGTGAATGACCGTAAGAATGAAACCATCACGAAAGAGGAGATGGACGAGATGTTTGAACAGCTCGGGGATGAGTATTTCAAGGAATCCAGTTACGCTCCGTTCGTGCTTACCACAGAGAACCCGGCATGGCATTACGTTCGTATGATAGAGCCTGACTTGCCTCATGAGGGCGATGTAATGAAATAACACTGCGGGAGGTGGAAGAATGATGTCGTTTCCTGATAGGGATGTGCCGAAAATGGCATATTGGAAAAGCGTCATATATGAGGGCGTGATCATGGAAGGCGATGATCAAATACTCTGGTTCTGCCCTGTGTGCGACAAAGCAGTGACCAGGTTCATGGATGCTATTTATGAAAGAAATGAGATGCCGCCGGATGGGGCGAGCTTCTGCAAGCACTGCGGACAGAGGTTGGAGTACCCTGTTGGCGACAGGCGCGAAGCTCACCGGGGAACTCACGTCGTAAAGGTCACATTTGGAAAAATATGACGATCGAACGAGCAATGGAGATTCTCGCCCCGGAGCATCGGGAGCATTACGAGAGCATCGAGCCCGTCAATGAAGCCTGCAGGATGGGAAGGATGGCGCTGGACGTGGTCAAGCGCATCGTGCTTTGCAAGGACCGTGAGCATTGCTTCGACCTTGACGGGAAGGACCCCATGACGCCGTACAGCGGCAAGGGCGACGGCTCCTTCTACTGCACGGCGTGGGACATGGATCTGTACGCGCCCCACTACCATGCCGACACCTACTTCTGCGCCGACGGAAAACGGAGGAATGAGGAACATGGATAAGAAGCGTCTGACGGCAAGCGAGATGGAAACCTTTCTCAGGATGAGAGCGGCCAGCATCATTCTGAAGGAGATCCCCGTGAAGATGTCCCAGCGGTCCGAGATGGTGCCCTATGCGAAGCGTGACTTCGCCATGCTGGCTGCCAAGGTTCAGAAACTGCACGACGCCTTTATCGAGACCATCCCGGAAAACCAGATCTCGACCTACAACAACAACCTGTGGATGTGCAATTTCTCCATCGGCGTGAAGCGTCCGGGGAACAGTGAGCGTAACAACAGGGAATACGGCATGTGGATATCCTACGACGTGCTGAATACCCTGCTTGAGGGATGTCACGATCACTGCACCATGTGCAACCTCGATAAAGGCCAGCGGAGGGCCTGCAAGCTCAAGAAGGCAATGGATATCCTGCCGAACGATGTCCCCAGGTACGATGAGAACGACTGCCCCTATTACACTGTAATTTAGGAGGCAAAACCGGTATGTACATCATCAAGAAGGACGGCCTGTACCTTGCAGGCTATCAGGACACAGGTATCAGGGAAACCGACGCCAAGGGCAATTACAGGAGCTTCCTGACGGGCGTCTACAGCTCCGACAAGCGAGACGCCATCCTCGTGGAGAACTACAGCCTCGCTGAGCTGCTGGGGGCCGTGGCCGTCAGGGTTTCCGAGAATGCCAAAGGAGGGAAAAAGAAGTGACACGCCAGGAGATACTGGAAAACGCCATGAAGTGTGTCAGCGGCGACCGCGACGAGCAGTACGGAAAGCCGGAGAACAGCTTTTGCACCATTGCCAAACTCTGGAATGTATACCTCAATGCGGCCAGTGGGAATGATGATAGCTCCATCTTCATTACGAGTATTGACGTTGCCGCAATGCTGGCGCTGATGAAGATTGCCCGGATATCCACCGGCGTTTTCAAATCGGATAACTGGATCGATCTTGCCGGATACGCGGCATGCGGCGGTGAACTGGATGCCATCTCCAACTGCGTCAATAATGTCATGGAGCAGATAACCATCGGGATTTCCAATGAGAAAACCGCCAGCAAGTGTGAAGAGTGCGAGTTTCGCTCCGATTTGCCGTATGATTATCCTGATAGAATTCATGGCTGTACATTGAGGCAATGCGTCCAGCAACAGCCGGAAAAGACTTGACAAAACCCCGAAAACGGTCAAAAGCCGCCGCTGGATGTGCGCGAGGTGTTTTTGACATAGGGTGTATAATGATAGCGTGAAAAGTTGCGGAGTTTGCAACTCTCACCTCCTTACCCGGACGCCGTCTCACCAGCGGCGTCCTTTTTTCATGCCCTTTTTGGGGCGCAAGGAATGGTCTGCCAAATCCATCCTTTTGTAATTCCGTTGCATGCCACTTCCAGAAGGAAGGAGGCGAGTCGGTCTGCGTCTGGCTCCTTGGCGCAGAAGCTTCAACCGAACCGTTGATACCGATAGCGAAGGAGAGATCAGGAGTGGAGAAGCGGTACATTGAGATCGACATAGCCGACCTCGTGCCCTACGACAAGAACCCCCGCAAGAACGATCACGCGGTGAAGGACGTCGTGGAGAGCATGGAGCAGGTCGGCTACATTACTCCCATCGTCATTGACGAGAACCGGCAGATACTCGCCGGCGAGACTCGCTGCAAAGCGCTGAAGAAGCGCCACGTAAAGCGAGACAAGGTTCTTCAGGTCTTCGGCCTGACGGAAGAACAGAAAAAGAAGTATCGACTGCTGGACAACAAGGTCGGAGAGGTCGCCGAGTGGGACTATGATCTTCTGGTTGGAGAATTGGAGGGTCTGGACTTTGACGGCTTCGATTTCGGCTTTGATGATCTGGTCGCAGAGATGGCCGACAACAGTGAAGAAGAGGCCGACGGGGAGACCGGACAGCTCAGTGACGCTGTCGAGGACGACTACGAGCCTGTTCTTCCGGAAGAACCCAAAGCGAAGCCCGGCGATGTTTACAGGCTTGGCAGCCATCGCCTGATGTGCGGGGACAGCACCGTTTCCGCAGATGTGGCAAAGCTGATGGGCGGCGTCCAGGCAGACCTCCTGCTGACCGACCCTCCGTACAATGTCAACTACGAGGGCGGCACGGGGCTGACCATCCAGAACGACAACATGGAGGACGCCACCTTCCGGAAATTCCTCCGGGACGCCTTCAAGTGCGCTGACAGCGCCATGAAGCCCGGAGCCGCGTTTTACATCTGGCATGCGGACTCTGAAGGATACAATTTTCGTGGTGCCTGCCACGACATCGGCTGGCAGGTCCGGCAATGCCTGATCTGGAACAAGAGCGCCCTGGTGCTGGGGCGTCAGGACTACCAGTGGAAGCATGAACCCTGCCTCTACGGATGGAAGGGCGGCGCTTCCCACACCTGGCTTTCTGATCGAAAGCAGACGACGGTGATGGATTTCGACAAGCCTTCCCGTTCCGAAATTCATCCCACCATGAAGCCTATTGCGCTGTTTGAGTACCAGATCCACAACAGCTGTCCCGTGGGCGGGGTCGTTCTCGACCTGTTCAACGGCAGCGGAACGACCATCATGGCCTGTGAGCAGGATGGTCGCTCCGCATACTGCATGGAGCTGGATCCCAGATACGTTGACGCCACGATTGCCCGATGGGAGGAATTCACGGGGCAGAAGGCGGTGCTCCTCGATGAGTGACCACCTTACGCTCGGAAGTCTTTTCTCGGGCTCCGGCGGCTTTGAGCTGGGCGGTATTCTGGCAGGCATAGAGCCGATATGGAACGCCGAGATAGAGCCCTTTCCCATCCGTGTCACGACGAAGCGTCTCCCCCAGGTTCGCCACTTTGGAGACGTTTCCTCCCTGGACGGCGCGACGATGCCGCCGGTGGACGTGATCACCTTTGGTTCCCCATGCCAGGACATGTCCCTGGCGGGCAGGAGGGCGGGGCTGGACGGAGAGCGCTCCGTCCTGTTCTATCAGGCCATTCGCATCGTGCGAGAAATGAGGGAGGCAACCCATGGAGAAAAACCACGTTTCATTGTCTGGGAAAACGTCCCAGGCGCTTTCTCGTCCAATGGCGGGCAGGACTTCAAGGCAGTCCTCGAAGCCGTCATCCACATCAAAGAACCGTCAGCCGCAGTGCCTTCGCCTGAAAAGGGACGATGGCGATACGCAGACCTGTTCCTGGGTGACGGATGGAGCGTGGCATACCGAGTGCTCGACGCGCAATACTGGGGAGTCGCCCAACGTCGCCGTCGAGTGTTCCTTGTCGCAGATTTTGGTTCGGAACGCGCCGGAGATATACTCTTTGAGCGCAAAAGCCTGCAAGGGCATCCTGGAAAGGGCGAAACGCCGCGGACGGGAGCTTCCGGAGATACTGAAGATGGCACTGGAGCGGACGGCGTTTGGTGTCTGAGCCCCCAGGGCAGCAGCGACGTATATCTGACAAGGAACAAGGCGGGAACGCTGGTCGCTCAGGATCACGGCCATCATCCCGCGGTGCTGGCCGCTGGATTCTCCACCGGAGACAGCGCGTCGGCGCGAAGCATCGGCTATGGCGAGGAGGTTTCGCCCACATTGCGCACGGGAGCCGTTCCCGCGGCGCTTTTTTTCGATAACCACCCCCAGGACAGCCGGTGCAACGGCCCATTGCCCGTTGCAGGCACCGTTTCCGCGCAATACGGGACGGGAGGCAACAACCAGCCGCTTGTTTTGACGCAGGACGCCGATGAGGACGTTTACACCCTCAAAATTCGGTGCGGAAAAGAGGGCGGCGGCAAAGGCGCTCTGTGGCAGACGGAAAAGTCGTTCACACTGGCGACAAACAACGATCAGACGTTGTTTGTGCCCCGCGCTTTCGGCATTGGAGCCTACAACAGTCTGGCGTGGCTCTCGGAAAATCCCCGCGCCGGCATCTACGAGGCCGACAAGGCCCGAACGCTCGATCAGTCCGGCGGCAACCCGTCCGCCCAGCAGGGCGGCATGGCCATCGTGGACACCTTCGCCATGACAGTCGGCGATTTCATGCAGATCGAGAAGGAAATGACCCCTCCGCTGATGGCGAGGGACTACAAGGACCCGATTGTGGTCAACGAGCCGGAAGTGCCGAGACCATATCGCGTCCGAAGGCTGATGCCGCTTGAATGCGGCAGATTGCAGGGCTTCCCGGACGGCTGGTGCGACGATCTTGGAACCGACGAGCCGGATGACGAGGATATCGCCTTCTGGACGGACGTTTTTGAGACCCACCGGCGCATCGTGACCCATTCAGGGAAGCCAAAGACCGAAAAACAGCTTGTCCGATGGCTGAAACAGCCGCACACGGACAGCGCTGAATATCGGATGTGGGGCAACGGCGTCGCGCTGCCCTGCGTGTTCTTCGTCATGGCCGGAATAGCAAAATTGAATGAGGATGAGCGTCACGATGGGCTGAAAAAGCCTTAGAGGGCGCGGGGATGACGGAGGGTTGCATGGTACCCTCCGTCACTCTGCTGGCGGGAGGCAGAGCGACTCACAAAAAACAAGGAGGATGACAAAATGAACATGTTCAAGCTGGAAGCGCCCTGGTACAACTTTCAGAAGAAGGTCAAGGCCATGTTCGACCGGGATCCCGACATCACCGTCGGCGACATCTACCAGAAGGAGAACGGCAAGGACTTCGGCTTCGACGTCGAGGTTCGCAACCACGAAAAGTACCTGGCCCTGGACCGGGTGCTGAACCGCGTGAAGATTTTCGGCAATGTCGCCCTGTTCATCACCCTTTTCGACGAGGAGAACAGCCTGGAGGATGAGGCCATCGCCGTCTACAAGGCCATCTTCAAGGACAACCCCATCGTGCGCAGCATCGAGGACGTGGTCGACGTCACCGGCACCCATCACGGCTATGTCGTGTTCGAGCCCGAGATCATCCAGTTCTACGACGACGATCTTTCCGACTATCACCGCAACTGGACGGGCCTGGCCCAGAACATTGCCCGTGAGCTGTTCGACGACGCGGCCCACGGCGTCCACTTCTGCACCGCCGACATCCGGGAGAACGGAGAGGACGAGGGTTCCGACGACGCGGAAGAGCCATCCGAGCCGATGGAGTAACGACCCGGATCTGAACGCAGTAAGAACCGTGGACGCATATCATTTTCGTGGCGTCACGAAAATGGTAATAGCGAAGCACCCACGGACATTTGCAGACGGACAAGGCTTTGGCGCATGAGGACGTAACTTGGTGGAAGGCTGGAGCCGTTAGACCACTGAGCGAGGTGCCAACAGGGCGGTGGGACGCGCGTGGTCTGCATTTTGTGGTTCCCCAGTTATCCACTCAAAAAAGCTGGGTTCACAGCCTCGGACGCTGGGCTTGCCAGCGTCCACCAGTGGCCGGGTAGCTCCCGGATGAACTGAGAGAAAGCGGAACTCCTCAGAGAGATTGACAATGCCCCCGGCGTGAAGAGCGCCTTAATGCCATGGCAACCGGGGGAACCGCACATGCTGTCATAGCCCAATGGCAGAGGCAGCGGTTTCAAAAACCGCGTAGTGTGGGTTCAACTCCCACTGACAGTACCAGCACCGAGCCATAGCGGTGCCATTCCTCCCATTTCGGTGCCGGGGTCTGGTCAACCCAGGCTTTTTTGAGCGTACACGCGATACCTACGGGCCGCGTGTCAGATAAAAGGCGGTTTTGGCACGTCCGACCGCCTATTTCCATGCCGCAAGCCAGGGTCGCACCCTGTAGACGGCACCATTAGCGTAGTCGTGAGCTGATCTCTCACGGGGATTATAAACACAGCAGGTGTGGGCTGTGTTGTCACAGGCTTTAAGGCGATCTGCCTTGAGCGGCATAGACGGTGAAAGGCGGCAGGCTGACGAGCCTGCCGGTCAGCGCGACGGCGCTGACTGCCACGGCAAAATCGAAGATTTTGACGCGGCACCGCGCAACACCGATAAGCGCTGGGGTCCTATCCCTCCCAGCGCTTTTTCTATGCCTTTTTCGAGCAAAGGATAGGAGGAAGGATAGGAAATGAGCAATATCACGGTGACGAGCAGTCAGCTTCCGACCAATATAGAGGATTTGAGCAAATTCGTGCTGATTGGGCGTGAAAAGCTGGTGGCGGTTCGAGCGGAAATACGTGCCATTGAAAAGGTCGGCCTGGCGCAGGAGGTTCGTGAGCAGAAGCTCCACGAGGCCCAGGATATCAGCGAGGCCGTGCTGGACGCGGAGGTGCGCATTGGCCAGCTTATGGCGAGAGTGCCCACCAGGCAGGGCAAGCGAACCGATATGGAACCTATGGACAGCGGTGTCCAGAAGTCGAAGCAGCAGATCATCGAGGACGCCGGTTTTACCGTCAAACAGGCACAGAGGTTTGAGACCCTTGCCGCACACCCCGAGATCGTGGAGCAGGCCAAGGCAGAGGCCAGGGAAAACGAGGATATCGTGTCCCGCTCCCTGGTGCTGAACATGGTCAAGGCCAGGAAGCAGGAGGAGCAGCGTCAGGAGCGCCAGGAGAGCATACGCCAGCAGGTGGAGAAGCCCAGGACGTCCAGCCATGTGGACATCTACACCACGGACAGGAAGTACCGGGTGATCTACGCGGACCCGCCATGGAGCTACAGCGACAGGCAGGACACGGGGATGCTGGGCGGCGCGGTGAAGCATTACGACACCATGCCCCTGGAGGACATCTGCAAACTGCCGGTTCCTGCTGCGGATGATGCTGTGTTGTTCCTGTGGGTCACGTCCCCCATGCTGGAGGACAGCTTCAGAGTGATCAACGCCTGGGGCTTCAAGTACAAGTCCTCCTTCGTGTGGGACAAGGTCGCCCACAACATGGGACACTACAACAGCGTGCGCCATGAGTTCCTGCTGATCGCCACGCGGGGAAGCTGTACGCCGGACGTGCAGAGGCTCTTTGACAGCGTGGTCAGCATTGAGCGCACCGAACACAGCAGGAAGCCCGGACAGTTCCGTGACATGATCGACACGCTCTATCCCATTGGCGACCGGCTGGAGCTGTTTGCCCGTGAGGCTTCGGAAGGGTGGGACGTATGGGGCGATATGGTATGACTGAATATTACAAGGAGAAGCTGGAGGCCGGGCTGGAGTATCAGGACTTCATCGCCGACCAGCTTCGCAAGGCTGACCCCTGCATCATCCTCGGCGCGTACTCCAGCAGGCGCTGGCAGAACGAGCACGGCGAGAGCGCGTCCGGCATTGAGATCAAGCACGACATGAAGCTGAAAGAGACCGGCAACCTTTATATCGAGGTGGCCGAGAAGTCCAACGCTTCCCTGCGTGAGTACACGGCCAGCGGCATCATGCGCGAGGACAACACATGGCTGTACCTCATCGGTGACTTCGACCAGGCGTTCCTGTTCTCCAAGCATCAGCTGAAGATGGTGTACGCGGATCGAAACCACTGGGGAGCTCGCGGCATTCGTGAGCGCCAGACCCTGACCTCCATCGGCTTTACCTATCCCGTCCGCAGCGCACTCCAGGGGATGTGCCTGCGGCATTTCGTTTTCAACAGCGACAACCAGTGGAACAGGAGGCGGTGACCCTTGCCGCGCAGACCCAACAAACCCTGTGCGCATCCCGGCTGTGCCCGGCTCGTGCCGCCCGGTGTGATGTACTGTGAGAACCACGCGCCCCTCCACAGGGTGAAGGAAGACCCCGACAGGTCGTCCTCTGCGCGAGGCTACGACAGCCGGTGGAAGAAGGCCCGAGCTGCCTACCTTGAAGCGCACCCGCTGTGCGTGGAGTGCGAGAAGGAAGGACGCTACATCAAGGCCACCGTGGTCGACCATATCATCCCTCACCGTGGCAACAAGCAGCTGTTCTGGGACAGCGACAACTGGCAGAGCCTCTGCAAGCACCACCATGACGTCAAGACCAAGACCATCGACCGCGAGTACATAGAGACCCACCCATGGGAGGGGCATAGGGGCAGGTGAACGGGCGCAGGGGCAGGGGGTGGTCGCATCTCTACGGCCGCCGCCGGGCGAC
>ODAI013999655.1_pt1 | contig 34809 bp, 29 predicted proteins | sample 1539321 | NCBI WGS metagenome assembly ODAI01 (sample SAMN02144231, study PRJEB22623) | gut metagenome | biome: sheep rumen | host: Ovis aries | place: New Zealand
ATTGTGATTGCGCGCCAATTACCGCTGGCACGCGTCGCAGATTATCAGCCGTTGGCGCAAATCAACCCGACAACACTGAATCAAGATTTGAATTATTTGATGGAGGTTATCAAAGACCGAAAAGATGAACTGGATGAATTAATTGAAAAATATACAGACATTGCAGACAAAGAATCGACCGAAACTTTGTTGGCGCGTATTTCTGCAATTCACGATGAAATTGTTGAAATAGACGCAAAAATCACAGCCCTGGGTGATATATCACAAATTCGTGGCGACATCGCGACATTAGACACACGCACAAATGGGTTATTGGACTATGTAATTGAATCACAGGCCCCAACCGCGCAAAATAATTACACATGGTATCGCAAATACAAATCCGGCTGGGTCGAACAAGGGGGTATAGATGTAACCAGTTACGTGACATTCCCAATTACCATGGCAGATACACATTACACAGTAAATTGTGGTATGGAAATCCCTGATTCAAATGTAGGCAACCCGACAGTGTCATATATGGATAAAGCAACCACAGGCATTCGTATTTTGCTTCGTTGGGATGGTGCCGGTACCACTGGTGAAAGATGTTGGCAAGTTTCCGGCTTTGCCGCAGAATAATTTGATAAAAAAACACCGTTTGTAAAAACGGTGTTTTTTACTAATCATGTTCTTTTAAGAATCTTTTTTGAATCCAAAAACTATCTGATTGACTAATGTATCTTTGAAAAAATACCATTTCAAAACCATTTTTTACCAAGATATCTCTGATATCATTAAATAAATGATTTTGTTCTTTGTAATTGTTTTGATGCTCGGCTTCGACATGAACAGCATTTACATCTTTTAATCTATCGCCAAAACCATCCAAAACATCCCAATTACACCCCTCGACATCCAATTTCAAAAAATCTATTTTTTCAATATTATGTTTATTCATAAAATCATCCATACGAATTGCTGGAACCGTCACAGGTTTGGTTTGCCGATTTGGTAAATTTAATATAGAAGACAAACCTGTATTTGTTTCTGTTATCGGCAAAACATTAAATGTTATATCGCCATTTTTATTATACACAGCATAATTATACGCATGAAAGTTATGAATCTTTGTAATTACGTCATAAATATCTGGATGTGCCTCAAAAACATAAACGTTTTCTGGGGCAATATTAAATTGTAATGCCAGATATTCAGCATCCTGGGCAAAATTCGCACCAATTTCAAAAACATTTTTAACTGTCAAAGTTGACCAATTTTTAACCCAATCAATAAACTGTTGCATTTCACAACCATTACTGGCAGGCATATAACCTTGATATTTTTGTAACCTAGAATCTATTTGGGGTTGCGCTGGTTCCTGAACAGGTTGTGTATTTTTTTTCTTTTTGAAACCTAACATTTTTTTAATATTCATGTATTACTCCTATTGTCTTTTCAAAAATTTATATAACTTTTTCATCCACCAATTTGGTTGGGTGTATTTATCAACAGGTCTGTCCCAGTTCCCGTTTAATATAATCCCGATATACGAATATGCCAAATCATCCAAAGTCAAACCACGCAAACGCGACATTGTGTATTCTATGCGCATGTGAAAAGTCTTGAAAAATGGTTCAACCGCCATTTCACGAACCAATCCGCATTTTTGAAACCATGCGTTATACCATGTAAATTCATAGGGCGCAATCGCAATTAAATCTGCATAATCGTATTTATGCGGTTTCATAAAATCGGCCTTTAATGATTTTAATACAGTTGCGTTCATAACCTGCATCCCATGACATGTACGCAATCTGGGGTCATTTAATTCAACCGCGGCATATATCTTTTTTATAAATTCTTGGCGCCACAGCCAAAATTCGTGATAATGTTTTTCAATCGCCAAATCTTTATCCATAACCAAAATTGTATATGGCGTGTTTTTATCCGCCATAAAATCACTTTCATGAAAATCACGAATAAAAAATAAATCAGAATCAATGCATAAATAATTTTTTGCAATTTTAGATTCCCAAAATGACAACTTACAAATTTCTTGATTACAATACCCAACCGATAATCCATGTAATTTTTCAGTTGTAAAATGATTGCCAGCATAACTTTCATCACTGATTACAGAAACAGTATTGGATTCAAATTTTTTGAACATATCTAATTCTGTTTCGGGGACACTGACAATCAAATTAATATTATCAACGTTGTGCGCATTAAACGATTCCAGCATTATTCCAAAACGGTTAATGTCGCCTGAATAGGTTTTACAAAACATAACAAAATTTTTCATGTTATTTTCCCACCGCTGTTTTCAAATTATTTAGAGATTCCGCATAAATATCTTGTTCCAGATTTGATAAATTTTTACGCATTTTATTATATTCTGGGCGATTTGTTTTGATTGCGTTCAGCATTGCACCATATAAATCATTACCAGAATACACAACAGAATTGTTTTTATCCAAATTATAATGTGATGCAAAAGTGCGTTCTATGATTATTGGTTTGTTAAAGCCGATTGATAACTGGAAACTGCCGGTGGTGGTGCCTGTTTTATACCGATTATGGTCCTTGTTTTCAGGGTCCAACAATGCCAGCACATAATCTGATTTATTTACAATGTTATACATGTCATCATAATTTAACCGTCCCATCACAGATATATATTTTGATATATTGCGTGGAATTTCCAAATTTCCATTACCAATGACGGTCACTTGGAAATTTGTTATTTTGTTTTTAACCAATTTTTCAATTGTATTTAATAATAACACATGATTTTTACATGACGAATTTATACCACCAACCACAACAAATTTTACAGAATCTGGGTTATATACCTTGGATTTGAATTCGCCAAAATAATGCGGATTAATTCGTGGAATACCATTGTTTTCGGTTAATGCAAACACACGATGTTCGTCCAAATATTTTTCTTCGTCATATTCGTGCAGATATGGAACCGCATTATGTTCAATCATTAAAATACCATGTTTCGATGCAGGTGTTTTTCCCAAATAATCCAGATATTTCCCAAAAAATTCCCACGGTGCATTCCAAAATGCCGATGATGACAAGAAAATATATTCATATTCTGTGCCAGTCAAACCATTTACCCAATCACGAATAATCGGTGCAGTTCCAAAAAACATACGCGGTGGATTTTTTGTATATTTCGCAAAAGGGTTTTCTAAATAATTTTCCAATCGCATAAATATATCAACATTGTATCCTAAATCTTGGAAATATTTAACAAAACCAGGCTGGATTTCGCCATGATATGGATTTGGCTCAATTAACAGCACCGAATGCGCACGTGGTTTATAATCATATTTTGGCAGATTTAATGCCGTATATAACTGTTTTTGACATGAATTATATAAATCAAAAACATATTGTTTATGATGTTTTTGTAATTCATTATATTGACTAATGATATCGTTATATTGTGATACAACATCATTATATTGATTTTGTATATCTTTATTTTGCTGTTGCAATAAATAAACATTATCAGACAATAATGTATTTTGTTGTTGCAAGATTTCTGTGCGGTCCTGGTTTAGCAAGACCCGGCGTATTTTTTGACGTTTGATTTTGTCCGCAACCAACGCACAATAAAGATTTATAAACAGTTTTTTGGCAGACATAAAACTACCTTTTCTTTATTTTTTATAATGTTTTTCAATAATTTTTATCATATCATCAACACGTGCATCCCATGTATTTTCAGACGCTTCACGCGAAAGTGTTTCTTGATATTTTTTTGTATTTTTTGCATTTAATGCCGATGCGATTTGTTTTTCAAATTCATCCGTATCTTTGGCAATAAATACAGATTTATATAATTGACATTCCGGCATTGGTGTTGTCACAATTGGCAATCCCATCGCCATATATTCAAACAATTTAACCGGACTTGTTCCAAGTGTAATTTCGTTTATTTGGAACGGTATTGTTGCGACATCCCAACATTTTGCATATGACGGAATTTCATTATATTTAACCGGTGGAATATATGTAAAGTTATCGAATTTTGATAATTCGCTGAAATATTGTTCCGTTTTATCCATATTTTTATCAGCGTATTTTAACCCCATTAACACAAATTCATATTGTTGATTTTTTTCAACCAATTTTTTGAACAAATCAAAATCAAACCAAGATGCAGTCAACGCACCATAATAACCAATTATTGGCTTTTTCTTGGATAATATTGTTTTCATTACATCAGGCACCGCCGCATTTGTGTTTGCAAAATCATCAACATTTACCGCATTTTGATTCAAAAACAATCTGGATTTTGGTGTTCCCATATCTTCTGCGATTTTGCATAATTTCTTGGCAGATGCAAAAACAAATGTATTTTCGCGTTTAACAAGTTTTGTAAACATATCTTTCGCTTGTTTAATTATTTTTTCATCCATCAACAAATCAAAATCATCAATTAATTCATAAATAACCAAAGATTTATCGTTAATATATTGAAAAAAATCTGGGATATCTTTATACGGATATCCAAAAGGCACATCAAAAACCTTTGAAATATTTGCATGCAATATATATTTCAACCATGCTGTTGGTATAACATATAAATTTTTTCGTGGATTTTCATATTTCCAAGAACAAAACACACAAGGATAACCGCGTTCTGCCAATATATCAAACATGTGATTTGGACGTTGTGGTATCGGTGAATAATAATCAAAATACGACACATACACAACAACTGGTTTTTTGTTCTTTTTTGATTTCCGGTTCAAAATACGAACCAAATCATCAATTTGATTTTTATCTTTTTTTATATGTTTTTTTTCTTTTAACGTATGACGCACATTCGACAACGTCAATAAATCTAATAATGGTTTGAATGTTGCGTGGTATATTCTTTTATATAATGGTCTGGACATATTATTTCCTTTTATTTATTTCCAAAATTCTTTGATTGCGGTTGCGATTTTTTGTGCCGCATGGCCGTCACCATACGGATTTTTTGTTCCATCCAAACGTGTTTCCGATTTATCACGTGATAATATCGCATCACATTCGAATAAAATCTTGTCTATGTCGGCACCAACCAATTTCGCAAAACCAGCCGTCACACCCTCGGTCCGTTCGGTTTCATAACGCATCACCAATACAGGATTGCCAAATGTTGGGGCTTCTTCTTGGATTCCACCAGAATCAGTCAATACCATTTTTGTGTTTTTCATCAAACACACTAATTCGGGATAATCCAATGGTTCGGTCAAAATTACATTTGGTAAATTTTCCAATGCTGCATACACCTTGTCATGAACATTTGGATTTGGATGCACAGGTAATACAAACTGGTGGTCAGTATATTTTTGCGTCAATGTTGTAATTGCATCCAAAATTCTGTCCAATCGTTCCCCATGATTTTCACGACGGTGCGCGGTCACCAATACCAATTTGTCGTTCAATTTTACACCACGCGATTCCAATGCAGATTTCGCATTATTCATCGTTTCATCAGACAAACATGACAACGCATCAATAACTGTGTTGCCGGTTAAAAATATTTTTTCAGGTTTAATATCTTCTTTGACCAATGAATCGTATGCCAATTTGGTCGGTGCAAAGTGCAAATCTGTGATGCGCGATGTCATTTGACGCATGGCTTCTTCGGGGAAAGGTTCAAACAAATCGTATGAACGCAATCCAGCCTCGACATGAAAGATGGGAACACGATTATAAAAAGATACCAGCGCACCACAAAATACAGTCATTGTGTCGCCCTGGACAATCGTGGCATCAATTTTATTATTTGTAAAAACATCCGATAACGCAGTTAAAATGCGCGATTGAACACCCGCCAATGTTTGATTTGGACGCATAACATCCAATTTGAAATCTGCATCAATACCAAAAAAACCAAGTGTTTGATTTGATAATTCTTTTTGTTGTTCGGTATTACATACCAACACATTATATTCTGGATTTTTACGCAATTCCAAAACAACTGGTGCTAATTTTATGGCCTCTGGTCTGGTTCCAAGTACAACAAGTATATTTTTCATAATTCCTCCATAACTATTTACGAATTTGAAAACGCGCATACGTTTTACGTCTTAATTTTTTATTCCAAAACAAAAGCAAATTTGTGCCCTGCTTTAATAAAAATTTGTATAAATCAAACAGTATAAACGCCGGTTCCCATTTGCGATTCATACGCAAATACCGCGCCTTGACAGATTGATAGTAATTCAATTTGAATTTTTTGATTAATTTATCACTGTATTTTTCGTGCAGTAATACAACCTTTTTTAATATTTGTGGACGATATGTCGTGGTCAAAGAATTCCCATGAATACGATATAAATAAATATTATTAGGAATATATTCTATTGTCCCAGCCAATGCAATTCGACACCAATAATCATAATCTTCGACACCAAAAGTATCCACGTCGTATGGGCCAACAATGTCTGCGATACTGCGCCGATACATAAATGCCGCACCAACATTGTTCCTGTATGTCAAAAAATAGGCATCTTTGTTTTGGGTTTGTGATTCAATGATTTTTCCGTCACTGTTGATGAAATCCATTTGCCCAACAACCATATCAACACCAGGATTTTTATCCAAATAATTTCCCAACACAGATAACCAATCCGGTTTCGCAATGTTGTCATCACTGGTCCAGGTAAAATATTCCCCACGCGCAACATTAAACCCAACATTTAATGCCCCAGGTAATTTTTTGTTTGTTTCATTATGCAAAACAATAATTCGATTATCGCGCGATGCATATTCTTGGGCAATTTTCAATGTGTTATCCGTACTGCAATCATCAACAATTATCAATTCCCAATCTGGAAAAGACTGATTAATAACAGATTCAATGGATTGTATTATGAAATCTTGGCCGTTGTATGTAGGCAAAACTATCGAAATTTTAGGATTCATACCCATACACCATGTATTGACTAACCCGTTTTTACAGCAAATAATCGTTTAGTGTATTTGTAGTATAATATAACAATAAAATCAACCTATTTTTTGTTAAATTAATTTTGTTTCCGTAAACACAAAAAATCAAAAAAAACCAGATACCTGCCATTACCGATATTGTGATATTATTGACGATATTTTTGTTGACAAAATGTTATTTTTGTATTACAATATGTTCAACAAAAAATTCATTGGAGACAAAAAATGGCACACCAGCGACCAAATTTATTTAATAGTCAAACCATAGCATCAACGGATTCTGTTGTTAAAACAGTACAAAAACTGTCCATAGCAGCAAGTAAAACCAAGGTTGACACACCTGTTAAACATTTTAATCGCGACGATATACAGACCGCTGTTATTTTTCCTGATAATTTGGCACCTGATATTGCCGCAAAATTTTTAATTTTAATAGATGCGTATATATTGGCTGCGCCTGGGTTGGCAACAGACACCACTAAATACGTTGACGCACCAGAATATTTATTTATTGCAAATCACAAAAGAGTTCTGGATTTCATAAATACATATAAAAATTTTGACGATATAAAAAATGATGATACTTTGGTCGAATTATATCAAGCATTGGTCAAGGGCAATAAAAAAATCAATTTAGACCCATTTGATGCCCAAGATTCTATGGAATTATTAGAATTGCATGAAAACGCCGGCATAAACGACAAAGTTTTATCAAAAAAATTGCCTAATGTGCGCGATAAAATAAACTTTATATATTCTTTGTGTTCTGATATTTCACAAGATGATAAATTAACACAAAGTCAATTACATATAGAAAAAATTTTCCAACAGTTTATCCTGCAAAGATTGCATCAAATCGCAGCAACAGACAATCCAAAAAAACGAGATTATATATTACGCAGATTGATGCGAAACACCATATTCGTGGATACAAAATTATCATATAAATTAAATCAGTTCCTGAATAATCTGGGAACATTAAAAATCGCAGAAAAATTATCTATGATTGTTGTCACAGACGATGGTATGCACAATGATTTATTCAATCTGGATTTATCAAAACCACATAACATTATGAATTCTGTGAATTTGTCTAAAATTAACAAACCTGTGGATTTACGAAATATTACTATCAATGGCGATTTTGTTTGCAACAAAGCAAAACAGCCTGTTGTTATGCCACGCCAAATAAATGGTACAATGGATTTATCAAATTATGATTTCGTATCTAAAATGACACGTATTCCAGATTGTGTGACATCTGTGAATTTTTCACATTCAATCAAAACAATCGATGAATTATTATCGTTAAACATTAAATTTCCAGAATCTGTGACTGAAATTTTACTGGCGCGCGCGCACATAAACCAAATGATAAAAAATGCCAACGGATTAAAACAATACGAAATTTTCAAGGCAAAACACCCAAATATTGTTATTCGTGATAGTCAAAACAAAGTGTCTGTTGATGAAATTTTGGCACAAATACAGCAGACACAAAAACAACCTGTGCCGGTGCCTGTGTCAACACCAGATAAAAAAGAAACTGTTGTCGCAAAAAAAGATGATGAGTGGTTGACTCGTAAAGAAATTATCACAATATTAAAACAAGATGAAATCTGCGCAAATATAACTGATATCGACAGATTGGTTAGAATCGCAACAAAAACTGTACATTCAGAAAAACGCGACAATAACGGAACAATCGTTTTATGTATTCACAAAGACAACATCAACACAATCAAAGAACAAATTATAAAATCGTTGGAACAAGAACCCCAAGTGCAACCTGAACCACAAAAAGAAGTTGTTGTAAAAGAAGAAAAAAAACCAACAAAAACAAAACCATACAATGTTGTCATAAAAATTGAAAAATATATTCCAAAGCAAGTTTGGAAAAGTATTTGCAGCAACTGTGGCGACAGCATACATTTATTGTATTCTGTGTTGGAACGCATCAACAAAGTTAACATGAATTACACAACACAAACACCGCAATTACCCATACAATTTGTTGATAAAGATCGCAAAAAGAAATATACACCTAATACAGAGGTTAAATCTGGCAAGGCCGCAACACAACATATTGAAAACAACGATAATCGACGCATTGTTTGGACAATAAACCCAGATGATAAAATTATGGTTGCAACCGCTTTCTTTGCAGACCATGGCGATAATGCACAGTCCATGAAATTATATAATTCTATTGCTATACCAAATGCCAAACAGGGACTCAATATGGCTGGTATTTTGGTTAATAAAGAGTTGGTAATCAAAAATGAATATTTGAAAGTTTCAAAACTGTTAAAGGAATATAAAGCAAAAATCGCTGAAAAAGAACAAAAGGCAACAAAAGCCGATACAGCCGAATCACAAAAAAGAAAAAGAATTATACGGCATACAACCTTGGTTGATGTAAAGGCTGTGGAAACACAAATTGATGCCTTTGTTGAACATTTGGATAATGAAATCAAAGAATTAACAGAAAATGTATTAAATAATACCGACAATCCAAAAATTCAATTACAAAATGCTCAAAAAATTGTGAAATTATTAACCGAAAAAGTGTCATTAAAACAAAAATAAATATACCGCCCAATCGGGCGGTTTTGTTCACAGAAAATTTTCTTTATTTGCGTTGTGTGCGTTTATGGTGACGGGGACGATTTTGTTCTTCTTCATCCAAATCCCATTCCGCACTTTCTGGGACAATTTCATGCAATAATTCTTTGAATTTTGGATTATGCGACATGTAATAACGAATTCCATACAATGATGCAACAGTTATATAACGTTCAATATCCTGACGCGAAATTTTATCTGCCAATTTATCGCGCAAACCGTCCAACACATCAATTAACGCACCACGTGCGCGACGTAAAAATCTGTTGCGGTATGCATGACATATTGTCATCCACCACACCCATATCAATGTTATTAGACCTGGGACAACAACACATACCGCAAAATAACGGAACCAATCCTGGCATGCTGCAATTCCAAAAACCTGGGTACATGTTTGTTGGCAATGCAAAAACATTACCGCGATAATTTCATAAATAAATAATACAGTTATATAAATTTTAGTTTTTAATAACATTTGTGCTTCCTTTGTTTGATTTAATTTTGACACAATCAAACAAATGATGCACCAAGAACAAAACCCCAAGAAAAAATCCCTGAAAAATATCAGGGATTTTTTTAATCTTTGGTATCTGTAGCCTGGACACGCGCCGATGTTTCAATTTGCAATAATTGATTTTCCAGTGCAGTTCGTTCAGATGATTTATATCCTGTATCTGTGTCCGCCTTTACCGTAGGCGCAGGTTTATCTGTGGCAGTTTCTTTTTTTGGTTCGGTTTTATCCTTGGCACGCGGTTCACCACTTTTTATATCATTTACCGCAGATACAGCCGGATTGATTAAATTTTTATAAATTTCATCAGCCTGTTTGGTGCCAGCAACATCACGCGCCAACAATTTATTTTCAGCCCCAGGAACAAACCATTCATCCAATTTTACCGCAGTTAATTGCATAACCGGACGCGTACGCGCATTTTCTATCCATGCAGGCATACGCGGAATATCAGAATAATACCATAACGCAACCCAATACACAATTCCCATAACAACAATTCCACGAATAATGCCGAATATAACACCCAATGTATGATCAGTCACATTCATCATGGATTCTTGGATTTTGTCGCGTAATTTTTGATTTACAAAACCAACCATTATCAATATCACAAAAAATACAACAAAATACGATGCAACCAATGTCACAACCGTCGAATCAGGCAATTTGAACCATGATTGAAAAACACCGTCCAACCAAGGTGATGCAAAACGCGCCGCAACCGCCGCCACAATCCATGACAATGTTGCAATCGTTTCATACACACCACCACGTATTGTTGCCCACACAGTCGATGCCAACAACACAATGATATACGCATAATCTAAACTTGTTAAATCAAACATGATTCAAAGCCCCAGTTGTTTATTTTTTAGATTTTTTACGAGATACAGAAATACTGAAACCTAAAACTAATAAAGCCAATATTGCCAAAGTCCATGACACTATGGAATTATCGGACGCATTAGTTTTTTTTTCCGTATTATCGTCAGTTGCCTGTGCCGAATATTCAGAAATTGTCGCAACCGGTGTTGGATGTTCGTCACGATATTTGTCGCCATCGGCGGCAATTGCTTTTTTCACATCAGCCGCAGATTTTTTTGCATCATCCGACAGGTCAACCTCTATGGCTGCGCGCATATCGTCCGCCATACCTTCGCCAAAACCTTGGAAACATTTTTCACCAATTTTAATCACAGGAACACCGCCAGATGAAAAATCACAGGTTTTCAAAACATCAATGAACATCGAACGATTTTCAGGTGCCGTCACATCAACCATTGTCACATTGATTGTTGGATATTCGTATATGAAATTATTACTGGTATAATCACGTGCATGATGACAATGTGGACATGTCGGGGAATAATAAATTGTTATGTCCGCAGCCCCAGCCATACCAACAAAACATAAACCACATAATACTGATAATACCGTTTTTTTCATAATTTCTCCTTTTATTGTGATGTTATTATAGAAAATACTATATAAATCGTGCAAGATATTTTTATGAAAAAATTGTATTTATTTTTATCGTGAATTTATCAATCTGACATCATCAAATTCAGGATGCCCCATAAATACATTTTGTGCAGATGGACATATTGTTAAAATCTTTCTGTGTTGAGCACGCGCCAAATCGACAACATATTTTACCAAATTAAATTCTATCTGTGTTTTTTGTGAAATATTTTCTATAAATGTATGGTCAATCATCAATTTATCTATGCCAATTTTTACAAATGTTATTTCGCCAACATTTTTACCATTATATTTAGCACAAAAACCACAACCATCTGGCAAAATTTCGTATTCAATTTTTTCGTGTATCATAACAAAACCTTTGTATATGAAATACACTATAAACGTAAAATTATTACGAATAAATACGATTAAAATCCATTAAATATGACTGTAATTTTTCTTGATAATACGGGCACTGGCGCGCAAAGCATTACTTTCATCAACAGATAATTTAGGCATCAAAACCTGAATCACACCATCGGCACCAACAATCGTTGGCAACGACATTGATAAATTCGTTTTTGGCGCACATGTTGATACAGTTAAAATTCTTTTTTCATCGTTAATCATGCAACGCAACAAATCGTTCACAGCCGCACCAATTCCATCCCATGTTGCACCACGACCCTGGATAATTTCATAGGCAGCCGTTTGTACACGATGTTCAATTGTTCGACGCGTTGTTTGTGGTAATGCTATTTTTGTTGCACGACAAAAATCATTTAATGGTATCGCACCAATGGTTGCAGATTCCCAATTTACCACAGATGAATCACCATGTTCGCCCAACACATACGCATTTATTGACATTGGCGACACATCAAATTGACGCGACAGAATTGTACGCAAGCGCGCAGAATCCAACATTGTGCCTGTTCCAATAACACGCGATGCCGGCAGGCCGGATAAATCATGCGCCAACATCACCATAACATCCAAAGGATTGGTGACGATGATTATTTTTACGCGCTTGGGGTCTGTATTTGCCATGACGCGCGGAATAATATCACGAATAACATTTGCGTTCGCATCCAATAAATCTGTGCGGGTTTGCCCCGGCTTTTGATTCGCACCAGCCGCAATTATAACTATTTCAGAGCCGCGAATTTCACGATAAGAATTTGCCGCAGTAATTTTTACATCAAACGAAAATGCAGCCGCATGCCCTAAATCCATGGCTGCTGCGCGCGAACGGACACCGTCCCGGTCAAACAAAACCATTTCATGAACCAGTCCGGTATTTTTAATTGCGGTTGCAACCGCCGAACCAACCGAACCCAAACCAATAATTGCGACTTTCATAAAATCCCCCTGCTCTCGTTTTTTTTATTTATTATATCATATTTGGTTGGATTTGTTTTAATAAAAAAACAGGGATGAAAATCCCTGTTTTTTAATATGATTTTGCGACATAGACGAAACTCTGGTCATTCGCGTCCAAACATCTGCGACTGATTTTATATTTTTCAATCAATCCGTCAAATTCATCATTTAATGTTAAATCATATTTAATGCGGAAAAATCCAGTTGTGCCTTTATCTAATTCTCGTTCCAAATCCGCTAATGTTGCAACATCGTGAATTTGTGCATTTTGACGCGCCAATGCGCGTTCATACATTTCACGTTGCATTTGTTTCATTAAATCAGGTGCGATTTTCAACAATTCATCCACAGATACCGTTTGTTTGGATTCTTTGCCTAAATCACGACGGGTAATTGTGACAGAATTATTTTCCATTTCGCGACCACCTATTTCAACACGCAATGGCACACCACGTTTAATCCATTTCCACATTTTATCAGGCGCACGCATATCGGTTGTATCCACCAAAACACGCAAATCCAATGCTCGCAATTTTTCGCCTAAATCTTCGGCATATTTATTTAATGCATCTGTATTTTCTTCGCGAACGATTGGAATAATCACAATTTGATATGGCGCAATGGCTGGTGGCAAAACCAAACCATCATCGTCACTGTGAATCATAAACAGACCACCCATCATACGTGTTGATGTTCCCCAAGATGTTGTCCATGCATATTGTAATTTACCGTCCGTTCCCAGATATTGAATATTAAATGATTTTGCAAAATGTTGTCCCAAATCATGCGATGTGCCCGCCTGTAATGCCTTGCCATCTTGCATAATTTGTTCGACGGTGTATGTGTGGTCGGCACCAGCAAATCTTTCCTCGGGTGTTTTTTCACCGGCAATAACAGGTGCTGCCAAAACATCGCGCATGTAATCAGCATACATTTTGTGCATTTTTTTTGCATCGGCATTTGCGTCTTCGTGGGTGGCAAAAACATTATGACCTTCTTGCCAATTAAATTCAGATGTGCGCAAAAACATACGCGGACGCATTTCCCACCGCATAACATTTACCCATTGATTCAACTTCATCGGCAAATCACGCCAAGATTGCACCCAACGAGACATAGCCTCGCCAATAATGGTTTCAGATGTTGGGCGAATAACATAAGGTTCTGTTAATTCGGCATCTGGGTCCGGTTGTAATTTACCATCAATCATTTTCAAACGATAATGTGTGACAACCGCCGCCTCTTTGGCGAAACCCGCAACATGTTCGGCTTCTTTGTTAAAATATGCAATCGGTATCAGTAATGGAAAATTTGCATTTTGGACACCTGCGGCCTTAATCCGTTTATCCATTTGGTCGCGCATCAGTTCCCATATTGCCCAACCATACGGTTTAATTGTCATACAACCACGCACAGGGGCATTTTCTGCCAAATCGGCTGCTACAATTAAATTTTGATACCATTCACTAAAATTTTCCGCACGTGTCGGTGTTATTGCTGTTTTCATTTCTTTATCTCTTTATCTTTTATTTCCATATATTTGTTCGATACGATTTCATGCAATTTTTTTGCAATTTCTTTCCTGTCCATGCCAGATACAGACACAGGGTCCAACGCCGTTATATGCACCGTCATTCCACCCAATTTTGCAACATGGAATATTTGACCAAATGCACTGCGTTCAATGCGACATTTTGGCCCCATATCTTGCTTTATATTATCAAAATATGCGTATTCATTTGCCAAAACCTGGTCATTGACGCATTTATTGCGACGTGTTCGATATGTTATCACCATTGGTTGAATTGTCAAATCAGGGACAGCCTCGACCAAATTGAACATTGCAGATTTGAATTCTTTGACATACGCACCGTTTGTTGTTGTGCCTTCGGGGAAAATAGTGACAGGGTATGATGCACTGCGTAATTGACGGGTCATGTCGGCAATAGCCTCGACTGCGTGGGATGGGCGACGATCAACAAACACCACACCAAATTTTTTTGCAATCCAACCAACCAATGGGTATGACGCAATATCAATTTTACCAACAAAAGAACATCCGTATCCAACCGGCATAGACATCAATTCAAATACCGATATATGATTGCAAACACATAACAGCGGTCTTTGTTTTGTTAATTTACCATGCGTACGAATACGAACACCGGTTGCAAAACACAATGTCCACATAAAAAAGCGCATATATTTTACAGAAAATCGCCCACGCGGTATCAACATTATGATTGGAACCTGGATAAAAACGAATAAAACAAATGCCAATGCACGCACAAAAGCAAATATAATTTCAAAAACATTTGATTTACAACTATCCGTCAACACACGCATTATTCATCCTTTTGTTCTGAATCATCATCTGATTTATCTTGGTCTTGGATAAATTCGGCATCCGCCGCATCTTCGCGTAATAAAAATTCAAACACAGAACGGACAACACGCATCGCACCTTTGGCCGGGGATGTTATAATTTTGCCCAATGTTTGAATAAAGTTTGTTGGTAATTCAAAATCTTGGCCTTCAAAAACATCGTCTGTTCCAAAGAAACGTTTTTTGTATGCGGAATCCATTTTACGTGTTTCCAACATTACAAACACATCGTATGAATTAAATGGTTTATCAATAAACACACCACGACCAAATGTTGCATTGATACGCAAATAACCCTTGACCAATGGTGTCATTTCACGACGCGCCAAAACAGGGTCAACAAAAACCTCTGGCAAAATGTTCATGCGTGTTAATTTTGGATTTACACCCTCGACCAATTTGGTTGATTCAACCGTCGCACGCAGGCGCAAAGGCGATAAATGATTATAATACAAATATGAAATCGCCTGGGCAGAATTTGCCGGATTTGTCCCCGTCCATGACGCAACACCAAATACTATGCCAATTTTATTGCGAACAATATATTCACCCAAACCAACCCACAGCAAACGCATAACCAGCGCATTTTCGCGATATTCCGGTGCCACGCATGCACGCGACATCTCGGCAATATTCGCCCCGGATTTTTTAATCTTGGAAATATCAAATTCGGTTTCTGTATAAAAGCCACCCATTTTTTCAGCGGCCTCGCGATTTATAATGCGGTATGTTCCAACAATTTTTCCGTTATGAAAAACACCCAAATATTCAGCAAACCGGTCATAAGAATCATATTCTTCGCGCAGGTTTTTTTGTTCTTCGGTTGCGGATGCGCCCTCTTCTTCAACAAAGACAGCATATCGCAACGCACGTACCTGGCGACGTTCTTCCTTGGTGCGTGTTAAACGAACTTCAAAATCACGAACTTTTATAGTCATTTATATTTACCTTTTATATATCGATTGTGTTAAAGGGTAGCAAAGAAAAACACCCATATCAATAGATTTATTTCAATTTATCCGATAACTCGTGTATGGCAATTGCATACCAATTTGAATTATTCCAACGTTTAATACGATAAAAATTTGGGTATGTTAAATATGCAACCTTGACCGTTGTCATATTAACATCATTATCAGGCGATGATACCAAATTCACAGTTGAATCATCATTGGTATCTGCAACCAAACCAACAATGCGGTCGTTTGGCGCAAGAGGCGTGCCATCTGCATTTAACACACCCATTTTTGCCCACTGGGTAAAACTGAATTTTTTATTACCGCCCAGCAAATCAGAATCAAAATCAGATGGAATCAAAACACGAACAGCAATCTTTTCACGTTCGTTCCACCCCAATTTATTCAAATAATTTCCTGCACTGAACATCGCGTCACTGATGTTATTGATGATATCAATCCTGCCGTCACCGTTGCCGTCGGCACCGTATGCCGCCAATGTTGTTGGAATAAATTGAAAATGTCCCATTGCACCAGCCCAACTGCCGTAAATATCATTTATATCTAATTTATTTTTGTCTGCAATTCGCATTAACGCCAATAATTGCTGGGTAAAAAATGATTCACGACGACCATCATACATCAGTGTAAAAAACGCGTCTTTTAATTTGTATGCAGATTTTACCGCACCATAATTTGATTCCATGCCCCAAAACGCCACAATCACTTCGCGTGGAATTCCGTATTTCATACGAACTTGATTTAATAGTGTTGGATATTTTTTTAATACATTTCGCCCGGAACGCACACGTTCATCACTGACCGTACGTTTCAAATAATCCTGCAAAGTTAACTTAAATTCAGATTGATTTTTGTCGTTATAAACAATTCGAGGAATAAAAACAGTATTTTTTAATGTTGCATCAATTGTTGCATTGGATACGCCAGATGTTGTCGCATTTTCACGAACCGATGATTGCAATTCGTTCCAACGATCAAAATCAAAACTGCCCCGCGATGCATACGCAGAATATGTCATAACTGAAAATATTGCGCAAAAAAATCCAAAGCACAATTTATTCATAATTAAACCTGTACTATTTTATGTTAAAAAGAATATTTTATTCCCAAATGCAAACCAAAAGATTGCCATGTCGCCTCTTTTAATGCATCAGACACCTTTTCGGTATATGCAGGATATGTTGTTGCAATAATATCATACGCATCAGGGTCATCGACAATATTGCTGGGGACAGTTGTATATTCGGTATATTCAGCCCAATAAATTTCACCACCAATTTTGCCAACATGGAAATAATTTGTGTCCGCCTTTAACGACAAATGCAAACGGTCAGACAATTTCAAATCGTATTCCATTTCCAGCATATATGTAAACGCATTTTTGTCGCCCTCATCCAAGAAACTGGGGTTTTGTTGCCAATCAGAACGATTTGGCCATATACCTTCGGATGAATATTTTGGCATACCGACCTGGCCATAGAAACGCAATTTATCAGTCAATGTCATTTGCTTTTCAATTTCCAAACCAATGAAAAATCCAGACCATGTTGTATTATATTCATGTGTTTTACCAGACACCAATATTGGACCATCGCCACCAATTATAACACATTCGTCCAATGTGACACCCCATGGGGTTAAATCCTCGTCAGTAAAACCAGAATAATCTGGTTCAACAATTGTTAATGTGCCGCCACCTGTCACAGGATCAGTGACAGAAACATTTGCCAATTTAATTTGTTCAGGCGAAACACAAACCTGATAATAATTTTCAGCATAGGTTGCCGCCTGGTCAATTGGAACAGAATAGTAAACACTCAAATCATTAGGGTCACCAAATACGTATGTATAATCCTGGGTCATTAATGGAATATATACACCAGGATTTGGATAATAATGGTCGTTCATTTGCAAATTGTGTTTGAAAATTTCATATCCAAATACAGGTGTCAATTTCCAACCACCAATATCCCAAATGTTATGCGCCCCAATCCCAAATCGCATATGATGCGAATCGCCACTTTGGTCACCAACAGAAATCGTAAATATTCCCTCATACGGATTTGATTCATCATACGGCAACAAATCATAATCCATGGATAATCCGCCAGATGCCATTTTCCCGTATGTGTATTCACCAAAAACACTCAAATCAAAATTACGCAATGTAAAATCATAACGGCCACCAACCTTGAATTCATTGAAAATCATATCATCCCATTCCAATATGGAATTTACACTGGTTGTGAATTCAAAATCGGCAAAACGACGACCATAACCACCATACACAGAAAAACCATTACTGTCCGATGCAGGACGCGAAACACCGTTTGTTGTCATGACACCTTCGTATATTGTGGGTTCCTGGGCACGTGGGACATTGTATGTTCGGGCATTAGAAGATATAATATGTTTATTTCCGGATGGACCAACATAATTCATATATCCACGATTTTGATAATTTGCATACCCCGCCCGATTCATCGATGTCGAATAAGATTGATAATAAGAAGGCACCCCTTCATTGCTGGCAAAAGCAGGCAATGCAGCGCATATTCCAAATAAAATTGCGATTGATTCCTTCCTCATTTGATATGATTATGAAACAAATTTGATATGCAATGCAACTAAAAAAAATGATTTATTGGATTTTTTTATTCTTTGGTTTAATATCTGGGGTATGACACAACATAATATTTATATTCACGTTCCGTTTTGTATTGCAAAATGCAATTATTGCGCTTTTTTTTCAAAAGCAATTGCACCGAATTGGGAACAATACGCAGACAATATCTGTGCAGAAATTGATTTTTGGAAAAACAACATTGGTAAAATCACAGTTCCAACTGTGTTCTTTGGTGGTGGCACCCCCAGTTTAATGCCAATAGAAATTTTTAATAAAATCATAAATAAACTGAACCAAAATTTTGATTTATCAAATTGCACTGAAATTACATTGGAATCAAATCCTGGAACAATTACACATGACAAGTTAAACGATTTTATATCATGCGGTGTAAATCGGTTATCAATTGGAATTCAATCTTTTGATGATGATGAATTAAAATTTCTGGGGCGACGTCATGATGCAAAAACAGCAAGAGATTTATTAGAATATGCCATACATACTGGTATTCGTGTCAGTGCAGATTTTATATATGGATTACCGAATCATAACGTTGATAACATTATTGATTTATGCAAAAAAATAAATGATACAGGTTTACAACATGCGTCCTTGTATGAATTAACAATTGAAAAAAACACTCCATTTGGTCGCATGAATTTAGATATGCCTGACAATAATAAAATGGCAGATATGTATTTGGCAATTCAAAATCAATTAAAACTGCCACGTTATGAGGTTTCAAATTATGCAACCCCGAACAATAAATGCCAACACAATCAAAACATTTGGGATGGGGACGCATACATAGGTTTAGGACCTGGCGCCAAAGGCCGCGTGTTTATGAATAATTGTTGGTTTGAACAATCGGGGGGCGATATAACATGCGTACCATTATCAAACGAAACACGCGCCGTTGAACGTTTGATTACAGGACTGCGGACTGTGCGTGGGGTAAAAATTGATGAGGCAATAAAAAATGTTATTGATATAGATTTTATAAACTCTCATAATGATTTAATCCAAATTAAAGACAACCGAATTTGTGCCACAGATAAAGGTATTTTGATTTTGGATGATTTATTGGTTGATATAACAAGGTAAAAATTATGGAACACAAACTGTTAAACATTATTGGTATAATTGGGGTGGTTGTTGCAATCAATGTCGCGGCTTTATTAAACAAGGAGAATAATATGAATATGGGTATTAAATTAGAAAACATGGATTTAACCGTTCGGCCAGGTGATGACTTTTATGATTTTGCCACAAAGGGATGGCGCGACAACAACCCTATTCCAAATGATTATGTCAGGTATGGTTCTTTTGATGTGTTAATAAACACAAACCAGGAACGCGTTCGTAAAATTGCTGAAACAGATACTGGTAAAATTGGTCAACTGTATAAAATTGCAATGGATGAAAAAAAATTAAATGCCGATGGGGTTGCACCTGTTAAAAAATATATTGATGAAATTGATGCAATTAAAAGCAAGGATGAATTGCCTGAATTTTTGGGCAAATTCCACTCGTTCTGTGGCGGTTTTTTTCATGACGGTGTTGGATTAGACGAAAAAGACAGCGAACATTATTTATATAATATCGGTCAAGGCGGTATCGGTATGTCACGCGACTATTATTTTGATACAGATGAAAAATCTGAAAACATTCGCCAAAAATATATCGAATACATAACAAAACAAATGGCAAATTTTGAAATACCGGTTGATGCAAAAAAATTATACGCATTGGAAAAACGTATGGCAAAATCCTTCTATAAAAAAGAAAAATTACGCAATCCTGCCGAAAATTATCATAAAATGACTATTGCGCAATTACGCAAAACATTACCTGGATTTAATTGGGATAAATATTTTGCCGCACGTGGAATTTCACCAAAATTTGTTAATGTAAATCAAATCGAACCATTGGCTGAATCAATAAAAATTATGACCGAGGTAAAATTAGATTTATTAAAAACATATTTGAAATTCCGTTTAATTAATTCTGCGGTGGGTGTTTTGGATGATAACACATATGATATTGCGTTTGAATTTTTTAACAAAACAATGTCTGGGCAGAACGAGAAAAAGCCACGTTGGAAACGGGCGGTCGCAATGTTAGATGCGTCTTTGGGCGAAGAAATTGGTCATTTATACACAACCAGATATTTTTCCAACGATGCAAAAAAACGCATGCAAACATTGGTTAAAAATTTACAATCTGCATTGAAAATGCGTATAGAAGGACTGACATGGATGTCAAACGAAACAAAACATCAGGCATTGGAAAAATTAAATACTTTCCATGCAAAAATAGGTTATCCTGATGTTTGGCGCGATTATTCAGGATTGGAAATACGCGATGATTCTTTGTTTGAAAACATGGTGCGTGTTGATAAATTCGAAGACAGATTTTGGCTGGATAAAATCGAAAAAGAAAAAGACCCAAATATTTGGTATATGAACGCGCACGAGGTCAACGCGTATTACGATCCAACAACAAATGAAATTTGTTTTCCAGCTGGGATTTTACAATATCCGTTTTTTGATATGTCGGCTGATGACGCGTTTAATTATGGTGCAATCGGCAGCGTTATTGGTCATGAAATGACACACGGTTTCGATGACCAAGGTCGCCAATTTGATAAAAATGGTAATATGCGCGATTGGTGGACCAAGGCGGATGCAAAAAAATTTACAAAACAAGCAAATGTTTTGCGTGATTTCTTTAATAACATATTGGTTGCGCCCGATACACATGCAAACGGCGAATTTACACTGGGCGAAAATTTGGCTGATTATGGTGGGGTGACAGTTGCATATACCGCATACACTAATTTTGGTAATCGCAGTGAAACAAAAAACGATTTAACAGATGTACAAAGATTTTTTGTTGCGTATGCCATGACAGAGGCAGGAAATATTCGCGATGCTGAAATTTTACGCAGAACAAAAACCGACGAACATTCTTTGTCGCGGTGGCGTGTTAATGGAATATTGCCACATATAGATGCGTGGTATGATGCATTTGATGTGCAACCAGAAAACAAATTATATATTACCCCAGAAAAACGGGTTAAAATCTGGTAAAAAAATACCGGCAAAAATGCCGGTTTTTTTTAATCTTTGTTTCCAACACGATTACGGAATTCGGTACTGGGGCGGAAAGATGCAACACGACGCGCAGAAATCACAGCCGGCACACCCGTTTTTGGATTGCGACCAATTCGCGCAGATTTTGTTAAAATTTTGAAAGTACCAAAACCTGAAAATTTAACATCTTCGCCATTTACCAATGATTCACCGATTTCTTGGAAAATAATATCAATCATTTTATACGCATCAGTTGCCGTCAAACCAAAACGGTCACGCAAAGCGGATGCCAAATCATTACGTGTTATAGTTGCCATTTCAAATTTCCCTTTGTTTTTTCAACGAATATTATACCGTCGCCTATTAAAAAATCAACATTTATTTGTTTTATAGGCGCGTGGGGTTGATTTTATTTTTTATTTCATTAAAATAATGCACAGCCGTCCCCATAGTTCAATTGGATAGAACGGGGGTTTCCTAAACCTCTGATGCGGGTTCGATTCCTGCTGGGGACGCCAGAAATTAAAAAACATCCGGAACAGCGGTATGTTTTTTGATTTATTGCGTTGCCAATGGTGCAAATACCATATAAAAAGGGCTCAATATGAAAAACAAGGCTATAAAAATTGGAATTACTGCGACAATATTACCACACATTTTTTGTTGTGTGTTGCCAATTGTTTTATCTGTCATAGGTTTATTTGCCCCCGAGGTTGCACATTCATCTAAATTTATTCCTGAATGGATTGAACCATGGCTGTTTGTGTTTTCGGCATTGATGTTGGGGGTGTCGTGGTTATTGATTATTCGTGATTGTCATTGTGGGTGCGATGTATGTCATAACGACACAGAAACACACAAACCACAAAAAATCGTTCTGGGGGTGATTACTGTATTATTTATTGTCAGTGTCACATTGCATATAATCAGTCATTTTTGATATGTGAATATGTAAAAATTCTGTTTGGGCAATATATTTTTATATTTGCCCTGTTTTTTTATTTGTTTTATGTCGTAAAATATGATAAAATGGTATCAAACGTAGGAAGGATTTTGCTATGAAAAGATTAGTTTTTGTGCTTAGTAGTTTATTGGTTCTGCCCGCATTTGCTGAGGTTGCACCGTCATATTACGATACAGACATTTCGTTTTCTGATATCGAAATGGATGCCGTCGATGCTGATGCAATTGACACAGAAAAAGATGATGCGGCGGTTGAAAAACAAATTACACCCAAGGCACAGGCCGGCACATCGGCACGAACAACAAAAACCGCAGGACGCGCTGCATCATTGCGCACAGGCACTACGGCAAGAATGCCATCAGCCAGAACAAATTCTGCGCGTTCGCGTAATATTTCTGTGAGAAATACAACTGCGACACCTGTTCGTACGACCAGTGTTTCAACCCGCAGAACAGACAGTACACCTGTTAACGCACGCAACGCATCAAATCGCAACGGTGTTGCGGCACGTGTGTCATCAATAAATTCAACACAACGTTTGTATAACGCGAATACGGTTCAACCACGTGGCGGTGCAACAACTGTGCGTGGCGCATCGGCAGTTCGTGGTGCAACAATCCGTTCCGCATCTGTCGTATCCGCGGCAACAACACCGGCGGTGTCGGCTGAAACAGCAACAGATACAACAAACGAAATGAACACAATGAAGGCACTGACCGAATATTGCCAGGCACAATACGCATCATGTATGGATAACTATTGCGATGTGTTGGATGACAACCAGGGTCGTTGCACATGTTCAAAAAATATCGCAAATTATGAAAAGACCGAGGCTGCATTAAAATCTGCAACCGAGGCTTTACAAGATGTCGCCCGCAGCATCCAATACATTGGATTGTCCGCAGACCAAATTACAACATTGTTCTCGGAAACAGAGGCTGAATTGTCTATGAAAAATGCAAAAGATAATTCTGCAATCCGTTCCAGTTTGGACAAGGTAAAACGTATGGTCGTCGATGTTAAATCAGGAACAGCATCTGCGGTTGAAACAACTGCTGCGATGGATTTCGATTTGTCAGGGTTGTTGAACTTTGATATTGGCGATTTCGGTTTCGATTTAAGTGCATTTATGAACACAGGCACATCAAAAACAAACAGCATTTCAAACCAACGTGGCGAAAGTTTGTATAAAACAGCCGTCGCACGTTGCAAGGCATCTGTGTTGAACTCTTGCATTGCCCAGGGTGTTGATGCCGCTGTTGTGACAAATTCATACGATTTGGAAATCGATAAATCATGTTTGGAATACGAACGTGCATTGACCGAATCGAATACACAAATGACACAAACAGTTGCAAACGCAAAAGAAGTTTTGAAAAAGGCTCGTTTGATGGTTGCACAGAACAAGAACTCTTATGATTTGCGTGGTTGCATCAGTGCATTGGAATCATGCATGCAGGATGATTATGTTTGTGGAAATGGATACGAGGGATGTTTGGACCCAACCGGTCAATATATCGTGAACGGTTCTGTGGTTATCGGCAGTATGCCAGGTAATAACACAGAAGATACTTCAAAGAACGAAGGCCAGGCTATAAGTTCAACATATTCTCACCAAAACTTGTTCAGCACATGGGAACTTGATGGTAAAAACCCATGGTATAAAGACCCATCTAATACACAAGCCACAACTTTGGTTGATTATATAGAACAAACTGTGAAATCTGGTGCTGCGAATAAATCATCACAAGAAATGTCTAAATTCTTGCAGAACAAGATTGGTTGGCACGATGACAAAACCAACAAAGATTATGGTATGTGCATGTCTGTGTTGAATCAATGCCAGGATTACACATACGATTCCAAGGGCAAATATAAACCAGATAACGAGGTTATCAAAAACTTTATGCAACGCGCATTGGTCCAAATTAAATTGGCCCAAGACGAATTGTTGGCATCATATGCCGAAGATTGCGTCAGCGATGTGTCCAGTTGCCTGTCATCAAACAACTATGATGAAGCAAATCCTGGAAACACAAAGTCCAGAACCGCAATCAATTCATGTTATTCTCAAATCAAGACATGTATGTCGGTGAATGGTAATATTTATGGCGCGGTATCTGCACCTGTGATGCAACAATGGGTGACCGGTACATATTCAAGTATCGAAACCGTTGAAACACAAACAGAATTGGATAATCTGTGTGCAACATATACAGAACCAGCAGATTGTACTGCTGCGAAAGCCAATATTTTGACCGATGGTGGCAAGACAGGTACAGTGACATCTGGTGTTTGTAGATGGGAGGATAACGAAAACACTGGCACAACTGGTACAACTGGCTCTGGTACAAGTACCACAGATTCAGGAAATTGTGTGTCAGCAAAAACATTATAATAACACCCCCGGAAACGGGGGTTTTTATTTGATTTGTTTTTGTTTATTTCTTGTTTGATTTCCTGTTTTGTTTTTATGTTTGGTTTTTGTTTGGATTGTTATGTAATACTGCATGCAATTATGCATTAAATTTTGCCCCATGGGGCGATGTTTTATTATTTATATATAATTTATCATTATATAAATAAAAAATCGTCCTGGCGCGATTTAATATACATTACACATGTGTTTTATATGGATTTTTTATATTACTAAATTTGGACGGGTGGCACGCAAATTTTCCAGCGATTTATTCTGGATTTCACGAAACGCATCAGGATTCCAGATTTGAAAACTGTTTCCGCGACCAACAAATAATGCCGTATCGGTTATGCCCGCATGTTTCAATAAATCGTCCGGAATTACAATGCGGCCCGTCACATCAAATTGTAATGGACGCGCATCTGCAAAAACACAAGCCGACAAATCATCCAATGTGTTATCAAATACACCCATTTTGTCAGTTGCCGCCGCCAATACTTCCATACGGGACATGGACAGCCCCTCGATACATTTATTGGTAAACGAACGATACAGCACAACACCGGCAAATTTTTCATTATTTAATGAAGCACGAAAAGAAGCCGGAACAGAAATGCGCCCCTTGGCATCTATACGATTTTCATAAGATGAGAGAAACAATGACATTTTAACCTTTTTTGTGGCGCTGTTGTCGGCCCCTTATCCGCGTTTCGTGGTCAGTTTAGCATTTGTTTTTTATGTTGTCAATGACAATTAATAATCAAATCATGGGATTTTATGGTTTTTCAAGACAAATTAAACTTTTTCAAAATATTTTAAAAATAATTATATTTTTCTCTTGACCTGCGATTCGTTTTTGTTCTAAGATGTTTGTATAGACAAGGAAAGAGTATCAAAACCGTTGGAAAACCCCGGTTTTCCGGCAAAAACAACAAACAACAACCAAACGATGGCCGATGATTTGTAAATACTTATGTAAATACAGCAAAAGCCGTCTTTGACCAGCCCAAAAAGAAAGGAGGGAACCGTACCATGCAAAAGAACATTAAACAAATAATGATTGCACTGGACCAGGTTTTGACCACCACCGTTTGGGTAAATCAGGATAGACAGATTATTTCGTTAAGTGACGAATTACATATCGGCCACAATAACGCACCACGTTCTATCGAAGATTTGCCACGGTCGTCATTGGTCGGTGCGTATGTTTCTCTGCAAATCAGAACTGATAATTTTGATGTCGCAGCCGAAACATTGGAAACACACGATTTGGCACAGAAAGTCAAAGAAATGGTGTTTTCCGAGGCTAAAAAAATTATGGACAACGATACGGAAAATTCAGAACGCCATATCAAAGCAGCCTAAGTTGTCCAAAACAGTTTCCGGATTACCGGAAGGAGAGGAGGAACCGCCAACAAGTAATTGTTGGCGGTTTTTTTATTTATCTTTCGTTGCTTTTGGGCAACATTGTTTGACAATGCTCTTGTGATATTCCAGACGCATTTAATACATTGGTTAAACGCGCACGCGATTCAATCCAATGTGATGCCTTGACATCGTTGTTTTTGGGTTTCTTGGGTGCTGTTTTATTTTTATGCCATGTGGCAACTTTCTTTTTGTTTGTCATATTTACTTCCTTTGGTTGTATATAAATATTATAAATCACGCGCGATTTATTGTGTATTGGCTTGTCAACCTAGGAAAAATAAAAACCCGGAAAAACCGGGTGTTGTATATCTTGTAGGAATTTTATGTTATGATAATTCTTGGCGGATTTTTGATACAGTTGCCACGCGTTCACGAATTGCATCATTGAAATCAGCATTAATTAAATCAACCGCATAACGAATTGCGTTTGCAAATGCCAATGCGTCGCTGTTTCCATGGGTTTTTACCGAAAATCCGTTTAGCCCCAGAAATATTGCGCCCGCATACGAACGTGGGTCGATTTTATGCTTTAACCGTTTGAATACATGAACCAAGAAAAATGCACCAATAATTGCCAGCACAGATTTCTTGAAATTTTCCATTATAACGCGTTTTATCAGTTTCGCGGTACCCTCGACCGTTTTTAACACAATATTGCCTGTAAAGCCGTCTGTCACAACAACCTGGACACGTCCGGCGCTGATATCTGTGGCCTCGACAAAGCCGATGTATTCGTATGGTAATTCGTTTTTGTGTTCGGTCAAAACACGATTTAATTCTTGCAGGGTTTCATTACCCTTGGTTTCTTCGGTACCTATGTTCAAAATTCCCAATCTGGGGCGCGACATTTTACCGATAACCTCGGCATAGACACTGCCTAAAATGGCGAAATCAAATAAATTTTGTGCATCACATTGAACGTTTGCACCCAAATCCAATACAACAACGCGTGAATCACCACCGCCTGATGGCAACATGGTCGTAATCGCAGGACGTGATATACCGTCAATCGTTTTTAATGCCAATTTGGATAAAGACATTAAAACACCGGTATTTCCCGCACTGACCACCGCGGTTGAATTTCCCATGCGAACATCCTTGATTGCCATAAACATAGATGTTCCGTCCGCATGACGAATTACACCGCGAATTTTGTCAGTTCCACGAATTACATCCGGCGCATCAATCACAGTGCAATTACGCATAACACGCGGAAATTTTGCCAAAAGTTTATTCAAGACCGTGGCTTTGCCGAATATACGAAAATGGACAGAGCCTTCGCCATATTGATACAAAAACTGGTTTATACCGCCCAAAACGACTTTTGGACCTTTGTCACCACCAAACGCATCAATGGATATAACTTTTGTCATAAATTGTTCCTTAAAAAAAGGCAGATTAATAATCCTTATTGTATCATAGGATTATATAATCTGCCAGATTTATTTTTATTTTATTATTTTGCACCACATGCAGGGCAAACATGATGTGGACGTTTCTTTTCACCACATGATTTGCATACACCAACCGGCATAATTTTCAATGCATCATGTGATTGACGTTGTGCGCTGCGTGCTTTACTTGTTTTACTTTTTGGCGTTGCCATTTTACAATCCTTTTAATTAAACCTGTTATATTTTATTCCATTATTCCCATTTTGCAAGGAAAACTTTGTGATTCCCCATCATTCAGACAGGGAATCAACCAATTAGATGTCCAACAACTGTTGATGTTCGCCACCTTCGCGTGCAATTTTTTCAGCACGTTCTTCTTCCTTGGCAATCGCGCGAACACGACGGACGTATGCACCTGTGCCAATTGGAATCAAACGACCAACAATCAAGTTTTCATTGATACCAACCAATTTATCGGTTGAACCATTGATGGCCGCATCAACCAAAACCTTGGTTGTTTGTTGGAACGATGCGTTGGAAATAAATGAACGCGATGTCAATGATGCACGTGTCAAACCAACCAATACCTGTGATGCCTCGGCTGGTCTGCCACCATCATGAATAACACGTGCGTTTTCTTCTTCGAAATCAACGCGGTCAACAACAGAACCCATCAAGAATCCTGTGTCACCTGGATTTGCAATTTCAACACGACGTGTCATTTCGCGAATCAAAATTTCAATATGTTTGTCGTTGATGGTCACGCCTTGCAGACGATAAACCTGTTGGACTTGGTCAACCATAAATGTTGCCAATGCCTTTTGTCCCAAAATACGTAAAATATCCTGGGGCACTGGTTCACCATCAACCAATTTTTCAGCTTTTTTAACCACGTCACCACTGCGAACCAATAAATTTGTTCCCTTTGGCACAGCATATTCCACAGGTGCCGTACCATCAGTTGGTTCAATGCGGATGATAATTTTAGATTTTGCGTCTTCTAATTCGACAGTTCCATCAATTTCCGCCAACAAAGCAGGATTTGCAGGTCTGCGAACCTCTAACAATTCTTCCACACGTGGCAAACCACCGGTAATATCGCCTGTCTTTTTCGCTTGGACAGGGATACGCGCCAAAATATCACCAGCAGATACATGATCGCCATTTGCAACCGTCAATACAGAATACATTGGCAACATATATTCAGCAACCTTTTTGCCGCCCAGGCGGATTACCTCGCCTTTGTCGTCAACCAATGTGATTGATGGGTTTAATGCCTTTTTGGTGTTTAATTTCCAATTTGTCACCTTGCGTGAAATAATACCGGTTGTGCCGTCAACTTCTTCTTGGAAAGAAACGTTTTCAATCAAGTCATTAAAGTTAACAATACCGTCTTTTTCAGCAATAATGTCGTTTGAATATGGATCCCATTCTGCAACCTTGGCACCCTTTTCAACCATGTCGCCATCAGATACAATCATCTTGGACGCATATGGCAAAGCGCAACTGAACAATTTGTTGTCTTTGTCGTCAACAACAGCAATTTCGCCATTACGTGACAATACAACAACACGTCCAGCCTTGTTTTTAATGGTATTCACACCAATCAATTTAATCTTACCTGCGACAGGCATTTCGATAAAGTGACTTTCGGCACTACTTTCAGCAATACCACCAATGTGGAAGGTACGCAAAGTCAACTGGGTACCTGGTTCACCAATGGATTGACCCGCGATAACACCCACAGGTTCACCAACATGAACCAGCGCATTACGCGACAAATCCATACCATAACATTTTGCACACAAACCATCACTTTGGCATGTCAACACAGAACGAACATCAACCGATGGCAAACCACTTTCGTTAATAGCCTTGGCCGCAGATTTTGTCACCAATTCGCCAGCAGGCACAATGACTTCTTTGGTCATAGGATTGATAATATCGTTTGCCGCAGTACGTCCCAAAACCACATCACCCAATGGCACAACCAATGTTGAACCCTGGTACACAGGTTTGGCTGTAATAAATTCGTGTGTGCCGCAATCGTGTTCGGTAATAACTGTATTTTGTGCCAATTCAACCAAACGACGTGTCAAATAACCAGCAGATGCAGTCTTCAAAGCCGTATCCGACATACCTTTACGCGCACCATGGGTGGATGTAAAGTATTCAGACATGGTCAAACCTTCCTTAAAGTTTGAAATAATTGGAACTTCGATAATAGAACCGTCAGGTTTCTGCATCATACCACGCATACCAGCCAACTGTTGAATCTGACCTTTGGAACCACGCGCACCGGACAAAGCCATCATGTACACAGAATTCCAATTATCGCCTGTTGTTTTACCCAATGTGGCATACGCCAAATCGCCCAATTTATCAGTTGTTTTTTGCCACAAATCAATCAATTTATTATGACGTTCGCCGCCAGATAACAAACCGTTTTGATATTGGTCTTCGATTTCTTCGGCTGCTTTGGTTGCCTCGGCAATCATGGTTTTCTTTTCTTCTGGAATAACAATATCGTTAAATCCAATAGAAATACCACTGCGGGCAGCCTGTTCAAATCCAGTATCTTTTAATGCGTCAGCCAACAAAATCATTGCCTTGTCACCGCATGTTTCGTATGCAGTTGCCAATAATTTTTCAATGGCTTTCTTTGGCATAACCTTGTTCACCAAATCAAATGGCATTTTGTCAGATTTTGGTAATAATTCACCCAAAATCATACGGCCAGCCGTTGTTGCATATGTTTTACCGTTGACACGTGCATAAATTGGTGTATGCAGTGTAATAACATGATTTTCCAATGCCAATTTAACTTCATCCATACCAGAAAATCTTGGTGATGTTTTTTCATCATGTTCGCCGTTCATCAACGAGATATAGTAAATACCCAAAACCATGTCTTGTGATGGCACAGTCATAGGATCACCACTGGCCGGGGACATAACGTTGTTTGTTGACAACATCAATGTACGCGCTTCTAATTGAGCCTCTAATGAAATTGGCACGTGAACAGACATCTGGTCACCGTCAAAGTCAGCATTAAATCCTTTACAAACCAATGGATGTAAACGAATTGCCTTGCCTTCTATCAACACAGGTTCAAATGCAATCAATGACAATCTGTGCAAAGATGGTGCACGATTTAACAAAACAGGATGTTGATAAATAACCTTTTCCAAAATTTCCCAAACAATGTCTTCGCCGTTTTCAACCATTTTACGCGCAGTTTTCAATGTGTTTGCATAACCGCCTGCCAACAAACGCGCAAATACAAATGGTTTGAACAATTCCAATGCCATTGTTTTTGGCAAACCAACCTGGTGCATACGAAGTGTTGGTCCCGGTGTAATAACTGAACGACCAGAATAATCCACACGTTTACCCAACATGTTCATACGGAAACGACCCGATTTACCACGCAATGAATCAGATAATGATTTCAAAGGACGACGGTTTTGTGAAACCATTGGACGTGCCTTGTGTCCGTTATCGAACAAAGAATCAACCGCTTCTTGCAACATGCGTTTTTCATTACGAATAATGATATCAGGTGCATGCATTTCCATAAAACGTTTCAAACGATTATTACGGATAATCACACGACGATATAAATCATTCAGGTCAGATGCCGCAACGTGTCCCGCATCCAATGTGACCAATGGACGCATATCTGGTGGGATAACCGGTAAAACATCCGGCAACATCCATGCAGGTTCTGTTTTAGAATCCAAAAATGATTCAACCAATTTTAATTGTTTGATTAATAATTTACGTTTTTGTTCAGATTTTGTTTCAGCCAATTCAGCACGCAAACGTGTACGTTCATCACCCATATCCAAATTAGCAATTATGCTGCGCACACCTTCGGCACCAATACCAACGCGGAACGCGTCTGCGCCGAATTCTTCGACTTTGGCCTGGTATTCATCTTCGCTGATAACATCGTATAATTTCAAACTGGTTAATCCAGGTTCAATAACAATATATGCATCGTATGAAATAACCTGTTCCAATTTCTTTTGTGGCAAATTGTTCAACAATACCGCGATTTTGCCTTCGCGTAAGAACCATGTGTGTGCCACAGGCATCGCCAATTTGATGTGTCCCATGCGTTCACGACGAACAGATGATGGACCAACCTCGACATGGCATTTTTCACAGATAACACCACGATTTTTAATGCGTTTATATTTACCGCACGCACATTCAAAATCTTTGACAGGGCCAAAAATTTCCTGGCAGAACAATCCTTCGGGTTCTGGTTTCAAAGAGTGATAGTTGATGGTTTCGGGTTTTTTTACCTCGCCATGTGACCAGGAAAGAATTTCTTCTGGGGATGCGATGGTAATACGCAAAGCATCAAACTGTTCTTTGGTTTCAATTTGTCCAAATATCTTTTGCAACATATTTGTCATGTATTTTGCTCCTTTAAGTCGCTTTAAAGTTGCTGTTGGGGGACGGACAGAGCAAAGCGATATACCCTGCCCGTTTCCCAATAAATTAATCTATTTTTTTCGGTGTCATCGCCAGACCCAATCCACGCAATTCGCGAACAAACACGTTAAATGCTTCTGGGGTACCGGTTTGGATATCATTACTGCCGGAAATGATGGATTCGTACATCTTGTTACGGCCGGTAATATCGTCGGATTTAACCGTCAACATTTCGCGCAACAAGTGTGCCGCACCATGAGCCTCCAAAGCCCATACTTCCATTTCACCCAAACGCTGACCACCCATGTGGGCCTTACCAGACAGAGGTTGTTGTGTGACAAGTGAATAACTGCCCACTGAACGTGCGTGAATCTTTTCATCCACAAAGTGATGCAATTTCAACATGTACATAACACCAACGGTGACCGGACGAGCAAATTTTTCACCAGTCATACCGTCATACAAAGTGAATTGTCCTGTTTCAGGCAATTTCGCCAATTTCAACATGGCCTTAATATCTTCTGGGCTGGCACCGTCGAATGTTGGTGTTGCCATTGGAACACCGTCACGCAATAATGCAGCCTCGGCACGAACATCGGTGTCGGTCATTTTTTCTAATTTTTCCGCCACTTCTTTGCCGTAAATTTTGCCCATAATATTACGCAAATCATCCGTCACAGCACGTTTTTGTTTAACCTCGTCCAGAACTTCGCCAATTTGTTGTCCCAATGTACGTGCAGCCATACCTAAATGGGTTTCCAAAATCTGACCGATGTTCATACGGGATGGCACACCCAAAGGATTCAATACGATATCAACTGGGGTTCCATCTTCCATATATGGCATATCTTCGATTGGAACGACCTTGGACACGATACCTTTGTTTCCATGACGACCCGCCATTTTATCACCTGGCTGCAATTTCATTTTGTGTGCAATGTAAACTTTGACTTCTTTCAAAACACCTGCACTCAAAGAATTGCTTTCGGTCACCTTGGCAACTTCTGCATCAGCCTTTTCGTTTAATTGGTTCAATTTAATAACATGTTGTTCGCACAATTCAGAAATCTTTGCCTGAACTTCTTTGTTTTTGACAACCAATTTTTTAACATCTGTTGCACGAATACCTTCGAAAACTTCATTTGTTAATTTTTTACCAATAAATGGTTTCAAAGAACCTGTGCCGTTTTCGATTGTTTCGTTTTCAGCCAATTGGAATATTTGATCGGCAAAACCTTTCTCGATAATTGCGATTTCTTCGTTTCTGTCTTTGTTGATTTTGGCGATTTTTTCCAATTCAATCATTTGGGTACGTTCGTCTTTTTTAACACCATGACGTGTCAAAACGTTAACACCGATAACAGTACCTTCTTCGTTTGGACCAACGCGCAAAGATGTATCTTTGACGTTCAATGCCTTTTCACCAAAGATGTTGCGCAACAAGGCTTCTTCGGGGGTTAATAATGTTTCAGATTTTGGCGAAACACGACCAACCAAAATATCACCCTGTTTTACACGTGCACCAACATAAATGATACCGGATTCGTCCAGATTTTTAACCGCTTCTTCACTGACGTTTGGAATATCACGTGTGAAACTTTCTGGGCCTAATTGAGTATCACGAACCTTGAATTCTTTTTCAACGATTTTGACCGATGTAAATGCATCATCGCGTGAAATACGTTCAGAAATCACAATCGCGTCTTCGTAGTTATAACCACGCCATGGCACAAATGCGACCAATACGTTGCGTCCCAATGCCAATTCACCGTAATTCATTGATGAACCGTCCGCAATCACATCGCCAGCAGAAATTCTGTCGCCGACCTTGACAAGTGGTTTTTGGTGAATCAATGTTTCACTGTTGGAACGTTCAAATTTTTCCAAGTTATAAATATCAACACCCGTCACAACGTTGCGTGAATTCATACATTTTACCACAATACGATTTGCATCCACAGATTCAACAACACCACTGTGTTTTGCAACCTTGCCTGTACGGGAATCACGTGCAACCTCGCGTTCGATACCGGTACCGACCAATGGGGCCTGGACTCGCAATAATGGATCGCCCTGACGTTGCATGTTTGAACCCATCAATGCTCGGTTAGCGTCGTCGTTTTCAATGAAAGGAA
>ODAI012637671.1_pt1 | contig 34792 bp, 25 predicted proteins | sample 1539321 | NCBI WGS metagenome assembly ODAI01 (sample SAMN02144231, study PRJEB22623) | gut metagenome | biome: sheep rumen | host: Ovis aries | place: New Zealand
AGAGTGAGCCGTATGTCATACCGATGATATCGCTTGATACGATCTCGTCTGTGTTGTAACCGAATGACTCGTTAGAAGCAGCCTTCATAGCGTCGTTGATCTGCTCCTTGGTTACATTGCCCTCTACAACTGCTGTAAGGATAGTTGTAGAACCTGTAGGGGTAGGAACTCTCTGTGCTGCACCGATGAGCTTGCCGTTAAGCTCAGGGATAACAAGGCCGATAGCCTTAGCTGCTCCTGTTGAGTTAGGAACGATATTAACTGCTGCTGCACGAGAACGTCTCTTGTCGCCCTTTCGCTGAGGACCGTCGAGAGTCATCTGATCACCTGTGTAAGCGTGGATCGTGCACATGATACCTGACTTGATAGTTGCAAGGTCGTTAAGAGCCTTAGCCATAGGTGCAAGACAGTTGGTTGTGCAAGATGCAGCTGAGATGATCTTGTCATCAGCTGTAAGTGACTGATGGTTAACATTGTATACGATAGTAGGAAGGTCGTTACCTGCGGGAGCAGAGATGATAACGTGCTTAGCACCTGCATCGATATGAGCCTGTGCCTTGTCCTTGCTTGTGTAGAAACCTGTACACTCAAGAACTACGTCAACACCGAGCTGACCCCAAGGAAGGTTCTTAGCATCTGCTTCCTTATAGATCGTGATCTTCTTGCCGTCAACTGAGATAGAATCCTCACCGAAGGTAACCTTATCGCACAGAGCGTAACGACCCTGTGTTGAGTCATACTTAAGAAGATGAGCAAGCATCTCAGGGCTTGTCAGATCGTTGATAGCTACGATCTCGAATCCCTCTGCACCGAACATCTGTCTGAAAGCAAGACGACCGATACGACCAAAACCGTTAATTGCAACTTTTACTGCCATTTTTATTTCCTCCTAAAAATGTGAATTTATTATATTTTAACTCACCCCGGCTCTGTAGATTATGTAAACCGAGCCGTTTATACGGGTTTGTCAAAATTTTATCAGCGACACTATTCTACTAGAATCCTCGTAAAAATACAAGATTAAAATCCCAAAAATACCAACTTAATTGTGAAATCTTTGTAAACACTGCCTTACAAAGCTTTTTCCGCAGCATCTATCGAATCATAGCCATAGAGCTTCGCCGTATTGGAGATGATGTTATATGCAAGATTCTCACCTTTTTTAGCCAGTTCTGCTATGAACATTCCATATAACGACAACGTAACTTCGGAATATGTACCCAGCTCTCCTCTTAGGTATGTCTCATAGGATGTATCCCATGGCTTGTCATCTGCGGTACGAAGTGTGCGGGCATTATCCGCAAGCTTAGGGTACTTTGATGCCACATCCTCCATCATACCGACCTGAATCGAGACTATCTGCTCTATTATCGCATCCTGTCTGTCAGTATGTGCAGGCAGCTTATCCTTGATCCTCTCATATTCCTCAGGTACGGTAGTCTTCTCCATTCTGGCATACTTCTCTGTTATCAGGTTCCAGCCACATGAATTGGCCGCTTCAAAGTCTGCGATAAAGCTTTCAAGCATGGGTTCGTTCCATTCAAGATACTGGCTCTTACGCATTATCTCAAACGTCGTCCAGTCATCCTGACAGAAAGCCCTGCCTCCCTCGTTGTCTACCTTATCGAACGCCTCCCATTCGAGCTTTATTATCTTATCCACCAGTTCGTTCTTATCCATATGAATTCCTTTCCCTCCAAGTATCTTCTTCCCCAGATACTCCAGATACCAGTTATCCTCACTCTCTTCGACCATCCCTGTCTCCTTAAGTGCCTGCAATATGATCTGTGCGGCTATCTCTATGGTACCCGTTATCCTGCTGTATAGGTCGGCATTATCATAACCTGAGGCGTTACTTCCATCAGTCTGATCCTTGGCTTTAGCCATATCCTCTATGAATATATCAGTAAGTGCCCTCATGATATCCGATATCTCCGGATGTATCTTAAGGTCTCCCGCCGCTCTTGTAAGCCACTTATCATACGGTGCATAGGTACGGTTAATGATAAAAAGCGTATGCATCATATTCTTCATGTAGTCCGCAAGATATGTGAGGGCAGTTACACGATCACCCCTTTTAAGCTCTCTCATGAGATTATACTGTCCGCACTGTCCCGTAAGAATAAGGCTTACTCCCAGCTTATGTCTCCGGACGGAATCACTGTAGTATTCTCCTATTTTCTCTCTTATCGTGCTTATGACACCGGTGTCATCTCTCCATATCTTCCCGTTGACAAATTGTGCCAGTACTGTCTCAGGAACATACTGAAGCCTGTCCTGTGTGACCATCCCCATAAGCTCACTATCCGTCAAAAGCCCCAGCGCCGAAGCCATATCAGCCTTATCATTTACTCCGAACATATCGGCAAGATATCTGCACAGATGATCCTCAATGCATATGACTCCGACTCTTCCCATTCCTTCCTGTGTATCAAGCCGCTTATAGCCCATATACTCCTTCGGAAGCTCATCATATGCCTCCTGCAAAGATATGCCGATCTTATCATATACGCCCTTTCTCACAAGCATCATAAAGCCCGGACCCCAGTCATGGTCTCTTGAGAACTCATCATCGAAGCCAAAGCAATCCGAGCCTTCCCCGAAAAGTCCCACCGCTATCTGTGACTCATACTCAGGGAACTTATCATGTATCATGGGCACACCGTACTTCTCATAATACAGCCTGCATATATCAAGCCCCTTAGCGACCCCTTTGATATCCTCTTTAATATCCTCTTTACTAACGGCAGCCACATTCTCTGAGCCGCCCTCGGTTTTTATCATTGCTCTTGCATCTGCCGCTGCGGATTCAAGCAGTCTTACATTGTCATTCTCACCCATTATGCGGCGGACTATGGCTGCTGCCTTGTCGTACCAGCCTGCTGCCGTCGAGTATTCTCCTTCCGCATAGGCAATCGCTCCGCATACAGCACAGGCTCCGCTGTAGTGATAGTCTGAGTTACCTCCCTTTTCGAATATCTTAAGCGCCTCATCTATATTAACCTTGGCCTCCTCTATCTGACCTAAGGAAGCAAAAGACTGGGCGATATTGACATAAGTGGTGGCCACCTCCGTCTCCCGTTCCGGTATCTCCTTAACTATATACAGGGCCTCCTGCAGCGCACCTATTGCCGCAAGGTTATCACCCATCTCCTGGTATAACAGCGACTTATTATTATATAATCCTGCCCATAGATAATCCCCGTCTGCAAGCAGCTTATGATATATCTCCTCACATATCGCAAATTCACGGAGTGAATCCTCATATGCTCCCATCGCCCTGTCAAAGTTGGCTATATTAAGCAGTGATGTGGCATAATTCATGGTTCCCTGCTGCCTGTATCCATCCAGTGCTCCTAATAATTCCTCCTTAACGGAGATACCCTTGTCAAATTGTGTACTGTCCCTGAAAAATCCTATAAGTTCATTAAGGAGAGGAATGTATATATCGAATGCATCCCTCTCCTTAGCCTCTGCGATCTTATCCCTTAGGTATCCTTCTATCTCAGGATACTTAAGGGAATCAAGTTCTTCATATATTCTGTCTATATCCATAATCACATCCCTAACTTTTTATACTCTGCGATACGGTTCTCGATTATACTGTAATATCTGAAGCCGCACTCTCTAAGTGCCTCCTCAGCCTTATCAAAGTCAGATGCGATTGTGCCTGTGCTGTGCGCATCCGAGCCCACTGTCACGATCTCACCGCCAAGCTCCTTATAACGCTTAAGTATGTCTAATGCAGGATGTATGTCCTTAAGTCCTTTCCGCAGTCCCGCAGTATTGATCTCAAGTCCCTTCTCATGCTCTATCAGATACTTAAGGATCTTATCTATGGTATCCTTATATATCTCATACTTATAGTTGGCATCCCTGTTCGGACCATATCTTACGATATAATCCAGATGCCCGAGTATGTCAAAGTTCTCGAATTTAAGCAGATTCTCATACATGCGCGTGAAGTACAGACCATAGGCCTCCTCCTCACTCTTATCCGCAAAATACTCATGATAGTACGGATCGACCTTATCGACCATATGCAGGCTTGCAATGATCAGGTCAAACTCATGGCTCCTAGCATAGATCGCATTGTTCCTTACCTCTTCAAGATCTAAGCCTATCTCCACGCCGAAGCCTATCCTTATCTTATCCTCATACTTCGCTCTCATCGTAAGCAGCTCATACAGATATGCATCGGTATTCAAGTCGAAGTCTCCGGGTTTTAACTCTCCGTTGCTTTTATCATACGGATAACCGAAGTCCATATGCTCTGTAAAGCATATATTGCTAAGTCCCTTATCTATCGCCGAGAGGATCATATCCTCCATGCTGTTCTTGGCATCTCCCGAATAGGTCGAATGCATGTGCTGATCACTTAGTATCGCCATCCTGCTTCTCCTTCTTCTTTTCTTCCTGTTTCCCTTCTGTATTGTCCTCATCTGTTACCGTGGATTCACTGTCTTCTGCCGGAGCATCGGATTGCTTCTTACGATTCCTGATCTTCTTAATGATGACAGTCAGCATGACGGCAATAAGTACCGCTGCCACGCCCCCACATACATAGTATACCCATATGGGAAGGCTTCTGTCTACAATAAGTATGCTCACTTCGCTTCCGCTTACGGTAAAAAGCTTGTATATTCCCATATCCCCGGCATGAACTTTGGTATATTCCTTGCCGTCACCTGCGTATATCTCATATTTCCCGCGCCTGCCGGTATCCGAAGGCATCTGTAATCTGACAGGATGGGTCATGGCACCGTCGTCCGGTATCACTATATCCCATCTCTCTACTAACCTGTCAGGTACGCCACTGCCCTTGTATGTATCCGGAAGCGTCTTATATTCCGTCGATTCAAGGCTCTGATCCTCCCTGAAGCTTCCGTCTGTCAGAAGCACCGACTGACCGTTACCGCGAAGCTGTGAGCTTGCAAGCGTAGTAAGAAGTCTCACCTCCTCACCCGTTACCTCAATATCTTCCCTGATATCTTCTATTCCGGAATTATCCCATTTGATATAGTTGCCGTCATCCACTAAGGGCTTGGGATAGTCATCAGAGCTTATGCCTTCTCCGTACTTAAGCTTTATGGAGTCTGTCTCCTCATCATCCGTTATGAAGGTCACGGTAAAGGTCCTCAATTCCATCGGCAGGCCCTCAATATTCATAAGCTCTTCATATTCAAGTCCCTCTGCCATTCCCTCATAGCTTATCCTGTCTATTCCTGCCAGCTTATCACTGTAGAAGAAGTTATCTCTTACCTTATAGGTGTCACTTACCTCACCTATGACCGCGCCGGCGAATCTTCCGCATTCGTCTATCACAGGCATACTGATACAGTCGCTTACATTACAGCCGTATCCTGTGATACCACCTATATAATCTCCGCCGGAGAGTATCCCCTTGGCATAGCAGCCTTTTATATCCGACAGAGAGCTTCCTGCGATACCGCCCACGTAGTCACCGGAGGTGCTGATTATCCTGCCGTAATTCTCACAGTCAAGTATCATACCAAGCTCCTGCAGCCCCGTCTGGCCTCCGGCATAGCTCTTGCCGGATATGATACGTCCGTTATTGACATTGTCCCTTAAGACACACTTAGTCTTATATACGGAACCCATACGTGAATCATCTATTCCCGTGGTATCACTCTCAAGGTCGAACTCATACTCTATGGCCATGGTACCGGCTATCCCGGCTATATCTATATCACCCTGTATCCGGCCCTTATTGGTACAGTCCGCTATGGTACCGTCCGTGGATGACATGGCAGTCTCTATCGACTCATCCTCATATACATCCTCATAGTCCATATCGAGTACACCGTCAATAGCATCCGTAAAGAGCAGCATTATGGTATTGAAGCTGTCGTTGACCTTCTCCATATCCTCTGTAAGGATATCGGTTGAACCGTCTATCTCTGAGTTTAGCTGACCCATATTATCACTCATGCCCTGAAGTGCAGACATGAAGCTGTTCGTCCTTGATCTGTAGCCGTCTCCGAGACTCGGAAGAGTGATATTATCCCTGCCGCTTATGTTGCTTGCGATACTATCTACCTCTGATGTAGCCTTGGACAGATCATCCGATGCATCCGACAGAGCTTCCATAGCTTCCTTCGTGGAGTCTGTTGCATCAGCGCTCATCTCACCCTCATGTGCTGCTATGATATCCGCCATGATCTTGGCATCGTCTGTCACATCCTTTGAATAAGTATTACTATGTCCATGAGCTGCGTATTGCGCATCCGCATATTCTCTTGCTTTCTCCTCGGCGCTTTTAGCCGCATCCTCGATAAGCGCATTATCATGCTCTGCCTGTGTTGTATCTGTTGAAGGGAAGGTTGTCTCATTCCCTTCTGCGTCTACATGCTTAATGCTTTTTATACCTGAGTATTTTGTTTTAATATTATCAGCATTAGCTATATTGTCATTGGTCTCATTAGGCCATGTGACTTCATTACCGTCGTCGCCATATGCCTTAAGATCATCTTCATGACCGAAGTAACTCTTAGAGTTGTCTCTCTTGTATTTATCAATATACAGATAATAGTAACTGCTGTATACCTCATCATAGTATCCTTGGTATTCGTCAGAATTATTCTTGATCCTTTCCTTAGCCGCATCATACCTTGCCTTTTCTTCATCCGACATGTAATTATAGATATCTGCGGCATCCGCTGCATCCGACAGTGCGTCTGCGGCCTTCTTAACATTCCCTGCCGCACTCTTGCTCCGGTCTATGGCTCCTCCGTCCTTACCTGCCTCATCCACTACATAGTCCACACGGCCTAAGGCTTCATTGGCAGCTCCGGTCAAACCGTTAGCCCAGCTTATGGTCTCACCGGAGATATAATCCATATCCTTAAGTGCATCATCCGTGAACTTCTTAATGATATCAAGCCTGTCAGAGATGATACCGCTTCTTCCGTCCGTATCCTTAAGTGTGGTATCCACAAGGTCATGAAGCTCATTGATATTGGTCGTAAGCTTATTAACTATATCCTCGGTCAGATCAAGTGTCACATATGGCTCCGCCTGTCCGGTTATACCGCCCACGTCCTTTCGTCCAAGCACCTTGCCTGCATTGGTGCATCCATGGACATATCCGCTCTGTCTGCCTACTATACCGCCTACATTGTAGCCTACATGCTCGTATCCCACATCCCCGAGATTCGTGCAGAATTCCACAACTCCCGTTGAGTGTCCCACTATACCGCCGCAGTCTATCACACTGTTGGCTGCATTGATTTCCTTGGATTCCCTTCCGTCACCGCTTATGTCAAGGATTCCGCTTAGATACTTATCCACATTGATATCGTCGAAGCTTACGGACTTGTCTTCATTGGTGGTATTGATGAGGGCTGCATTACTGCTCCTGTATATTCCGCCCGCATTGCTTCCTGCGATACCGCCCACATAATGCTGTCCGGACACTGTACCGAAGCTTTCACAGTCCATGATCATACCCGTAGATTCGTTGAAGCCTGTTATCCCGCCGATATAGTCATTGCCCTTCACTATGCCTATATACTTACAGTTCTGTATGAGCCCGTAGTTATCGCCTACCACGCCGCCCAGTACCATCTGCTTATTACCCGGCGATACATTACCTCCTATGGTCACATCTCTTATTATGGCTGTCGGCGTAGTCTTGCTGATGAATCCGGCAAAACTCTCCGCACCCGAATATATGAAGCCGTCGATCTTATGTCCGCACCCGTCGAACACTCCTGCAAATACAGGCATAGGTTCATAGCCGGTGCCTGCTAGGGTGATATCTGCGGCTATCTTCACATACTTATTCGCAGAGAAGGAATCCGACTTACACCTTCCGGCAAAATCAATAAGCTCTGCAGCATCGGATATCTGTATGTATTCCCATTCGATATCCTCTTTATCCTCCTCACTGCTTACTCTATCTGCATTATCCTTCCCGTCCTTATCATTATCTTCCCTTCCGTCATCTGTCTCAGAGATGTCGGCGCCCTCATCTTCCTCATCAGATATCGTCTTATCCCTTGACAGATCTATAGCCGCATGAGCATAGATTGGCGTGAATATATATGACACAAGTGTCACTATTGTTATCATATACACATTAAGGCGCATCATTTTATTATTCTTCATCCTCTGATGCCTCCTCTCCGGCTTTGCTTTCATCCGTGAGCTCTACCATTCCCACAGCCTCACTTCGCTTAGACATCTCTCCTCTTTCATATTCATTGGCCTCCGCTTCAGTCAGAGCACGGACTTCGCCACCCTCAATATAGGCTGCCATATCTCCTCGCACTATACCGTGCATATATCCCGTGAACACGCCGTCCACACGGCCTCTTACGAAGCCGTCCACTCTTGTAAGACCCGCAAGCTCCTTCTGTCTGATTGGCATATTCATGACGAAAGCCGTCTTCGCTATGACCTTATCACCCACAAGCAGTATCTGCGGCAATACGAACATTGTAATGAATATTGAGATTATGGTACCGCGTCCGAGAGTCTGCCCAATATTATATATGGCTACATCCGATGTGAGCATGCCGATGGTGATACCGGCAAAAGCAAGCATAGGTCCCGATGTGATGATAGTCGGGAAGGACAGATTCATGGTATCTATTATCGCTTCCCGTCTGTCCATGGTCTGTCTAAGCTCCGTATATCTGCTTGCTATGACTATGGCATAGTCGATATTGGCACCCATCTGGATAGAGCTTACTATCAGATAGCCTAAGAAGAATATGTTCTGATGCTGTAGTGTAGAGAATGAGAAGTTGATCCATATACATCCCTGTATCACCGCTATCAGCAGCACCGGCATACCCGCCGACTTGAAGGTGAACAGCAGCACGACTAGGACAACCAGAATGGATACAATATTGACCACATTGTTATCTCTTGAGAAGGTATTCTTTAAGTCAAGCTGGCTTACACATTCACCGCACAAAAGTACATTGCCTCCGGGATACATCTTATCCGCCATCTCATGCATCTGATCAAGGAATACATAGGTCTCCTCGGATTCCTCCGGAAGATTCAGATATACAAGTATTCGTGAGTATTCCTCACCCTTTAACTGCCTCTTGGCGAACATCATCTGCTCATAAGCATCGTCAAGAGTCTTATTAAGGTCCGCATCAAGTGTCACATATCCCTCGTCCACTTCCTCTTTCACGAAGAGGAACATATCTATAAGCGGCACCTTATATGACTCCAACCCGTTGACGACCTTGGCGTAATCTTCATCATTGATGGCATATGCGGCATATATAAGCTCAGCCACCTCATAATCAAGATCTATAAGCTCGGAGAACTGTCTGGGCGTAAGCTTATCCGCAAGCATATATCCGTCAAGAGCCTCGATATTGGCAAGCCCCTGACAGTGATCCACCTCATCCCTGCTCTCAAGCTCATCTATGAGCCTCTTCTCCGTCTCATAGCTTCCGGTAGGCACCATCATGGCTACCAGATTGGATGAGCCAAAGTTCTCCTCAATCATCCTGTCAGCCGCCTGCACCTCATTCTCAATAGGGGGAGTGACCGTGGAATAACCGTATACATAATGACATTTATTGGATATAAAAAATGCACCCACGATCACTAAGGCGAATATGGGAGGTATGAACAGCCTTGTCCTGTAAGCGAACTTACCCACAAACGGAATCTGCGGAATGAAGTTCTTATGCTTCGTCTTCTCCATGAGATTTGCAAAAAGCATGATGACACCCGGCATGAGAAGGAATACTCCGATAAGGCTTAGAATAATAGCCTTTATGAGCACGATACCCATATCCGGACCCATCTTATACTGCATGAAGGTCATGGCGATAAGACCGCCTATCGTGGTAAGGGAGGAACCTGATATCTCCGGTATTGCCTTGGATAAGGCCGCGATGACCGCCTCTCTCGGTTCCTTGTCCGCATGCTCCTCCTTATACCTGTTAAGGAAGATGATCGCATAATCTATGGACAATGCCAACTGTAATACTATTGTCACCGAATCAGACACGAAAGATATGGTTCCGAACACGAAGTTAGAGCCCATTTGCAATACCGCCGATGCGCCGAATGTGATAAGAAGCACAGGTATCTCTGCATAAGCCTGTGTTGTAAGCAGAAGCACCGATAGCACGATTATGACCACTATCACGGATATCACCTGCATCTCCGCATCTATAAGCTCTGCCTGCACATCTCCCAGTGTAGTGCTTAAATAATTATCATAGGGTGCTATATAATCCTTGACTAAAGCCAGGGAGTCCAGACATCTGTCATCATCCTCATCATAGTCAAAGGTAACGCCAAAACAGCCCGAACCGTTATTATAGTGTTCGGGACTATCGTCATAGTCTACCGAGAATACTCCGTCGATCTTCTCTATATCCCTCTTAATCTTCTCACCCTGTTCATAGGATATATTGGCTACCATTATGGTGCAGCTGCCGTAGGTTACAAACTGCTCTTCCATAAGGTCAAGCCCCTGCCTTGTCTCCGTGTTCTGTGGCAGATACGCTGCCATATCATTCTCCACTCCCACCCAGTTACGTGAAAAGGCAGAAAAAATCGCCAATATAGCGAATATGAGGAAGAAAAGATTCCTCTTGTCCACTATAAAGGCGCATATCTTCAGTATCGCTGAATTCCCCTCTTTCTCCTCCGTTATGTCATTATCCATGTTGTTGCTTCTTTCTTAAGTAAAATCAAGTTTTTATCCGCTTATTATATACTTGTACACACAAAAAAGAATTAAAAAAGTATAAAAACTATATAATAATTTTGGAAAGATTGTTCTGAAGTGCCCTCGCAACCTCCGGTTTATTCATTGAATACACATGTATATGGTTCACCCCGTTGGCTATAAGATCGATTATCTGATCCGTGGCATAGGCTATCCCTGCCTGTTGCATGGCTTCGGGATCATCGCCGAAACGATCCACCAGATTCCTGAATCTCTCAGGCATATTGGTTCCGGACATACTTACCGCATTGGCCACCTGTGTTGCCCTTGTAATTGGCATAATACCCGGTATTACGGGAACAGTGATCCCCTTATCTTTTATCCTGTACAAAAAGTTATAGAATATATTGTTGTCAAAAAACATCTGTGTGGTCAGGAATTCGCATCCCGCATCCACCTTTATCTTAAGGTTGTCTATATCCTTAGCCTTATTAACCGCATCCACATGTCCCTCAGGATAGCAGGCTCCGCCTATGCAGAAGGCATCCTCTCCCGCATATTCTCTTATGTCAGTTACAAGCTCCGACGCATAACGGTAATCCTTAAAGGGCTCACCCTCATAATCCTTAGGCTTATCCCCGCGAAGCGCAAGGATATTCTCTATGCCTGCCGCCTTCATGTCATCTATCTCTTTTTTGACACTTTCCTTAGTGGCTCCCACACAGGTCAGATGGGCAATCGTCGTCACTTTATACTTATCCTGTATGTCCGAGGCTATCTTAAGGGTATTGCCCTTGGTGCTTCCTCCTGCACCGTAGGTAACACTCATATAGCTTGGATTAAGATTAGCCACTCCCATAGCGGCATTATATACATTCTCAAAATTACCGTTCACCTTCGGCGGGAACACCTCGAACGAAAGCGTTATCTTATCGCTGTTAAGCAGCTTGCCTAATTTCATATACTCTCCTTTATTGTCGCAATTATAAAAACAAGGTGAGCCGTATAACATACGACTCACCCAGTCGGAGTGACAAGATTCGAACTTGCGACCTCCGCCTCCCTAAGACGGCGCTCTAACCAAACTGAGCCACACCCCGTTTAATGCCACGGACTATTGTACCAGAACTTTTCAAACTAATCAAGCCCTAAATATTCATTGATTTCACCGGCTATGTATGAGTAGTCTCCCATCCTGCCTGCTGCCTCATCCATTATAGCTTTATACTCCGCAGTTTTATCCGTCGATCCCGCAGCCATATAGCCCGTATAACAAAAAGCCGCTTCATAATAATCCGCTATGGCATTGGGTATAGCAAGTGTGGGATTGTCCTCCACGGTTACACCAAGCGCATCATTCTCAAGCTTATATTCCACAAGTCTCTGATATCCCGAATAATCCATGACACGAAGCAGATCCTCCGATGTATGCTCCTCAAAGAAGGTGTTCTGCCTCGGCGATGTACGAATGAAAAGGCCAAGCAGCATAAAAGCAAGTACTACGGTAAGCACTACTATTGCAGCATTTAAAAGCGTATACTTTTTATCCGTATTATCCTCTTTGGCCGCAGTCTTATTTTCCTCTCTTTTTTTCATAGCCTTCCTCCATGAGTATCTGTCTCTTTGCTTCGCTTAGCTCCCAGAAGCTCTCCATCTCCTCATCCGTCAGATTAAAATATCCTTTTACAAGTATCTCCGTATGGTCGTACAGATCATTGATATAAGCCGTCACGGTATCATTGTAGTATCTCTCACGTTCCCAATCACCCGGATTCTTATATCCATAGATTCTTGTGAATATCTCCTCTATATTCCTGACGCCCTCGGATGTCTCCATGAAGCCGTCCTCATCGAGCAGATAATCCATATACTCCATAAAGGAATTATAGCTTCGACTGCTCTCTGCTATGTAATAATACTCCGAAAGAGTATCCGAGAAAGTGATCCGGTTAGCCTGACAGTAATAGAATACTCCGAGATAATCCCGCTCAGCTATGAGCTTATCAAGCTTAACCCTGTATTCGTCGGCATGCTTTGCCACCTGTCTTTCTTCCCTTGCGTCTCTTATCTCATAGCTTTGGGTCCTTGCCACCGCAGTCGCCGCAATAAGCGCAACAAGCACCGCTATGACTGTTATGCGAACAGTCATATTATTGAATCTGCGACTGTTACCGAGCACCTCTTTTTTTGTGGACTCATAGTCGGCGCTGTACTTGCGCATATCCCCCATATGCTTTTTAACAAATCTGTTCTCTTTACCGCAATATGGACATACTGCATCCTCTATTCCGAGGTTATTGCCACAGTATTCACACTTCATATCCTGCCCTCTGTCTTACTTACGTTCCTTATTGATACCTGTCATAATACTTTTTGGCGACCTTCTCGCACTTATCGTATTCTATATTGCCATACTGATTGATCACTTCGTCCTTAAGCCGGTTCAGCTCATCCTCCGAGTAATTAAGCCTCTCCTTAATGATGGTCTCCATCTCATCCCTGCAGGGCTTAAGTATCTCTTGTTCTTCTTCATCCAGTTCCTCTGCATAATTACCGTAATAGAAGAACATACAGTTGTATGTCGCTGCAGAAGCAGCATATTCATTCCAGCCGTTCTTATCCACTTCGGTAAGCAGCATCACTGTATCATGATACCTGCCATATACATAGACGAAGTCCTTATGCTCCCATTTATATGTATCATGCTCATAATCCGCGTACACGGCCTCAAGCAGTTCATCATACTTTCCGGCCTCATAGAGACTGTCGTATCTCGGAAAATTCTCTCTCTGCCATGTCATCTCCTTAAGCATATCCTCGCCGGAAGCATTACTTCTGCTGCGTATGATACTCTCGGCAAAATTCTTAAAAAGGAAATAAGCTGTGGCTAAGGCGGCGAACACAAGCAGCGTTGCAACGATTATGATAAAAAGCTTTTTATAGCTTTTCTTATACTCTCCGGCCGCTTCCTCATCAACTACATCGAGCTTCCTTCGTACCTTATCAAGCTTCTCCATGTACTGCCGTTCTGCACCTTCTTCATTGATATAACCGCAGAAAGGGCACTTGGGGCTGTATTTTTCCATAGCCGCCCCACAGTTGGGGCACTTATATATATTATTCATATCTGACTCCCGGATGCCTTGCTTAGCCATAACCAAGCTATTACATCCCGTTAATGATGGAAGAGTCTCACTCCGTTGCAGACCATGACCATACCGTACTCATCGGCAGCCTTAATCACTATATCGTCTCTTACCGAGCCACCGGGCTGTACAATGTATTTTACACCACTTTTGGCAGCTCTGTCGATATTATCAGAGAACGGGAAGAAAGCATCCGAACCAAGTACCACATCCGTAGCCTTGGCAAGATAGGTCTCCTTCTCCTCCTTGGTGAACACTTCGGGCTTAACAGTGAAGAAATGCTCCCACTTGCCGTCAGCAAGCACATCCATGTAATCATCCCCAATATAATTATCTATGGCATTGTCCCTGTCGGGTCTTCCTATATCCTCCTTAAAGGGAAGGGAAAGCACCTTGGGGGACTGGCGAAGGAGCCAGTTGTCCGCTTTACTGCCCGCAAGTCTGGTACAATGTACTCTTGACTGCTGCCCTGCACCTATTCCGATAGCCTGACCGTCCTTGACAAAGCATACCGAATTGGACTGTGTATACTTAAGTGTGATAAGAGCTATCTTCATGTCATCCTTCACACTGTCCGGAAGCTCCTTATTCTCAGTCACTATATTCTCAAGCAGGCTGTTGTCTATAGGAAGCTCATTGCGTCCCTGCTCGAAGGTTATCCCGAATACCTGCTTATGCTCTATGGGCGCAGGCTTATATGAAGGGTCTATCTGAATGATATTATAATTACCCTTCTTCTTACTCTTAAGTATCTCAAGCGCCTCATCAGAATATCCCGGAGCTATGATACCGTCAGATACCTCTCTTTTGATAAGGTTAGCCGTACATGCATCACACTCGTCGGATAAGGCTATGAAATCTCCGAAGCTGCTCATTCTGTCCGCACCTCTGGCTCTGGCATATGCGCTTGCAAGAGGCGAAAGCTCACCCAGTTCATCCACCCAGTATATCTTCTTAAGTGTATCGCTTAAAGGTCTTCCGACCGCCGCACCCGCAGGTGATACATGCTTAAAGGATGTAGCAGCAGGAAGTCCCGTTGCCGCCTTAAGCTCACTTACAAGCTGCCATCCGTTGAAGGCATCCAGAAAATTGATATAGCCCGGCTTACCGTTAAGCACGGTGATCGGAAGCTCCGAGCCGTCCTCCATGAATATCTTAGAGGGCTTCTGATTGGGATTACATCCGTATTTTAATTCAAGTTCTTTCATGGCTTTCTCCTACTTGTTCTTATTCACTATCCTTGTCTCGTACTTGCCTGTCTCAATATCTATGTACCGTACAAAGAGACTTACCTTATTCTCTTCGTTAAGACTTCCCCACACTCTGTCTGTGAACTCATCTATTCCGCCCTTTATCTCCACCCATTCAGGCTCGCCCTCGAAGCTTGGAAGAGGATTGCCATCCTTCATATAAGTGTGGATGAAGCGTCCCTCACCCGCCATCGGATTCTCATAGGCGAAGGCATATCTTAAGCATGATGCGGGATTGCCGTTATTACTCTTAAGTATGCTCATGGCGAAGTTATACTTTCCGTTCTCTATATGCATGATACCGGATATTCTGGGAGTATAGTTGGGCTCGTCAGGCTCGAACTCTCTGCATCTTAAGGACTGCTCGAAGGTCATCTGCTTATCCATTCCCTCATAGATAGTATCCGTCTGATCGCCGTTAGTCACGATCGTCTTATTGCCAAGTACCCTTACAGGCGCATATATGATAAGCGAAGGATCGGTAAGCTTGGATGGATCGAAGGCTTCTGTCCTGATACCCTCACCGTCCTCTACGAATACCCTGTTACGGCTGTTGACACTTCTTCCCATGATAAAATACGCTGCAACTGCGTATCTGCCGTCTTCCGACCTTCCTATCACTATTCCGCGACCGGGATAGGCATTATTCTTAAGCAATTCTTCTACACTGTACTTTTGCATACGATTCTCCTTTTCATTTTGCAAACGGTATATGTTCCGTGCTCATATCGTTCCTTATCCGTCCGAAGCTCCGGCAGACATAGTAAAACCGACAGACTGAGCCATTGTATGTGCCCAGACGGTCGGCTAAATTCCTGCTATCGGGTGTCAATCCTTCATATCTTCACCCTGTCATATACTCCATGTGGTTGCTTCCACCTGCAGATCACTCTGCATTCCGTCAGTCGTATATGGCATATTGTAACAGACACTTGCTTACATGACAAGTCCGAAACCTCGTTCGGATGAACACAGGCAGTTCATGTCATATTCGCGTCTTATTCATATCCCCTTCATATCCGATGATCGTACCACCGCCCACAACGATATCTCCGTCATATACGACAAGCGACTGTCCCGGAGTTATTGCCCGCTGGGGCTCATCGAAGATAAATACATAGGTTTCATCATCCATCTTCTTAAGATGTCCCGGCTGCTCCTTCTGTCTGTATCTTGCCTTGGCAAAATACTGCTTACCGCAGTCCGGTTCCTCTCCGGATATCCAGTTAATATCGTTAAATTCAGCTTCCCTTGCAAAAAGGTCCTCATTATCTCCCAGGATCACCCTGTTATTCTTAACATCTATCCCTGTCACGTATAATGGTCTGTCTGCACTTATGCCAAGTCCCTTACGCTGCCCCAATGTATAATAAATGATACCTCTGTGTCTTCCAAGCACATTCCCGTCCTTATCTGCAAAATCCCCCTCCTTATAATCTCTGCCCGTGTATCTGCATATCACGGCACCGTAGTCTCCATCCGGAACAAAGCATATATCCTGTGAATCCGGCTTATCACTGTTGACGAAGGCTTCTCTATCCGCTATCTGTCTTGTATCACTCTTACACATATCCCCAAGCGGGAATTCTATGTGCGATAACTGCTCCTGTGTGAGCATATACAGCACGTAGCTCTGATCCTTATCCGGATCTGTTGCCTTCTTAAGCAGATAGCTTCCGTCCGGCGACTGCTCTATACGGGCATAGTGCCCCGTGACCACCTTCTCGCAGCCAAGCTCCCGTGCCTTCTTAAGCAATATATCGAACTTAAGATATCTGTTGCAGTCTATGCAGGGATTGGGTGTTATACCTCTTTCATAGCTGTCAGTGAATTTATCTATGACCTTCTCTTTAAACTCATCCTTATAATTAAGTGTATGGAACAGCATATCGAGCTTACCCGCAACAGCCCTCGCATCGGCAACATCTCCCTCGGAGCAACAGGTACGGCAGTCCTTCCTATAAGCGCATGACCCACCCGTATCACCATCCACAGACGTATCAGTAAGCTTTGCACCTGACGCATAGAGCTCGTCATCCTCTCTGTCATACAGGCGCATCGTTGCTCCTATGCATTCATATCCTTTATCCTTCATAAGCTTGGCGGCTACAGACGAATCCACTCCACCGCTCATGGCTATCAGTGCTTTCATATATTATCCTAATATCCTAATGTCTTAATATCCTAATATCTTAAAATCTTAACAGTACGAACCATTGATTACTTTTTACTATCATGTACGCTACCTATGATAACCTATGTGTAACGCCTATTGCAACAAAAAAGCGTCCGCAATTACGCGGACGCCTGATCTCATTATCATTACGCTTTCATATGCCCTGCATGTATAAAATACTTACATGAAAAGCCCTGTTGCCTGCTTCTTCTTATCCTCCTGCTGCTTCCTAAGCATCATGGTCTGATAATCTCTTAATACCTGCTGCTTCTTAAGCTGTGATGAAGCCTTGGCCACATCCGTATCTCCTATACGGCTCTTTGCTGCCGTCGTATTCTCGGCAGATATCTGACTTGCCCTGATATTATGCTCTAAGCCGTTAGTCTGCGCGCCAACACTGCTTCTGGCACTTGTCACCTGACTTATCATATCCGAGGGTGAACCCGATACCTTGAAGTCACTAAGAACATAGGATTCATTATACTTGGTCTGGGAAGTCATATCACCTATACCTGCGCCATACTGGTCTATCTGATTCTGGATGGCCATCTTGTCGCTTGCGGACATCGTACCGTTCATCTGTCTGATAGACAGTTCGTTGATGCCCTGTGCATAATCAGCCATACCTGCAAGACCTGAATCCTTAATATTCTGATATGCCTTATCCATAGCCGCATTCTGCTGCAGTGCCTCCTGCGTCCTTATCTGTGTCTCCATCTTCTGTGAGATGGCAAGCTCGGATGCTCCGTCTGCCGCCTTCTGAAGCTTATTGCCGCTGGCGATCTTGCCATAGAGTGACATATTGTAATTATTCTGATTGTGATTACCTATTCCGCCGATTCCTGCCATATGTAATCCTCCTTATATCCAAGCGGCTTGCGCCGTATAAAGCAATGCATATGCTCATACAAAAGTACTATACCTATACACTTATATTCTATGCCCGTCTACCATAGGATGTCAAGGGTTTTCATGCGAAATGCAGGCAATTTACAGCCTGATATCAGATGAATCGTATAATATAAACGTCTACAGATATCCGACGCCCTCTTTAAATCTATTAAGTCCATCCATAAGGGTACTTTCAGGGCATGCTATGTTCATCCTAAGGAACTTCTCTCCGCCCTTACCGTATATGGAGCCGGTAGACAGGTACAGCCCCGTCTTATCCCGTATGATACCCTGCATGGTATCAGCATCCGTATCATATGCGCTCATATCTATCCACAGCAGATAGGTCGCCTCACCTCTTACAAGCTTAGGGGCAGGCTTATTCTCGGATGCCGCTCTTTTACCCATATCGGATATGAACTCACTTACTGTCTTACGGTTATGTGACAGATATTCATTAAGCTCATTAAGCCATGCCTCACCCTCGTTAAATGCCGCCACGGCAGCTACCGTAGCAAGCACATTGGGCTCCGCCACCTCGTCCGTATTAAGGGCACGCCATATCTTATGTCTGAGATACGGATTGGACACGCATACGGCAGATGTCTGTATGCCTGCCAGATTGAATGCCTTAGTAGGTGCCATGCACATGATACCTATATCCCTGCATATATCCGATGCGGCTATAAAGGGAGTATAGCTTGTACCCGGCTCTGTTAAGTCGCAGTGTATCTCATCGGATATCACAACCACGTTATTCTTATAGGCTAACCAGCCGATCTTCTCAAGGGTCTTAATATCCCATATCTTGCCTACAGGATTGTGCGGATTACAAAGTATCATAAGTGAAGTCTGCGGATCGGCAAGCTTATCTTCAAGATTCGCCCAGTCTATGTCGTAGTCCTCACCATCATATATAAGCTCACATTCAAGTGCCCTCGCTCCGTTATTGATGATGCTGTTGTAGAAGACATTATACACAGGCGTAAGTATCACCACATTCTCATTGGGTGATGTGAGCTTTCTTACAGCAGATGACAACGTGGGGATCACTCCCGTGGAGAATATGAGCCACTCCTTATCCATCTTAAGTCCGTGCCTTCTCTCCCACCAGCCGGTATATACATCATACCAGTCATCGCCGACCTCATTGTAACCGAACACCCCGTGATCAATGCGCTTATGCATTGCATCAATTATCTCAGGAGCGGTCTTAAAGTCCATATCCGCCACCCACATGGGAAGCTCGTTCTCACCTATATTCCATTTCATGGCCCCCGTATGTCTTCTGTCTACGGGTGTATCAAAATCGTATGTGCTCATAATCATATTCCAAATATCCCAAGTAAACGTTATAATCATAGCACAGCTTCGTAGACTGTCCTGTCGCCTATCTGCACCTTCTTAACTCCTACTTCCTTCTTCTTGTTGAAATTAAAGCTTAACATATATCCTATATCAAGCCCGAAATAGTCAAGGTAATCAGATATCTGCTTCTCTCCGCTTTCATTATATCTGTCTCCCCGCCATATCTTAAGTTCAATCACATACTGTCTTCCAAGATAATCAACAACTATGTCAGTTCTTCTCTGATCTCTTGTCTGTGCCTCTATATAATAATTACCTGTTCCATTGATAATAGGTCGCAGATACAGCAGAAAAAGTTCTCTTCCGTCCTTCTCCTTGAACTTATCCTCAAGCGGTCCGAATATCTGATGATATGTCTTAATGAAGTGCTCTAATATAAGCGGCATATCCAGCACACCGTCCTTTATGAAGATGTTCTTATCGGCTCCACCCTCTTTTATGAATCTGTTGCCGCCAATCTCCTCTTCCGATATGAACAGATTATATAACAAAGTCTCATAGATACGATTCGAGATCACTACACGACTGCTGTCATTCTTGATAAAACCATACATCTCCATCTGAAGTATGGATTCATTGAGCTGATTATACGCTATCGTCTCTCCTTCTATCAGTATCCTGTATAGAAGATCATGTAACTCGCGGTCATTATTAACCTTACCGGACAGTGAATCGAACAAAGTATTACTCTCTGACAGAATTCGCTTAACAGCCGCATCCATTCCATTATCTGTCCATGCTTCCGACAGACTCTTATATACGCCCGGCACCAGTTTCTCATCAATTATCTGACATATACGGCTTACAAGGAATGGATATCCGCTAGTAAAATCATATATAAGCTTCGCCATATGTCCGCTATCCATTCCGGTATCATGATCAGCCTCATATTCATCCAGCATCCCACGAATCCCGTTCTCTGACAGATTCATGTCTATGTTAAAATCCGTAGCTATATTCCACGGACTATTAACTTTATGCTGTTCATCTTCTCTTATCCTGCTCCTTAAATGCCTTACATCAGTCACTCCGGCTAAGATCACTGACTGAAAAGCAGGATGATCGGGTCTGCTCTCCTTCTCAAGATAATCCAGTCTGAGTTGTGCCAGAAAATCCAGAAAAACCTGATTATTGGTCGCACTATCCACCTCATCGATCATCAGCACGATCGGTTTATCGGATTGTTCACACCAATCCTGAATTGCATAAAATAGTTCATCTAACATTGCCGCATGTTCTGTTCGTGCGACAAACTCCTCTAACTTCAATGCTATGCTATCCGGCACATCTATATCCCTTTTGTTCAATAACAGACGGCAAAGTGCTTTAACAAATAGTTCCTCTGACACAAAATTACTCGCACTTATCCTCTGAAAATCAAGTGAAAGAACCTTATAGTCATCAGAAATACTACGTTCAAGCATACTAAGTGTAGTAGTCTTACCATACTGTCTCGCCCTGTTGATGGTAAAATACTTACCTGCATCAACAAGCTTTCTTATCTCCTCTATTCTGTCGGAGATATCAACCATATAATGTTTGTCCGGATTACAAAGTCCTGTGGTATTAAAGCTTTTCATATGCCAAGTATAACATAAATTTTGGTGCACGGCATCCTTGTCTCGCTTTTTCTCGAAATTCATTTTATAACATTGTGTTATAACCATATAAGCGGCGGTGTGAAAGCCGCCGCTCTATAAATCATACATTTATGTCTTTATCTGTATCCACAAAGTCATAAAGTGTCATTCGGCTGCTACAACAGCCAAAGTTCTTCCATGTTAACAACATTCATCACCCTTGCTTTTCCATTTTCTGTGAATAAATTAGCAAATCTCTCAGGTCTGAAATGTATAACCCCTGTAGACAACAGTACAAGCAATACCAGCATTACTGATAAAAACACTCCTGCCAAAACTCTCATCGCAATTGGTATTCTGCCTATTATTGTTTCTTTTGTTTTTTGTCTTCTGTTTTTTACCTCTACCTCACTTAATATGACGGCTTTAAAAAGAGCCTATGACCCAGATCATAAGCTCTCAGTAATCAACAATGCTTTTTATCTAACTAAAAAAGTCATTATTCCTTATTGAAATTCCTCAAAAGTTCATCAACAAAGCCCCAAAGTCCTCATTTCTCAATGCGTTCTCTCTGTTTTGTACATAAGACTCCTCATCAAATGCTTCAATCTCTATATCTCCATGCGGTATATGATGATAACCGCAATTATCCAAAAAATCCTCTCCCAAAAGAGCAATTATTCTATCATTATCCAAAACCAGATAATAATAAAAATCCTCAAACAGTTCACTAGCAACCAATACATTCTTCGCGTGGACTAAATACCCCTTAAACGGGTTACCTGACGCAGAAAGGAATTCCCCATCGGGAGTATATTTTGACTTTATCTTGTATACAAGCTGCTATCTTTGCTCTTCAGATAACTCATCTGTCAAAAAATCTACCGAGATTACTTAATGGCTTGCACCCGGATCAAATTTTATCGAAAAAATCTTACCATTCAAGTCAATCGGAAGGGTATAACTTCCATCTGATTTGGACTTCGGCGCTATAATACTAATGCTTTTCAATGGTAGTTACTCCTTTCATTGATACGCTTCTGATGGTTAGCATATTATTCTTCCTCGCATATTGTCCAAGTATCTGTATGTCATTAGAATCATCGGAGTACGCATAAATAGCTGCGTCCGTACTATTCACGCGTTTTCCGACAGAATACCGACCAATATAGTTGCTTAACCACTCCGCTATATTAACAATTATTGGAGAACTATTACAATCCACTATACTTTGATTCATTCCAACCATGATAATACCTCCTCTTCACCCTGATTATACAGCTTTTATGAGTTATTATCAATAATAATCCATTTTGCCCTCTTCCTATCCCTCACATACAACAGTGTAAGGCACAACGCCTTACATATATTATCTGCTATCATGCAGTACCACACTTCTTTTAAGCCCAAGCCCCACACCTTGACACAGAGGAATGTGGAGAGTATCCTGATGCCCCACATGCTGGCAGTCTCGACCACGAATATCCCCTTGGCCTTGCCCTTGCCGTAGAATATGCCCTCGATGACTATCATAAGCCCGAAGAAGGGCTCAGTGAATGCCACAAGCTTAAGCATCTGTGCTCCGAGAGACGCCACATCTGCGCTTATTGTGAATACTCTCATAAGAGGGTAAGCCACGAAGAACAGTACCACTCCGCTTAAGAACATCATAAGCACCGTCATCTGTATACTAAGATACTCGGTTATGTGCAGCTTGCGCTCATCCCGCTCGCCCAATGCATTGCCGATAAGGGCACTCGTCGCGGTCCTAAGTCCGTACCCCGGTATGTAGAAAAGCTCCTCCGCCGTCACTGCTATGGAATGTGCTGCGAATGTGACAGTACCCATGCCGGACACCATACCTGCGAAGAATACATATCCAAGGCATGATGTTACGGATGTGCCCATGGCAGGCACCGCGATACCTCCGAATTCCTTAAGCAGCTTGGTATCAGGTCTTATATCCGTATGGGAATACTTAAGCTCATCTCTTCGCATCATGACGGCATACATCACGATACCGCCTATTGTATATGATATCGCCGTAGCGAACGCCGCACCCCTTACTCCCATATGAAGTGCATAGATGAATACATAGTTAAGCACGACATTGAGCAGGTTGGCAGTAAGATTGATACGCATGGGAACCCTTGTATCCTTGGTAGCTCTTATAGCCGCACCGCAGGTATACATCGCAGTCCTTGGAATCATTGACAGACTTTGTATGAAGAAATACTCCGATGCAGGACCCTGTACCGCCTCTTCCGCACCCATCCACACGGGTATATACGGAGAGAGTATCACACATATACCCGTAAGGATCATACCGAGTATCAGAGTAAGTGTCATGGACTGACCCGTCAGTCTCTTCATCTTAGGCACATTCTTCTCACCGTTAGCCTTGGATACCAACGCAAGAGTAGCCGTAGATACCGCCCATGGTATACTGCTTACAAGCCACGATATCGTGGTGGTGGTGCTTACCGAAGCAGTCGCTTTTTCACCTAAGCGTCCCACCATCGCCGTATCCACATATTGCATGAGAGTACTCATGATATGCTCTATCATGGTAGGTATGGCAAGCATTATCATAGAGCGGAGTATCGCTCTGTATTCCGGTTTATTCCTGTCTGTATTACTCATGATGCAATCAATATCAGTCTTAATGTCCGTCTTAAAATGTCAGCTTAATTCCTGTCTGTAACTGCCTATCCTCTTCTCTATCCTTCTCTGAAAAAAAGTAAGTACCGTACAGAATATGAGATATATGAAACCGGCTTCCAGATACAGCCAGAAGTAATCATAGGTTCTTGCAGCGATCCTCTGGGCCGATGCAAGTATCTCCACTATGGCCACGCTGTATGCAAGGGAAGTATCCTTCACAAGACCTATGAGCGAATTGGAAAGCGGCGGGAATGCTGTCACGAATGCCTGCGGAAGCACTATAAGCTTCATGGTCTGCCAGAAATTAAGTCCCAGACAATACCCTGCCTCCATCTGACCCTTATCCACAGATTCTATGGTGGCTCTTACAGTCTCCGAACAATATGCCCCCACGCTTAGAGAGAATACTATGATGGCACTGGGGAAAGGAGCAAGTCTTACCCCGATGCTCGGAAGGCCGAAATACACGACAAAAAGCTGGACTATCATGGGCGTACCCCTGATGATCCAGACATAGAATCTCGCAGCCTGCTTAAGTACAGGGACCTTAGCCACCTGTACCAAAGCTGTCATAAGTGCGATAATAAGACCGAGTACAAAGGATATCACGGTCAATGGAATTGTAACGCGGATTCCCGGCATCAGAAGCTTAAAAAAAGAATCCGCAAGCTCCGCAATAATTCTGCTGTTCATATACCACCGTACCAATAACTATCAATGCTCTTAGCAGACAATTAAGATTCCTTATTACTTAGCGGTTACATCTACTCCGTTAAAATACTTCTTGGACACTTCAGCGAGCTCACCGCTTGCCTGAAGCTTAGCTATAGCGTCATTGATAGCCTTTTTAAGTTCACTGTTGCCCTTAAGCATAGGCACATATGAGCTTGGCTCCGGATCTGCATAGGCCACTATCTTCACATCATCATCCGGATGCTCTTTCATATAATCATTAAAAGCCGTCTCATAATTAAGGGTGCAGTCAGCTCTGCCATTTAGCACCTCTGATATGGACTGTGCCATAGCATTGACGGGATCAAGCTCTGCGCCGTATTCTTCAGCCATCTGACCGAAGAGTGAGCTTGACTCATTGGCTGCTGTATGTCCCTTAAGGTCTTCGAAGGAATTGATGTCCGTGTTATCGCCTCTTACAAGGATACATCTTCTTGAGAATGCGTAGGGCTCGGAGAAATCATACTTCTGCGCTCTTTCATCCGTGTATCCCACCTCATTGACGACCACATCTATCTGTCCGGCATCGAGTGCCGCAAAAATAGAGGCCCACTCAGTCTCCACATATTCCACCTCTACTCCAAGCTCCCTTGCGATAAGTGCTGCCACTTCGACATCAAAGCCTACAAGCTCACCGCTCTCATCATGAAAGCTGTTGGGCGAATAGGTACCCTCCGTACCGACGATAAGTTTGCCTCTCTTCTTGATCTCATCCAGTCTGTCGCCTGTGCCTGCACTCTTACCGCAGCCTGCAAGCCCTATGATAAGTACATTGGCCAACATGAAACCTATAAGGTTTCTGATCATTCTTTTTTTCATTTTGATTTCTCCTTTTTCTGCCCTTATATCATCATATAAGTGCGAATATATTCTTATGCTACAGAAAGCAATTTTAACACTATATGCTATCAGCATACAAGGCTTGCGCTCATTAAAAAAGCATAAACTCTCAATATAACACCAAAACCCGGCTCTATCTTCTGAGCTTATGCAGATTAAGCCTTAACGCATTCATACATACAGTGAAGCTTGACAGGCTCATAGCCGCCGCTCCTATCATGGGATTAAGCTTAAGTCCGAAGAGTCCGGCAGCAAGCGGTATACATATGAGATTATAGAAAAATGCCCAGAAGAGGTTCTCCTTTATATTCTTAAGCGTAGCCCGGCTTAAGTCCACGGCATGCACCACATCCGATATATTGCTGTTCATAAGCACTATGTCCGCACTGTCTATTGCAACATCCGTTCCGGCACCAATGGCGATACCTATATCCGCAGATGTAAGTGCCGGTGCGTCATTGATACCGTCACCCACCATGATGACCTTCCCCGTACTCTTAAGTCCTGCTATCGCATCGGCTTTGCCATCCGGCAGTACACCTGCGATCACATCATCAACCCCTACCTCTGCAGCTATGGCACGGGCCGTTCTCTCATTATCACCCGTAAGCATGACAGTCTTAAGCCCCATGTCCTTTAACCTGCTTATTGCCTCTGCCGAGTCTTCTCTTATGGCATCCGCCACCGCTATTATGCCCACAAGTTCTCCGTCACTTGCAAAAAGGAGCGGTGTCTTACCCTGTCCGGACAGTTCATCCGCCATATCCCTGTATCTTATATCAATATCCGCTCTCTCTCCGATGAACTTAAGGCTGCCTGCCCAAAGTGTCGTCTCATCTATCGCGGCTTCTATCCCGTTACCCGGCAAAGCCTTGAATTCATCTACCTCAATAAGCTCTGTATCCGCCTCTTTAGCATAAGCTACAATTGCCTTGGCTAACGGATGCTCACTCTTATACTCAAGGGCATATGCAAGACTTAAAAGCGCCTTCTCGTCCATTCCCTCCACGGGACGGATATCAGTTACAACAGGTTGTCCCGTTGTTATGGTTCCTGTCTTGTCCATGACACAGATGTCAGCTTTGCCTGTCAGCTCCAATGCCTCGCTGGTCTTATACAATATACCGTTCTTGGCTCCCATGCCGTTGCCCACCATGATGGCAACAGGTGTGGCAAGTCCGAGCGCACATGGGCATGATATCACAAGCACCGATATACCTCTGGCAAGAGCCCCACTTACGCTCTCTCCGGCTATAAGCCATCCTATGATCACTATAATGGCTATTCCCATTACAGACGGAACGAATACACCGGATACCTTGTCCGCTATTCTTGCAATAGGTGCCTTGGTCGCAGCCGCATCACTTACCATCTGTATGATCTTGGATAAAGTCGTATCTTCACCTACTCTAAGTGCCCTGCACCTTATATAACCCGATGTATTGATAGTGGCGGCGATCACTCTGTCGCCTGCGGTCTTATCTACCGGGATGGATTCTCCGGTTATGGCGGCTTCATTGACAGCGGTGTCACCTTCTATGATCTCACCGTCCACAGGTATACTCTCACCGGGACGCACTGCGAAGATATCTCCTACTCTCAGCTCATCCACCTCAACAGTGACTTCACCCTCATCCCTTATAACTACAGCGGTCTTGGGTGCAAGTCTCATAAGGCTTTTAAGCGCATCTGTCGTCCTTCCCTTAGACATGGCTTCAAGCATCTTGCCCACTGTTATGAGTGCCGGTATCATGGCTGCCGCTTCGAAGTACAACTCATCATGATAGTACGACATCAGCTCCATATTGGGAGTTCCATTTGTTATAAGGAAGGTCATCTTATAGAATACATACAGACTCCATCCAAAGGATACGGAAGAGCCCAGAGCCACAAGCGTGTCCATATTGGGCGCTCCGTGTATCAGTGAATTGAACCCGCTTTTGAAGAACTTACCGTTTATCACCATCACGATAAGAGCCAGTATCATCTGTGTAAGGGTCAGTCCCGTATGATTGTGCGTAAGGAACTTAGGTATGGGGAATCCAAGCATATTATGTCCCATGGTTATATACATGAGGAACACCAAGAAGACAACGGAATATATAAGCCGTCGCTTAAGTACCGGTGTCTCCTTATCCTTAAGTTCATCTTCGTAATCGGTCCGTGCATTCCCCGCAGCATTCCCTTTACCGTCAACAGACCTTGCTGCATGAGAGCCCTTGACTGAGGCACCGTACCCTGCTTTCTTAACAGCCTCTATTATTACTTCATCCGATACGTCTCCCTCTACCCCCATGGAGTTGGTCAGGAGACTTACCGCACATGATGTCACTCCGTCCAACTGTGACACCGCCTTTTCCACTCTTGCCTGACATGCCGCACAGCTCATGCCTGTTACATTATATTGCTTCATATATTCTCCGGATCTTGTCAGTACACTGTCTTTACCGCACTGAGCAATATTTTGCTTTCCGCTTAGATTAGCGTATGCTAACTATACCACTATTATACCTCTTCGTCAAAGCCGTCAATTGCATACATGGCTTTGTACAGGACTAATGCAGGTTGTCTACTATACCTATGGATACATATCTGTCGATTATCGCTTTTAAGTCCGTGCCTTCCTCGGCCTCCTCATTATAGTGCCCGTCTACCATGAACCTTATACCGCCGTCAGGCAGTCTGTCCATTACCTTATATGTATCTCTGTAGAACATACCATGTGATACTGCTCTGTCTCTCAATATTCCCCGGCATTCTGTAAGCGGACAATCCGGGAAATTCACATTGAATATCTGCCCATAGCCAAGGGGCTTATCCATAAGCTCTTCTATTACCTGCTTAAGATATGTATCCGTCACCTCATGTACCTTACTAAAGCCCTCGGACAGAGCAATTGCCTGATACCCCTGAAAAGCACCTTCCATTGCCGCTCCTACAGTAGCGGAATACTGCAGATCCGTGGCGGAATTATAGCCATAGTTAATACCTGACAGCACAAGATCAGGCTTATACGGCATTATACTTATGCTTCCTACTCTTACACAATCAGCCGGAGTACCGCTACACGAATATGCATGAACCCCTTTAACCGGATAATCCGGATAGGGATATACATCTATATGACTGTGAAGCGTAATGCTGTGTGATGCGGCACTACGCTGGGAATCCGGAGCAACTATCCAGACTTCACCCAATTCTCTGGAAGTCTCTGCAAGCCTTAATAGTCCGTCTGCCTCTATGCCGTCATCATTGACTATAAGTATCTTCTTCATCTTACTCCATCCTTCCGGGTACAAATCCTTATATGATCAGTTCATTCCCATCAGCATACCTGCCGTATGAACCATAAGTGCACACATCCATGCAATGGCACACTGCCATATAACCACGCATATCGCCCACTTATATCCCATTTCCCTTTTTATGGACGCAATAGCTGCAACACATGGTGTGTAAAGCAGTGAGAATACTAACAGACAGCAGGCGGTAAGTGTAGTCATGGCTCCGCTTACTCCTGTGTTCCCGAATAAGACCTCAAGCACCGACACCACACTTTCCTTAGCCATAAATCCTGATATAAGAGATGTGCAGATACGCCAGTCACCAAGTCCAACCGGCTTAAAAACCGGCACCAAAAGCCCCGATATCATGGCAAGTATACTGTCCTTCTGGTCATTTACACGATTCAGTTGAAGATTAAAGCTTTGCAATACCCACACGATAACGGTCGCAAGGAATATCACCGTGAAGGCTCTCTGAAGGAAGTCCTTTGCCTTATCCCACAGCAGCCTCACAACATTCTTCGCACTTGGCAGTCTGTAATTGGGCAGCTCCATCACAAAAGGCACCGCCTCTCCCTTAAAGCTTACCTTTTTGAAGAATAATGCCGCCAGCACACCCAGTACGATCCCCAAAAAGTAAAGTGCCGTTATCACAAGCCAGCCACGCCCCGGAAAAAACGCTGCGATAAAAAATGTATAGATCGGAAGCTTGGCGGTACAGCTCATAAAAGGGGTAAGAAGTATAGTCATCTTCCTGTCCCTGTCACTTGGAAGAGTTCTTGTAGACATGACCGCAGGAACGGTACACCCGAAGCCTATGAGGAGGGGTACGATGCTCCGTCCTGACAGACCTATCTTACGAAGCAGCTTATCCATGAAAAAAGCCACTCTTGCGATATAGCCGCTGTCCTCCAGGATGGACAGGAAGAAAAACATAGTGACTATGATGGGCAGAAAGCTTAAGACGCTTCCCACGCCCTCGAATATCCCGTCTATCACCAGAGAATGTAATGTCTCGTTAACATGAGCCGATGTCAGTATCCTGTCCGTGATAAGCGTCAACTCTCCGATAGCGTTCTCAAGCAATTCCTGAAGCCACGCTCCGATCACATTAAAGGTTAAGAAGAACACAAGCGCCATGACACCTATGAATATCGGGATGGCCGTATATCTTCCCGTAAGCCAGTTATCTATCCTGCGGCTTCGAAGATGCTCCTTACTCTCATGTGGCTTTATCACGCATTCATCGCATACTCTTCTGATATATGAAAATCTCATATCAGCCATGGCAGCGCTTCTGTCTAAGCCGCGCTCTTTCTCCATCTGCATGGTGATATGCTCAAGCATCTCTAACTCATTGTCATCAAGTTCAAGACGTTTAATGATCTGCTCATCCTTTTCTATGGCTTTACTCGCCGCAAATCGTATGGGAATATCCGCCCGCTTGGCATGATCCGCTATAAGATGCAGCACCGCATGTATACATCTGTGTACTGCGCCCCCGTTATCGTTCTCATCACAGAAGTCATCCACCTCAGGTGTCTCCTGATAATAGGCGATATGAACGGCATGCTGTACAAGCTCGTCAATACCCTCGTTCTTAGCTGCAGAGATGGGCACCACCGGCACCCCAAGAAGCCTCTCCATTCTGTTGATATCAACAGAACCGCCGTTACCCCTCAGTTCGTCCATCATATTAAGTGCCACCACCATGGGAATGTTCATCTCAAGCAGTTGCATCGTAAGATACAGATTCCTCTCGATATTGGTAGCGTCAACTATATTGATGATAGCCTTCGGCTTCTCATTCAGGACAAAATCTCTGCTCACAAGCTCTTCGCTGGAATACGGTGACATTGAGTAGATGCCCGGAAGATCCGTTATCAGAGTGTCTTCCCTTCCCCGGATGACACCGTCTTTTCTGTCAACGGTAACTCCCGGGAAGTTGCCCACATGCTGATTGGCTCCCGTTAATTGATTAAAAAGAGTGGTCTTGCCACAGTTCTGATTGCCTACTAAGGCAAAGGTAAGCTTCTCTCCTTCTGCAACCGGATTACCGCTTCCCTTCACATGGTACTTGCCTTCCTCCCCAAGTCCCGGATGCTCTATATCCCGCTTGGCAGTCTCAAAAGTCCTGCTTTTATCGGTGGGGTGCTCCTTAGCCTGCTTTTCTATGACAGTTGCCTTAATCTTCTCTGCGTCCGATAGTCTCAGAGTAAGCTCATATCCGTGTATCATTAATTCCATGGGGTCGCCCATGGGCGCAAGCTTTACAAGCATCACCTCAGCGCCCGGTATCACTCCCATATCAAGGAAATGCTGTCTGAGCGCACCTTCTCCGCCAACCTCATCGATCCTGGCACTCTGGCCGATCTTTAAATCTCTTATAGTCATAATCCCATTACCCTTACATACAGATATGACTATTCTATCACAAATACTCTTGATGTTGGATTATTTTTCAAGTTCCCTGATCTTAGGAAGTCGAAGAAGCGTCAGGGCAATTACTGACAGCGACAGACCGGATATCAGTATCATGCAGGCAGCACCTCTTCCCACACCCTTACCTGTAATGACACCAAGACCATCTGCTGCAATACCTGAGATACCATAGGCGACAATATACCCAAGCTGTGACAGTAATCCTATAAATCCCCATGCCCTGCCCTGCTGACTGTCGGGGATATTGACCCTTGCAAGATAATCCATACAGTTATTGGCAAGAGGCAGCATTGCAAAAAAGAGAAATCCGAATATACAGATCGGAATGACATTCTCTATAAGTGACATACCGACCATGAATACCCCTGCCATAAAAAAGGATAGTCTGAGTATCCTGACATATCCCCTTTTAATGCCCATGATGCCAAGCATCAGTCCCGACACTAACATTCCGCAGGCGCATACGGTCTCAGTGATCCCAAGCACTTTGGAATCCGCTATAGACAGCACCATCGGTTCCACAAGTATCTGAAGTATTCCCATGAACATGGTGATTACAGACGATACCATGATAAGCATGAATACGCCGCTTCTTCCATGTACCACCTGCCAGCCCTCCTTAATACTCTCCATGAAGGATAATCTGCTCTCTGACGGCTTGACCGCTGTACCCTTCCTCACGATAGCTGTCGTGATTATGGTCACGAATATGGTGCATATATCTATCATAAGTAATAGTGAGACATCACTTACGGCAAGCAATGATCCCGCTATTACCGGTGAGAAGAGATACCTTGCGCTTCCCGCCAGAGATATCAGTCCGCCGGCATTGGAGAATTCTTCTTTAGACAGGATATCCGTTATTGTAGCGCGGTACGAAGGCTCTAAAAGGGATGAGAAAACCGCGCTTACGAACACTCCCGCACATATCCGGGCAAGCGTAGCCTCTCCGCTTCTCATGCATATGAGTATATAGATTATACCAAGGGCAGAGCATCCGTCTCCTATCATCATTAAAAGCCTTCTGTCATATCTGTCTGCCAGTCCCCCCGCAGGTACACTGAGTAAAAGTGTGGGCAGAAACCCAAGTAACGTGACCATTGCCATTCCTGCCGCACTTCCCGTACTGTTAAAGACATATACTCCCAGGCCAAAGCTTGTTATCCCGCTGCCTATGGATGATATCAATTCTCCTATCCACAGGAGCAGAAATCTCTTAAATCCCGAACTCATATTAATCTCCGTTCCGAAGCGTCAGCTTCCTCTCTATTCCTCAGAGACAGTCTCTTTTCCGAACTTAGTCTTAAGAAGCCTTCCAACATGATCTGTCTCAAAGAACATCTCCTTGTTGCACATTACGATTATCACCGTAGCGATAACTACCACTATAGTCTCTACGCACTTTGTCTCAGGTGTCATTGCGATCTTCTCCTGCATGAAATTAACGAACAGATGGAATACCATACATGCCAGTATGGAACGGTCGCTGACAAGATATACCCATGTGATGATGTATCCGAGAGGTATTCCGCTTACGAAGAAATTAATCACATATAAGGGATTAACCATAAGTCCTGCCTGATATGTCCCCTCGATGAATATCAACGGCAGATGCCACATCGACCATAACACTCCGAAAAACAGTGATTCCCAGAACCAGTTCATATATTGTCCTATGGAATCCTCGCAATACCCTTTCCAGCCGACCTCCTCGATTATGGACGCCACGGTTATAGTCACAAAGGCAGTCCCTATGCCTATCCCCGTGAATGAGAAATCCTCCGTAAAGGAAAACTGTGAAAGCGGCTGTCCGAACAGAAGCGACAGCAGTATGGAGCAGACCACAATAAGCGCAAAGATAAGCACTGCCCAGAGCACATTGATCCATTTTACCTTGTAAAATCCTACGATTTTATCCTTAAGATCCTTTTTCAATTCATCACAGCCTGACACCAACACGAATACCGTAGATACCACAGCCGGAGCTATAAGTCCCACAAGCATAAGACCTGCACCGGCATTGCCCTTGATAAAAACAGCCGGTATCCAGAATATCCATGTGAAAAAATATGCACATATGAAGAAAAGCACCGGTCTGTATCTATACTCATCTTTTTCCCTATTCATTCCTTTGTCCTCCTTTGATCAAACTTTTTACAAAATCCATCTCTCCTGCTTTGGCACCTAATGTCTTCTCAACCGTATCAATGAATACCATCACGTCATTTTCAGTATAGTCCCCCTCATCAAACATATGCGAGCTCATGATAAGTATCATCCTCATACGCTCTTCTATGTATTCACAGTTAAAAACCCCCTGCTTTACCCCCTCTCTTACTATCCCGGAGAGAATTGGAACCGCTTCGGCGATAAGCTTTTTATTAAGCTTTTCGTGAAGGATGATGTTCTCCGGTGCCGTCACCGCATTGGCTATACTCTCCTCCTCCTTATCCGGTCGAAGCGAATAGATGACCGCCACCATTTTCTCCGGAATCGACGACATTCCCGCTATAGCTGCTTTCGCTCTCTCCACCTCTTCACATATCATCATATCCGTAACAGCCTCAAGCGTAGCCTCCTTGCTCGGAAAATAATAGTAATATGTCCCTTTTGCTATCCCTGCCTCAGCGATGATCTCATCAATACTTGTATTATCGTAGCCCTTCTCTACGAACAACCTGTATGCGATCTTTAGAAGCTCCTGTTTTCTTTTTTCGCCTTTTTTCATATATTATTCCTTTCTCGACTACCGGTCGATTTTATAATACAATCCCGCATCATCCTTGTCAATAGTTTTTTCGACTTTTAGTCGATTTTTTATGTAAAATAATCCCCCTTTCTGCCTGCAAAGGCATCGAGGGGGCTTTGGCATACCTTAATCTTCTTTTGTTAAAGCCTTCTTCATCCGCTTTCATCCGATGAAGCTTACAGGATATCTTTTGTCAGTCGGATGTTTTTACAAACTCATACAATCGATATGTCTTCCTTGATATCTTCCCGGCATACAGCTTCTTAAAAATCACCTTTTCGATTCCATGTAATTCATCCAGCAGTGAATCCGGTGTAATATCATGTTCCTTTACAAAAGATATTCCTGTATTATCCTCTAATTCTGTAGGGTCATCTATTCCATAAACCACAGCACCGCCTACATCATTGATGGGGTTTTTGACAGATGACATTTTTGCGGCAAAGACCGAATAACAATCCATAAGTATATGCGTACTGCCAAAATGGTCACTTATACTCCTCATAATCATCTTTAGGTCTTCGGTGCTTATATACATACTTACACCTTCCATCACAATGATCGCATTGCGGTTTTCTGATATATCCTTAAGCCAATCAGGATTTCTCACATCTGCGGAAAGCATATGGTAATTCGCATTTTCAATAAAATAGCGTTTTCTTTCTTTAATGACATCCGGGAAGTCCACATCATACCAAATATGATATCTCTGCTCTATCCTGTCAATCCTGCTGTCCATGCCACATCCGAGATGAATAACAACCGAATCATCCATAGCAGACATCTGATCATTAACCCACCTGTCAAAAACGGCTGAACGCATTCCCATATAGTAGGCAAGCCATTTTGACTTTGATTTTCCCTTAAGTGGGAATTTCTCTTTCTCCCAGATTTCCTCAGCCTTTTTATCCTTAAGGATAATGTTTTTCCTGCTAACAAAGGCTTTCCCATATAAGGGAATATACAAAGTTTTGTTTACGCTGTCCATTTTGTCA
>ODAI012286762.1_pt1 | contig 34776 bp, 38 predicted proteins | sample 1539321 | NCBI WGS metagenome assembly ODAI01 (sample SAMN02144231, study PRJEB22623) | gut metagenome | biome: sheep rumen | host: Ovis aries | place: New Zealand
GTGATATAGAAGATATGTCTTATTTATTTTTTGATAAAAAAGTAAGAAAAATTAAAATAGATCTATGGGATACTTCTAAAGTTTACAATATGTCACATATGTTTACTTATAATAAACTTTTAGAGGTAGATGTATCAAATTGGGATGTAAGTAAAGTTAGAGACATGGGTTATATGTTTACTGACTGTAGAAAATTTAATTCTGATTTATCTAATTGGAATGTTTCAAGTATGGACCAGGCAAGAAGTATGTTTATGAATTGCCAAAATTTTGAATCTGACTTAAGCAATTGGAATACTGATAAATTAAGATGCGCTACTGCAATGTTTGCAGGTTGTTCAAAACTTTCATTTGATATTTCTAAATGGAATATGAAGAAGTTTTTAAAAGATCCAAATGCAAGACAAAATATGAAATGGATGTTAAGTAATAGTCAAATAGAAAAACCTAATTGGTATGTACAGTTTACATGAATATATTATAGAAAAATTACATCTTAATAAAGATATTAAGACCGAACATAAATATACATTTGCTGGTTATGAAATAGCTCCAGGAAATGTAGTTTATAGACATAATAAATTAAAAAATGCGGAATCTTGGGAAGAAAGTTCAAATCTTCTTTCAATAAGTGGAATGACAGCTGATTCAACATTTTTTAGTTTTGAAGAATTAGGGAAATACTTTGATGGAACACAGTTCGATGAAAATAATAAAGTAATTGAAAATAAAAAAACACTTGACGGAGGATGGAGAATTCCTACACGAAAAGAATGGGAAAATATTATGTCTAATGACAGAACTGGAAGTATTGTTAATGGAAAGAAAAACTGTTGTTGGTCTTTAGTTTATTTTGATGATGAATTATCATTAGTATTATATCCTGATGATGAAGAAATTAATGATGTTAATGCTACTGTATTTAACAATAAAAACGCAAAAGATAATTTAGATCTTAAAGATGCTAAAGCATTTATTGAACAAGGATGTGCTATATTAGGAGGACATGGTTATAAAGGAATGAAGAATTTCACAGGATATGGAAAAATTGGATTATACACAACTGCTGATGCTCATAATTCAAGTACATTCTATGCATTAATATTTGAGAAAGGACATTTAAACAATAAATTATTCTGTGATACTATAAGTAAATTTTATCAATCATTTAATGTAAGATTAATAAGATAATTAAGAAATAAAGTTTATTATCAATAAAATGATAGTAAACTTTTTATGAAAGAAACTGAAGGATATGTTTATTTAATTTGTGATCCATCAAATACTACTTTTAAAATTGGTGTTACGAGAGATTTAAAAAGTCAAAGATTAAAGAAACTTCAAACAGGAAATTCTACAGAATTATTTATATCTTCTATTTATAAAACAAAGTATCCATTTAGAATGGAAAGCATGTTACATACTAAGTTTAAAAATAAAAATGAATTAAATGAATGGTTTAATCTAAATGCTCATGAAGTTGGACAATTTACAAATATTTGTAAAGAAATAGAAGAAACAATTAATTGTTTATTAGATAATCCATTTTTTAATAAAGATTTAAAATAATATGAAAAAGTTTAATCAATACATAACTGAAAAACTTCATTTAAATAAAGATATTGAAGTATCAAATAAGAAAGATTTTTCTTCTAAAGAATTATTTAATTTTTTATACAAAGCATTTGATGATAATGATTTTTTAAAAGATATAACAGTAATGAAAGATGATAAAGATACAAAAAGTATAATTATTATAGTAGATAAGATAACAGCATTTTATTCACTTGGAGATTTTATTGATAAACTTATAACTGACTCAGATTATAGTTCAGTAGATATTAATTTTAATAGAGATTCAAATACGATAAGCATAGATTATTTTGGACTTTTGTAGAGAAATTCTTTGAATTTCTCTTTTTTATTTCTATATTATATTGTAATTTTTAAAACAAACATTATGAAGTCCCAGTACGACAAAGTTAAAAAACTTGATCTTTCTAAATGGATTGTTACTGATTTCTATCATTATACTTCTGCTGTACGTGATAGGATTGCAACCTTTGAGGAAAGCGCTGCTGTAACAGGTAAGAACCTCGGAGATCCTTATCTTAAGGAGTTGTTCTTCCATTTTCTTGATATTGCTGATACATATTATTGCATTTACAAGGGAGAAGAAAGATGGCCTGTTTCTCTGAATGACAACAAGATTACCATTGAAATTACTAACATCGAAACCAAGAAGAAACTTTATCTTGGTAAGTACGATTGGTATTTCTCTATGGGTGAATCTGTTTGGTCTGAGTTTGGTTATCATACCTCTATTGGTATTCATTCTGGCGCAACTAAAAATTAATTCAATATGAAAAAATACGAATACACTCACCGTGATGTATTTTGCAAAACTTCTGAAGAAGTAGACAAAGTTCTTAATGAAGAAGTTTACAAGCTGAACAAACCGGAAGACATTATGTCTATTCAGGTAATTCCACAAGTTTTTCCTGATAGAACAAAAGGTTATCTTATTCCTTGCTGCTGGTATATTTCTTACATTTATCGTTTTGAAATTGAAGAATAATTAATTATGAAAGTAACTAAAGAAGAATTCATGAAGTACTACGATGTTCAGATGGGTGGTGCTTATAATATGCTTGATCCTCGTGCAAGGGAACTAACTGGTCTTGATAAGGAAACTTATTTTGATATCATTAAGAATTATAATGAATATTATAATAAATTCTTAAAATAATTTGCCTATGAAATTTACTGATAAAGAAATTGAAATGCTTGAAGACATGATTGATTTTCCAGAAGCATTCAAGCTTACACCAGAAGGTATTAAAACAATTAAAAGCATTTATAATAAAATTACTAAAACAAATAAAGGGAACCAATAGGTTCCCTTTTTTGTTATATATGTGTTATTAATTTTTACTCTTCTTCAAAATCGACTCCACCATATACAACTGAAAGCATTGCTTCATCAATTTGTTGATTAACATATTCTTTTGCAGCTGCTAAGTCAAGTCCTTCATTTATTTCATTTGCCACCAAATGCAGTGTTTCGTTATCTTCATCGTAGTAACTTAAAACATTAAAATTCTCTTTGAGGTAATCTTGCACTTTTGCTACATTAGATAAATGATTAACCAACGATTCAACGAATTTTTTTTCATTCTCTCCGAACATTTTTAAAGGTTAAACATTTTTGGTAATAACAAAAAAGAAAACATTACTCAATATCCTTTAAATTATTATCAAGGAATTCAAGTAACGCATCTTTTAATAAATCTTCATTTATCAAGTACTTACCAATATATGTTGCAATTTCTTCAGAACTTACATCAAAATAATTGACAAGCATTGATAATTCTTTCTTTGGGAAATCTGCCCAATTAATTTTCAAATCTGCACTAGGTTTACTTTCTGTCTTCTTAAAAATCTTGTCAATTAAATCAAAATTCTTCAACTGTGGGGCTGTATTGCCCATTCCATTAGGCATTAATATACTATCTGCTACTAATGGAGTATCATTATTTGCAAATGATATTTCATCTGCTTCAACAGGTTTTGAATCAACAACATTACCATCTAAATCATACATTTCATCAGATGCTTGAACATATAATCTTGAGAATTCATTCATATTAAGTTGACCTTTATCAGTTATTAATATCATATTACCACTATCATCGGTAACTGAACTTCTAACATTAATAATATCACCTGTCTGTCTGTTAATCCATTTTCCTGAAATCATATCAGAACCATCAGAAATCATTCTACCAGAAGCTAACTTCTGAGAACCTGGTCCTGCACCAAAATCAACCATTCCTGGCATTTGCATAGTTTTTAAGAGATATATTTACTATATAATATATATAGAAACAGTTATTAAAAAAATTCAATTTTAACTATTTTCAATTAATATTTCTTTTCTATCTTCCTCATTTCCGTAGAGATAATTGAAAATCACCTTTAAAATTGAATCTTCATCTTCATTAAAAAAATACAAATATTTGATATTTCCTTCATTTAATCTTTGCTGTAAAAATCCTGATTCTCTAACGTCTTCAAAAATATTATCATTATTCTTATTATAATCAGTGTCAAGCCAAATAACTACAATATCATTATTCTCATTTTTAAATATACTGTCACTTATATTATTAAATTCGCACATTGACATGGTAAAAATATCGTCATTATAAAATGAATCCATTGTAATACCAGATGATATGTAATTGTTTGTATTTACAAACAACACGAAGTTATTCTTATAAGTTAAATCAATGTCCTGTGTTGATAAATAATAAATATAATCATCATCAACAACACCCTCATAAGACTTATCATTAGAGAAATGCTGACCTATAGATAAATCATCATTTCTCTCTACTATTTTTTTAGCGATAGATAATTTATCTATATTTGATGGTCCAGTGATAAATATTTTAGTACTCATATTATATATTGTAGTTATGTCTAATTTTTTTATTGATAGAGAACTTATTATTACCATAAAGTTCCTCAATATGAATATTAAGAATACTTCCTTGTGTGAAATAAGTTATCTTTAAAGGATTACATGTAAATATTGAATATGTGAAGTTAGAAATTTGTTCTCCTTCTCCATCATAAACATATTTATCAGGATATAAGTTTGTACTTGATGAAAGTAATACAAGAGGATTACTATTTACAGAGATAACTTCCATATTAGATGTTAACTTAATATTCTTAGTAACAATATTATCTCCATTTTCTGTTATATAATTTGATAATCCTACTTGACTTAATAATGCTGGTAGATAAATACCATCACTGTAGTAAATCATATGAGATGAAGGATTTCCCCATTCTGTTTCTAATGATTCTCCATCTGTTCCTACAGTAACTCTCTTAGTTTGATAGTATTCAGCAATTGATGTTATAGTATATAATTTATTATTTGATACTGAGAAGTTGTAAATACCATAACTTAATAAGCCACCTAATAATGTATCATTTTCTTCTTTATCAGACAATGTAATACCTTCTACGCCACTTTCATATTTTACTAAAACATCTTCAGGAATTACATTCAAACATCCATAAGCATGTTTAGTTGAATATCTATCATTCAATTCATAGATATATCTTGAAACTGGTGTATAAATTGTAGTATAGTAAGTAATATCTGAAACTTCAGCGCTTGTTCTAATTCTATTATAATCTTTACTCCAAACAGCACGATTTAAGTAAATATCATTTTCAACTGAAAGATTATCTTTAATATTTGTATCACCATTGATATGTACTTCTGGGAAATCAATATCTAATTCATCTTGTTTGATAAATGTATTTCTTTCACTACTATTTATCATTGTATCTGTTCCCATGTTAATGTTAGTATCAGTTGTACCAATTGTAAGAATATTCTTATCATTATCAACTGATGTACCAACATATGAAAGATATGCAGTACCTACATTACTAAATGAAAGAATATTCAATCTATTAAGTAATGTTTCATTTCTTGTAAGTACTTCACTTAAATCTAATGAAGGAACATTATAGTTTGGAATGTATTCACTGTATTTTCCAGGATTACCTGAATCATAGTAACTATATAAAGAATTAGTTACAATATTTGATGCATTTGCTGCACCTGTATTATAATTTGTCTGTAAATATCTTAAATCACCTGATTGAGTAACAGATTCAATATTTCTACCGTTATTAGATCTTATGATTACATCATTAAATCTAAATGTAAAGTTAAGGTCATTGTTATAGTTAGAAATATTATACTGAGAACTTAATTTATTAATAATGTTAGGATATAAATTAGTTCTATATTCTTTTGTATTATTCTTTAATGTTGCAGATGTAGGGTCAAATACTAATCTTGTAAATTCAAAATTATCTGGATGTAATGGTTCTACATTCTTAACAGCATATTGAATTAAATTGTTAATATTTGATATATAGTTGAAATCAGCTGCAGCATATTCATTTTCTCTCTTTCTTAAATAATCAAATTCTCCTTCATCATTTAATGACCATAATGTTGTTACAACACCATGTTCGCCATAAATCTCAATAATATCTTCATATGTATAATTGATATTATCTGTTGAACTATTATCTGTAATTATACATGATATAGGAGAAATACAAATGATAATAGCATTTTCTAATTTAGCAAGATATTCTTCTTTCTTAACCTGAGGAATCTTACTAATTGTAGGTATTGAACATTCAACATTAAAATAGTCAAATTCATTCTTAAATGAAAGATTATCAAGATTAATTCTTTCAAGAGGTTCTACTTTTGCTACATGGATTTCCCAAGGTAAAGTATTTAATAATTCTTCTTTTTTAGCTCCTGATAAAATATTGAATCTTTCTCCAGTCTTTGTAGTTTCAACAATAATGATATTAGGATTACCAGCATCACGACCTTTTGCTTTAATACCTGTTGAAATATCATTAATTACCCAATAATCATTTGCATCAATATAAGGTAATGTACTTATTTTCTTAACATCAATATCAATAACATTACCGTTATTTAATATACTTTCAAAATAGAAGAAAGATACTTTATCACAATCATCAGTATGAGCTATAATTGTTCCACGATAATCGTTAATATTATAGTTCATCCAAGCATCAGTAATTTCTTCTGATACGAATCTTACTTCAAGTTCTCTTCCAGCAAAGTAAATTTCTTCAGCTTTATTAGTATTATATGTATATGTTATTGAATATACCTTTCCTTCTTTATCAAGTAATGGAATATAAATCTTATCAGTATTTATACTTACTGCAACGATTTCATCATATAACTTTGTAAGAAGCTTTACATATACGCTTTTAATTGTTCCGTATTCAGTTGTAGAATATTCTTCTTTAAGATAAGGATATAAGTTCTTTAAATCATCAGTAAATGAATACAATATTTGATTTTCAAGAATATCCTGGTCATTTGTATTTGAAAATAAGTTAAGTAAATCAGATGAAGGAATAATTCTGTAACTGTTATATTCACATTCATATGTACCTGTTAAATCAAATGATTGATTTAATATTGAATTAATTAAAGGATTATCAAATGAAATAGTAGATACTAAATTATAAAGATCTGATTCATTAATTTCATTAATATTATTTTGTGAGAAATATAATGAAACATCATAATTGAAATTACTATTTAACTTAACATAAACTAAAAGATACTTATTTGAAATTTCACCAAGGAAATGAGATTTAAATATTCTAATACCAGAAACTAATACATCATCATTTCTGTCGTATCTTTCTACAAACCAATAAGATTTATTTAAAGAAGTATTTGCATCAGATCTTCCATAAAATGAATAATATAAATCACTTACTTTGAAATTTACTTGACTATATTGAACACCAGGATTATTTGGTAAATAAAAACTATCAAATGTACTTCCTTCAACATTACTTGATAAAGTACCTACCTCAGTAACTACATTTGAAAGATTATCTTTTTCTACTATATAAATTTTATATTCACCTTCTTCCTTTGTAATAGTAACTACATAATTAGGTAACTTATCCTCATCTATATCTGTAAATGAGAATAATTTAGAAAGTGATAAATTATCTATACTTATACTGTCACCTTTAATGTTATATCTTTGCCCAAGATTAGCAAGTGATTCAAGTATATATTCTTTAGCTATGTTATTATAGTTATCTGAATTCTGTAATGTATTAATTGATTGAACAGCCATTGTTTAAAGCAATGTAAATTTGTATGTAAGTGTATATAATTTTTGAGTTTTAACTGCATTTAATCCGATGCATACAGTGTCATACTCTACTTTATATCTATTAAATAAAAATAAAATTTCATCATCATTATAGGTATTGAGTTTACTTTCCAATACATATTTTTTAAACTTTTTAAGAACATAATCATCCTTTTCAAGTTCTATTAATTGTTCATAAGTAAAGGTTCCTTTTTCCTTTAATTCAAACTCTTCTGGAAGATTAATAAGTTTACTACTATTGAAATGTTTATATTCAACTGGTTCAAATAATTCATAAGAGCCAGTATTATCATATACTCTCAATTTATTATAATTATAGATGTTTAAATCCTCTTCATAGAATACATCATCAGTATAATTAACATTTGTGTTTACATAGTCATAATCTTTATATTTTAAACAATATGAAGAATTAACCATATTTACTTCAGGAATGTAAGGAACTATACTATCAAAATATCTTTGTAACGTAATAGTATCAATTCTACTGCTACGCATATTAATGTCATATGCATATGTATATCCTGCATCATCTATAAGTGCATTCTGTTTATAATAAGTATTGAATACACATTTAGTAGGATGAACAATTAAATTATTGAAACTAAATAAATTATCAATAAGATTAATATTTGAGAATGGAACAAGAAGATTAAATGAATCTAATACATTGTAATTCTCATCATAAATATCATGTTCATTTATATAACTGAAATATTTCTTCTTCTTATAATGTTTATCTACAATATTAAATGAAGAATTAGTATTATCAATATATGCATCAAGAAGAATAAATCCATAAGTTGTATTTACTTTATAATCATATGAAGATATACCTTCTTTTTCTACTAATACAGTATATGATGTATCTGAAGTCTTTACTGTTTCTAATGAAGTATATGAATAAGTATATGTATATGTTTCATAATGAGAGAACATATATGTATTAACACTAAACTTATCATATATATTTAGGTCATCAGATAATTTAGATATCGTACTATAGCAATTATTTAATAAACTATATGTAGGTAAACATAAATGACCAGCTCTATCTTCAGGTGATAATGAATTCCAATATGTATATGTATAATACTTATTGTTTCCTGAAACATATTCTTTATCCCAAGGGAGATTACTAATATCATACATAATAACAGTATCACTATCATTATATCTATAACGAGTATCTGTTGATAAAGTTGATTTATAAATATTTGCTTGTGTATATTCTGAATAAATTACTGAGTATTCTTTATCTTGTAAAAGAATATCATCAAATAATGGAATTAAACAATTTGTAATTTCTTCTGAAATTAAAGCACTGTCTTCATTATTTGTAAAGTAAATCTTTAATGCTGCAGGATATTCATCAGCTTTATATAATTTATAAATGTATAAATCTTTATAAGGATATTCCTTACCAGTTTCAGTATTTACTTCTCTTTCAAGATTGATTAATTTATATATGTTGTTATCAATCTTATAGAATGTCTTCTTATAACATATTTCAAAACCATTCTTTGATTTTAATGGTGTATCATAATCAATAACACCAATTAAATTATCAAAATCATGTTTTAAATTATATTCTTCACTCATTGTAAAGTAATTATTTGAATCATCATACTTTACATCAGTTAAGAAACTGCTTATTAAATATTTGCAAACATTTTGATCATCTAATGAACTTAATGTATAATATTCATCTGTATCATAATCCTTTTGAACGAACTTACCGAAATTATCGATGACATATGTAAATAAATTCAATTCACCATTTAATATATCAACCTTCATATTATCACTAAGTATTAAGTAATCATTAATACCTGTAAAGTTATCATATATTATATAAGTTGAACTCTTATAAGGTTTATAGTAAATTGAATTCTTAACTTGCTTAAATATTCTAATAATTTCACTCTTTAATTCAATTAAATCATCATATATGTTTTCTTTAGTTAAATCAACAGTATCAAATCCCAAAGGTCTCATTGATTGATGACGACCATTTCCAAAAGGAAGATCATCAACACTAAGTGAAGTAACTTCATTATTTAATAATGTATAAATTAAATTCTCATTAATATATTCTAATAAAGAAGAATTAAAGATATTTGCATACTTCTTAATGTAATCTAATATTGTTATATAAGATACACCTGCAGCTGAATTTTCTCTAATATATAATTCTGGTTTATAATAGAAGTCTTCATAATGGTATTCATTTTCAATTTCTGTTCCAAGACTTATTAATTTATAAGTACTATTATCATAATACTTTTTATCTGTTTTAAGATAAATACCAGTTACTGTAGATGTTCCGTTTATTATACTAATCTTTTCATCTTTAGTTAATAATCTATATCTATCATATAAAGCATAAAATGGAATGTAATAATCTTTGAATTCTAAATTCTCTGAAACAGAATTACCAATCATTACACGTTTCTTTATAAATAATGAATTAACTAATTCTTGTATTGTTCCTTCATTACTTTCATTTTTAAATATATCTGAACAATAGAATAACAAATGTTTAAGATTTAAGAACTTAGCATATGTTTCTCTATAGTCAGTATTATCTGTATTAACTAATGAAATATTTCTATCATACTTAGAATTATAATTACTTATTACATTATTTATATTATAACCATCAATGTATAATACATCATTATCTAAATCCTTTTGACTATTAGGAATAAAGTTTCCATAATTATCATTAGCAACATTATCTTTCTTTATATATACATCACAAGCATATGTTGCTGAAGTTGGATCTTTAACTCTTGGATGATACTCATAAATAGTTAACTTATTAATGATATCATTATATAATGTATATGAACTACCATATATTTCATAAAGCATATCTATAAATGCAGCTTTAGAAATAAACTTATTCTTAAGATATAATGGAATCATATATGAAGTATCACCATACTCTTTAATTAATTTAATAAGAGTATCTCTATCATAATGAGACTTATAATAATTACCGTGCTGTGAGAAATAAAGATTATCTAAAATCCACTTTCCATTTTCTTTACTTTCAAATATGATATCTCTATTATTTTCATGAAGTACATTTAATAATTTATAAATAGGAAGTAATTCATATCCTTCAGTAAAGTATGATTCAAAATTTGCATTTTTCATCAATTTTTCTTCTATATTCTCATAGAAGTCATTATCATAATTAAATACTGATAATATGTCTGAATATTTGAAATATTTGTTAATATCATATATGTTATATCCTAAAGAAAGTAAATCAATAAAATCTCCATTTTCTGATTTCTGATATAACTTATCAAATACAAGTTGAGCATTACCACCAGCAAATGTAGATGCATTATTATATAACATAGGTAATTGACTGAATTCTCCAGAACTTAATCCTTCAGGAATTCTTTCACTAACCCATGCAGTTCTATCTGTTATGTATTTCTTAGAATTAAATATAGATGTACCTGCTTTATTAATCTTACTTAATTCTTCTTCATCTAATTTATTAAAGTGTAAATTAACTATTACACTAAATTTATCAATCTTATCTTTAAGATTTGTATATTGAGAATATATCTTTGAGAAATCATATAAGATTCCTTTATAATATACTTTATTGTCTTTTACATCTTTCCAAATATCTTCATTATAAATATCTAAAACATTATTTGTTAAATGATACCAAGTAGAAACATTGTTATTTAATGTTGTTAAATAATTAGATACTAAAGTATAATCATTTACATAAGGACTATCTTTACTTGTTAATGCATTACCAATAGGAATAATGATATTGTTCTTTGCATCAGTAATAAGATTTATTGATTTATACTTTTCTGGGAAGCCTCCATATTTATAAATAGATCCTTGATTAATTGAGAATGCTGGAGAAAGATTTGTAATATAAGGATGTTCATCATCAGAGTACTTTAATTTCCATCTATTATACTTCAAATTTAACTTATTAGTATATCTATATCCTGTGTACATCGCCTCATTTAAGGAAGGATATTCCATATTCATGATGTTATTAGAGTTACTTTTATAAACGAACAATCCGTTAGCTTTGTTTATTACAAAAGGTGACTCATAATAGTATTTATAATTAGTATCAATATTATAAAAAGGAAGGTTCATTCCATTTTTATACCACTGTCCACTAACATATACTTTTGCATTTCTAAATTTAAGTATTTCTTCTCCAGATAAAATATCATTAACATTAAAATACCAACATAATGGTAATATCTGTCTAATGATTAAATTATTTCTTTGAAAACCATTTGTAACGATAGCATCAAAATTATTTATAGTATTTTGACGTGTATATGCTTTAGCAATAAGATTATCAACAATCTTAGTGAAGCCACCTTTTACTAAGTCAATACCATAATATGTTGCTTGCTTACTGTTTACATTACAGAAGATTACATTTGAATCAAGTTTCTTCAAATATCTTTCAATATATAATTTAAGATAATTATGTTTATCTTCTTTAGATATTTGAACTCTGATACTTTTCTTTACAGAATACTTTTCATTTTTTAATTCAATATTTATTAAGAAGTAATCTGGAATATCATCAATTGTTTCAACATAGATAGGAGTATAAAATGCATATTGAGCTTCACTCTTTTGATATGAAACTCTTTTACAACCAAATTCAAAATCTGTATTTCTATTTTTCTGTGAATCTGATTTATCTAATACAATATAATTGCTTTTATCAAAATCAAATACATCATCATAGAATGTAGCAGAATAATACTTAAAGAACTTCTGTACATCAAAATCATAACTTGAGGTTAAAAGATTAGTTTCAATATTTCTTTGGGCTAAATTACTGCTTAATGGTAACAATTGAGCTATTCTTACATATGCAGAAAAATCATTTCCAGTTATATTAGTATAATCTCCTAAATGACAAGCTATCTTTATATTACCGCTTAAAGTAGGTAATGTTCTTAAAAGTGGTTTTAACATAATATACCCTATTTATTGTAAATTATCTATATATAAAAATAATTTTTTGGGTCCATATTTTTGAATTGTTCTAAATTCTTTTCTATAATATATTTAGATAAATGAAAAAAGTTTTAACATTTTTTAAAAAAAGGTTTATTATAAATTAGAAAGGAATATTTATTTGATATGAGAAACACTATGTTGCATATTGGTTGTGAGATTTCTGGTAGCCAGCTCAGTTGGTCACCAGTTGCATCAGTGTTTGCCGGCTTTCCATGTGGAAGTTAGATAATCGCTCAAATATCAAATAAAACAATATATAATATAAGAAGTAATTAGAAGGTTATTTGATATTTGAGAAAATATCAAAAAATCTTCTAAAATTTTTTTATAGCAGTTTGAATTTTTAAAATTCATAACTATATTAACATTACAACAGTTCTTTGAAAGATAATAAATCAATCCGCCTAGTCGGAAAAGTAAGGTAAAGTAAAAGATACTTTGTAAAACGTCGATTCGTACGCCTGAAATAAAAAAGTAGTACTTGATTTATATTATGGGCCTGTAGCTCAGTTGGTAGAGCAGGGGACTGAAGATCCTCGTGTCACTGGTTCGATTCCGGTCAGGCCCGCATAATAAGTCGGGTTGGCCGAGGGGCTTAGGCAACGGTCTGCAAAACCGTTTACATCGGTTCGAATCCGGTACCCGACTCATAACGCGAAGTACGCTAATTGGTTATTTAAGCGGCCTGCATAGGAGGCAGGGGGATGTCGGTTCGAGTCCGGTCTTCGCGACAGATCATTGAAATAACTAGTAGTAAACCAATTGGACGAGGTTGCCTGGTCTGGAACCAGGATAATGTGAGTTCGAGTCTCACCTACTAGACACAAGATAATGGGCATGTAGCGTAGGTGGTAGTTAGCGCGCCAGATTGAAGCTCTGGAGGCATCCGTTCGATTCGGTTCGTGCCCACACTGAGAGACAAATTTTTATAATTAGGCATTCAGTATTAAGTACTTGAATTTCCGATTCTCAGTCTATCGGGAGATCATCTAAACGGTTTTAGGATCCTACTCTGATACAGTAGAAATCCCAGTTCGAATCTGGGCCTCCCGACAACATATAGGAGTTTGGTGTAACGGTTGAACATGTCTGCCTCCAAAGCTGTACGATGTGGGTTCGAATCCTGCAACTCCTGCAAGTTCTTTAAAATATATTGAATAGATAATATTTAAATTACTATTATATATTTATAAAGATACAGATCTTTGACAAGTCTGGTAATGCATATTAATGGTTTTCTGAATAGCCGTGACTGGTAAAAGGAAAACAACAAATATAAATCCTCGGTTGAAATATACCGAGGTACTTATCGGGATGTAGTTCAGTTGGTTAGAACGCTAGTTTTGGGAACTAGAGGTCGCGCGTTCGAGTCGCGCTATCCCGACAAAATTTCGGCGTGTGCTGGAAATGGTATACAGGCATGTCTAAGGAACATGTGAGCTCCGCTCATGAGGGTTCGATTCCCTCCACGCCGACTAAAAAATATTTTATAATAACATGTATTCAAAAATTAATGTTATTAAAGATAACTTAGAAGAAATTATTAAATTAATGAATGATAATGTTCCATTATCTACAATTTCTAAGAAATTTAATATCAATTATGATACATTAAAAAATAATTTAATTAATTTGGGTATTGATATTAAAACAAATCAAGGAGGAAAGGGAATTTCTGGTACTGATTATAAACCTGCAATGTATTATATAGAAAATAATATATATTTAGGCGCACCAAAATTAAAAGTTAAATTATTTAGAGATGGTTTAAAAGAAAAAAGATGTGAATGCTGTGGATTAACAGAATGGTTAGGAAATCCTATTCCACTTGAATTACATCATAAAAATCATAATCATTTTGATAATTCTTTAGATAATTTAGAAATTTTATGTTCTAATTGTCATGCATTAGTTCATGGATATTCTCAATAAATGGAGGAGTGGCAGAGTGGTTTATCGCGACGGTCTTGAAAACCGTTGACCGTGATGAGCGGTCCGTCGGTTCGAATCCGGCCTCCTCCGCCAATTTGGAGATATAAGCCTAATTGCGTAAGGCAGTAGTCCTGAAAACTACGAGTAATCGGTAATCATTCCGGTGTGTCGGTTCGAGTCCGGCTATCTCCGCAAAATCTAATAGTGGTAGAAAGAGATACTTCAAGAATGGGTTTTGATTACAGACTCTTTCATTTGTTCTTTAGATTTTTAAATGGGCTTGCATGTACCAAGGCTGGCGGAACTCCCTTGCAAGGAGATCGTGGAGGGTTCGATTCCCTTCGGGTCCACATACTATATTTCGATTGATTCGCTGTATAACAGGTGACATGGAAAGTTTAGTAAAAGTTAAAATAACATGCAGCCACCACATGATAGTCAAACGACTAAAAATTGTAACGGCAGTTCGAACTGTTTTTTAATAAGTAACTATTTCGGACGCGATGTCTAGGTTAGTAGAAGGCTAACTAGAAATATAGTTAATTTAAATGGGCCCTTAATGATAACGGTTAGCATAGTAGCTTTGCAAGCTTCAAGTACGAGTTCGATTCTCGTAGGGTCCACAACAATTAATCGAACACATAAAATTAGTTGGGTTTTTAAAAGAGTTCGAAATCTTTTAAAAATTTCACCATTCGGGACGGTTGGAGTAGACTGAGCATCAAACTGATGACGTACCGATGTAAAACGCGTTAATAGTAGGAAGCAGTCATTAAGTGATGAAGACACAAAAATCGCCTGGCACTAACCCAGGAATAACTTGGTTCGATTCCAAGGAATGGTACAAAATATGCTCCCGTCCATACTAGCGGTCGAGGTAGCCACCCTCTCAAGGTGGAAACACGGGTTCAAATCCCGTCGGGAGTACAAAAGAAGGTTTAAAGTTATCCTAAGTATAAATGAATATTTTAATATTCAACCTCAATAGTAAGGTATGATACAAAAACTTATATATGCCCCTGTAGCCCAACTGGAAGATGGCAATGGACTTAGAATCCATTCAGTGGGAGTTCGAATCTCCCCAGGGGTACAAAATATTATTAATCCGCTGATAGTTTTACGTATTCATATTAGTTTTGACTGGCCAGCATACTAATATTCAGGGAGTTAAACATGAGTATAAACATGTGGGAATACGGTTCAATCAGATAACATGAAAATATCCCTATGAGATTGATAATATTTTAAAAAAGGGTGGACCAATCGGATAAAGGCCGGGTAAGTCTCCGATTCTTCTCTGGTGAAAGTGCACTAGTAATCAGAGTTTCTTAAATTACCCATCCATAGGTCCGTAGCTCAGTTGGTTAGAGCACTACACTGATAATGTAGGGGTCCCCAGTTCAAGTCTGGGCGGGCCTACAAACCGAATAGTGGTCTGTAGAGATACTTCATAAGTTCGATTCTTATTTTTTCTACCAAAACTCAGGAAAAACGTCAATGGTGACACAATGCTCTACTAAATGTTCTTTCGGTATATAGGAGGGTCGTTCAGTGGCAAAGACTGCAGTGTTACATACTGTTAATCGCGGGTTCGAGTCCCGCCTCTCCTACACAAAAACCAACCCAAGAGGACCGTTACCTCTCTAGATAGGTGCTACCTTAAAAAGGGTTTAATTTAATATTTCTTTAACGGGAGTTATATTGAAGAAATAAGGTTAAGTGGTTATCCTTATATTTTTATCGGAGCATAGCTCAGTTGGTTCAGAGCATCTGCCTTACAAGCAGAGGGTCCGTGGTTCGAATCCACGTGCTCCGACAAGAGATACTTGAAGGTGACGGCGTTATAAAATCATATTCTAGATATTGATAAGCGGTCCTCCTCAGCAGGTGCTTAGTGGTGTTATGAATGAATAGCATATCAAGTAACAATTTATAGAAGTTGCAAATTCTATAATGCTCTAATTATACTATTTATATAATAGTTTTATGGCGGGTTAGCTCAGTTGGCTAGAGCGTGGGATTCATACCCCCAAGGTCCCCTGTTCGATCCAGGGACCCGCTACAAACCTTGTCAAGGTATATTAATGAGTTTATAAGTTCTCTTGATAATTTAAATTTCATTTATTGAAATACCTGAAATATGGTTTGATATAAAAACTTATTTATAAAATACGACCGTGCGATTGGGTTAGTATCGCAGTTAACCTGACAGTTGTACGAATCTGTCCACCTTCAGGATGTAGTTGGTGATTAAAATTAAAAAGCGGTTACAGTCTGAGGAGACTAGCCATTAGTATTTTTGCTCATCTGAAGACAGATTGAGTTTCGGAACTTGAATAACAAAGATTTATTTTAAGCTCTGTGTTGGCGCCAATCTAAGAATGGATGCCTTGGTTGACCACAATACCGTAATTGTGGAGATAATGGTTTGTTACTTAAAGCCGACAAAAAGTAACTGGAACAATGACCTCATTTATAGCTCGTTGAGTTAGAATCTTGGTGAAGCAATGCTCAACAGTCATCGGGTATGACCAAGCGGCCGCGGATGACCAGTTAAGGTGACGAAATCAAAACCTTTCATAACAAGTACTGAAGGTGTGAAAGCTTGTTTTTTTAATATTGGAGGGTAACGCTAAACGGTGATAGCGGCCGCCTGCTAAGCGGTGCGCCCGGCCAAAAGCTGGGTGTGGTTCGACCCCACTGCCCTCCGCAAATAAATGGTGAGCAATTCCAAACGGAGATGGATGCTGATTGGAAATCAGTTAGTTCGGTTAAATGCCGGATGAGGTTCGACACCTCTACTCACCGCAAATCTGATAGTGGGCTGAAGAGATACTTCATTTGGTTTGAAAATTTTGCAGAAAACAAGATAGAGCCGTTCGAGTCGGCATAACCTCTTCTAAATGTTCTTCAGATTTTATAAAATGGCGGTGTAGGCCAACTGGAAGAGTCAGTAGATTCAAAACCTATTCAGTGTGGGTTCGAATCCCACCACCGCTACGATAAATCAAGCTCGTTCTTTTGTAAAAAGAAAGAACCTTGCCAAATAATTCAGGGTAATAACATATTTGGGTGGCCAACTGGATATGTAATATGAAGACCGAACGGAAGTGGGCGGGTTGCCTGATATATTTGTACTTGTAAATATAAGACAATAAATTACAAGAGATGCTCCTTGCCAACAGGTGGGTAAAACTATGTAAAGGAGAGTAACAATGGAGAAATCCCAATAGTAATGCAATCCTCGTAAAGCCGAGGTTCCTCAGTCGCAGAGATGTAGTAAAGCTTGATTTATATATGGTGCCTATAGCTCAGTTGGCAGAGCGGCGGATTGTGGTTCCGCATGTCGTCGGTTCGAGCCCGACTAGGCACCCACTTATATGGGCCGTCTAAGATAATTGGTTGAATCGTCAGGTCTGTGAAACCTGGAATAGGGGTTCGAATCCCCAACGTGCCCCCAAGTACACCTTCTGTTAGGTTTCGAAACCAGGAGGAGAACTAAATATAATATTTAAAAAGTACTAGTTAATTTTTCTATATTATATTAAGGTTGTAAAAAGTTGGTGGAAATCCGGGTACTTGACCATGCGGAGTTAGTTCAACGGTAGAATGTCAGCCTTCCAAGCTGAATATGAGGGTTCGATTCCCTTACTCCGCTCCGTTGGTCATGGACGCATGAATCGTAGTTCTGAAAGCTACTATCGCTTCAGAGGGAAGGGTAACCAACCCCGTAACGTAAGCCCTCCGTGTTATTCCGTGCGGTTGAACGGAATTTATATATGCGGTATTAGTGTTAATGGTAAAGCGAAAGCGAAGCATATCTGGCCTCCAACCAGAAGGTGGGCGTTCGAATCGTCTATACCGCACTGTGGGAGTGGTGAAATTAAACGAAATTACACTCTAGACATTGTTCTTTGGCTTCTACCCAATAGTGTGGTCGAAGAGTTACTTCAAATGGTATACACGCTTTTCAGTAAAAAAAGATTTTGTAGGTTCAAGTCCTACCTCCCACACAAATTATAAGCCCGTACCGCGGCGGGAACGAAGATGGGAATTGCCTCTCAACGATGCATACTTTCCTCCAAATCGTAGGTTGGCACAGTTAAACCTCTGGGGTTATTATAAAAGGTTATTATGCAGCATTCGTATAACGGTAATTAATTATACCGGCTTGCCATGTCGGGGACGGGTGTTCGACTCACCTATGCTGCACAAATAAGAATATAACAGGGCTGGAACAATGGTTATATTCTGAAAGTTCCTTATGCGAGAATAGCTCAGTTGGTAGAGCGGGACCTTGCCAAGGTTCAGGTCGCGAGTTCGAGTCTCGTTTCTCGCTCTCGGATAAGTGTACATGATAATCCGACGGAGGCGACTAATTCGTTATCGAGTTCGTAGTTATGGTTTATAGGTAAAACCAGGTATGGTCAATCTACCTTTCCAAATAGGTAGATTTTTATGCAGCATTAGTGTTAGTGGTATTTAAGCATACCAGTCTGCCAGTCTGGAGGGGTCAGTTCGAATCTGATATGCTGCTCAATCTACCTAAGGTTTTATTACCTGCGGCTTAAACCGCTGCTGTCCGATATATAACGGCTAACAGAATTATTTCTTGTGAGTATCAATGGTAGGTAGATTTAAGTTTAATTTTTAAATATATAGGAGATTAAAATTATGGAGAAAGTATTCCACTAGGTTTTTGTTAATGTGCCTCCCTAATAAATTTACATTTTATAAATTGTAAACAAAAACAAACATTATTACAGTCGTAAAATTTACGGCAATAAAAATTATAAAAATATAAAATGAAATTTATTATGAAGACAAATATTGATTTAACAAAAGATTTTACAATGAATGACGTAATGTCAACAGAGTTTTTCCTTTATTTTAAGGAATATATTAAAGAAATGGTCGAGGACCAAAAAATAGCAAAAAGAGATAGAAAAGATGAAAAGCATCCTTGTCCAGAAAAAAGAAAGTATTCTTGTTATGAAGCATATTGTAGAGTAATAAATCAGAGATATGAATTATGCATGTTATATGAGATTTATTACTTTATGAAAAAGAATAGAGATTTTGATTGGTCAAGAATTAAGTTTACTCATAAATTAAATTGGAGAAATCAAGATTATATTGAAGCTCCCAGTTATAATCCTGCTGCTTTAAAGGAAGAGGATAATTTAAGAGTTCTTAATAATGCTTGGTTAAATTTTAATTATCTTTTAGATGTAATTAAAAAGTATGTTGAAGATGGAAAAGAATAAAAGACTTTATGTTCTCATTGATAAATCTTTAGAACCAGTTTATGGTTGTGTTCAAGGTGGACATGCTGTTGCTCAGTGGTTACTTGAACATCCTAACCAAGAATGGAATAATTCTTATTTGATATATCTTAGATGTAATATCTATTCAATCAGAAGAAAGTTGGTAAGAATTAATAAAGATTTTTCAGAATTCAAAGAACCTGATTTGAATAACAAGATTACAGCTATTGCTTGTGAAGATTGCGGAAGAATATTCAGAAGCCTTCATACAATAAGAGCTAAGTAATATGGTTTCTACCTAAGGTAGGAAATGTACAGAGGCTTTGTAAGGTTGAGCCAATTAATCAACCTTACATTATGCTCGATTGGTCCAGAGGTTGGGCCGCTGTCCCTAAAACAGTTGTAGACGGGTTCGAGTCCTGTATCGAGCACTTAATGAGAATGCCGAAATATTTTGATAGTGCAGTCAGGTCGAGCATCTTCGGGGATTAATCATAGGAAGGACACGGGTTCAAATCCCGCGATGAATAAAGTAGGTTACTTGCAAGATTCTCATTATATATGCCTCGTTCGTTCAATTGGAAGGACAGTAGAATACGAATCTGCAGACAGGGGTTCGACTCCTCTACGGGGTACAAATGCAGGTATAGTTTAGCAGGTCAAGAACACGTCCTTGGTATGGATGAAACATCGGTTCGATTCCGGTTACTTGCTCAATGCTTCTTTAGTATAACGGCTATTATACATGTTTCGTAATCATGAGATATTGGTTCGATTCCGATAAGAAGCTCAGACAGGAGTTTGATGTAACGGTAGCATGGCGGTCTCCAAAACCTCTCGTATGGGTTCGAATCCTGTAACTCCTGCAAATAAAAATGAATGACTTGTCGCTGGCAACAGAGGAAGTTCAGGACACAGATTTGGATGTGAAAGTCTAAGTATAGGTAGTTACCCAAATTATTGCTACCAGGGTAAGACGAAAAGTTAAATGACAAGTTGAAATAACAGAATCCTGGCTATAGTTCATTTTTAATATTGGGGTGTGGTGTAATGGCAGCATTACAGATTCTGGCTCTGTCGGTGAGGATTCGAATTCTTCCACCCCAACTTGTGACTTGGTGAAATATGAGTCTGTAAAATTCTAATCAGTGTAGTTCATGAGGCTAGTGAATGATGGTTTAGATGGGTCCTTCTGATGAAAGTACTTTCAATTCTAGATGAGAGAAGAACAGTAAGACGAAGGTTTGAAGTTATCATACCGGCACCAGAAGCCGGAGTTTACGTGGAAGTCGTAGGTCGCTACCAATACAGTGTGTTAATAATAGCCCACTGATTTTTATGCATTACGCAGACTTATTTTTTAAAGATACTCAATTAATATTGGGTATCTTTTTTATTAATTTTAAAGAGGAAATTTTGAATTTCCTCTTTTTATTTCTATATTAATATGGCAAAACAAAATAGATATTATGTTAGAATATAAAAAGAATTGCATCTGCAATGAATTAAGAAAAGGAATCAAAAAGTCAGTTGATATTGCTGATTGGTCCACTGGTGATTATATTGGATTAACTATGGAAAATGGCGGTATTATTGCTTATGGTGAAGACAATGCATATGTATCTATTAGGTTTTGTCCTTTTTGTGGTCGTGAATTTAAAACCAAATAATTATGGCTAATTACGGATCATATTTGTTAAGTGATTTTATTAAAGATTTACAAGATAAACTCAATAAACATGGTGATGGAGTAATCTATTATCTTGGAGAGTGTGCAGAACATTATGCTCCTGATGTTGAGGTTGATGAAAATATTGAAAGAGGTTATGTGTGGAATGAGGCAACTCAGGATCTTGATGAGGTAATCAAAAGTAGAACTGTTAAGTATAGAATTTTTTAATATGAATTACAGTTTAATTAAATAGTATGAATAATTTATTTATTATTACAAAAGAGCAAGTTGAAGCAAAAATTGAACTTGGAGAAAAGATAATTCATGACTTTGAGTTTAGCGGTCTTTGGAAGAAACAGAAAGAAAGATGGAGAGAACTAAAGAAAGCACTTAAGTATTGGAAAGATTATCTTAAAAAGAACTTTGAATGATTCTATATTAATTTATAGTTCTTTAAAATACTGGGCCTGTTTTGGTTTTGACGCATTATGACGGATAGGTAAGCATGCAGTGGATTGGAAGGAAACCACTTTAATCAGAACTTTCAAAAGTCGAAATGACGAAATTGAATTCAGAATGGCTGCTTAATCTTTGCAAGGCAAAGGTATAACTAATCTTCTACAAGGTAGAAGAGGTCATCATCTTCGGAAAGATTTTCTTTGTTATTCTTTTCAATGAAGGTGTAATTTAAACAAAGTGGTGGAGGTGACGTGGAGTCAAGAAGTTAAGAGGTTTGTTTGATTATACTCTTAATGGATTCCTAAAATCAAACTAAGCATGTAGAAAGCTTTGAAGAAGTTTTGTCGGACAGCGGTTCGAGTCCGCTCAGGTCCACAACAAATATATAAATTAAATAATTATGGGAAGCGGGGCAAACTCTTAAAGAATACCTTTGGAAAGAATGGAGATATAATGTTCATTCTAAATATTGTAAAGATACTAAATATTTTGATACTTGGTATAGTAATTTAACTGATAATCAAATATTGTACTTTACAGCTTATTCAAAAGGATTAAAGAGTCCGTTTACATAAAGTTATAGAGAACCTTATGGTTCTCTTTTTTATTTTTATATATATGAGAAACATTAATACATACATAATTGAGAAGCTTCATCTTAATAAAGATACTGAATCTTTGATAACGGATGATGAACTTGAAGAATGGGTTAAACCAATTGAAGATTTTATAAAAGATAATATTACTTTAGATGAAAAATATTATACTATTAATTGTGTAAAAGAAGATTGGCCAAATGGACCGTTGAATAAGATTCAGTTCTGTACAGGAGTAATAGCAACACATAGTAAAGAACTTGAAGAATTACCTGAAAAAATTAGAAAATTTTTAGATGATAAACATATCAAGAATGAAATAACTGATGATATGATAAATAATCCTTCAAAATATTTTTTAATAAATATTACACTTTATAAATGAAACAATTAATCACATATATATCTGAGAAGCTTCATCTTGATAAAGATACTAAAATAGAAGCAGATTATCATTATCATTATTATCCTGAAAATAGAGTTGAGCTTAAATCTTTAGTTAATAAATTAATTAAAGAAAGAGGAAATGATGCTGATTTAAATGATATTGATGTTAGTAAAGTTACTAATATGCAAAATATGTTTGAATCTTCTAAATTTAATGGTGACATTTCAGAATGGAATGTAAGTAATGTTACTGATATGAAATATATGTTTAATAGATCAATTTTTAATGGAGATATATCTAAATGGAATGTAAGTAATGTTACTAGTATGCAGTCTATGTTTCAATTGTCTAAGTTTAATGGTGACATTTCAGAATGGAATGTAAGTAATGTTAAAGATATGTGTGGCATGTTTTATAAATCTAAATTTAATAGAGATATATCAGAATGGAATGTAAGTAATGTTAAAGATATGAGCTTTATGTTTAAAGATTCTCCATTAGAAAAAAATCCACCTAAATGGTATCATGAATAATTTAAGTACATATATAGTAGAAAAACTGCATCTTAATAAAGATACTAAAATAGGTTCAAATCTTCTCTCTATAGTTTGTAATATAGTTGGGGAAGAACATTTAGATAGTAAACATGAAAATGAATTAGAACAATTATTTGATGAATTAGGTATTACTGAAATTGAAGATTTTAACGAAATTCTTTTAGATGATAAAAAATTCATGGATAATTGTGGCTCATATAATAAATATACAAAGAAATATGCTAAGGTAGATAATGTAAGAATATTACATATATGTGATAATTACGAAAGAAAAAAGATTATTACAAATCCGTGGTATTATGTATATAGAGTTGAAGAAAAACGTGGTAAATTGGTTGGGTTTATTTTTGGATATGGAGAAGGAAGTAAATCATATAATATATTTTTTATGAAGTAATGAAAGCAATAAATAATTACATATCAGAGAAACTTCATTTAAATAAAGATATAGAGTTAATTCATTCTAATAGAGAAATCTTTATCCATATGATGGGATGCATGGGCTTTAAAGGTTTTACTGAAGAACATATTAAAGAAAAAGATAAACTTACGAAAGAAGTATATAAGTGGCTAGATAAGAATGGAATAACATCATATCCAAAATATTATGTAAATAAAGACCATGCTATAGAAGCAGGTGTATCTAATGAATATTTAGAAAAATGTGTAGATGATCCTCAAGTAATTTCAGATATACTTGATTACTTACTTAGTTCTAATGAAAAAGCGATAGATCAAACAACAAGCATGGAAGTGTATAAGTTTATTTTAAAAGATGATAAATTTCCGAAAGACATAGCTAAAGGTCAAGAAGGATTATTCATATATCAAAAATTATTAAAATTTGGAGCATTATTTTGTAAAGATGATAACAATTAATAAATATATATCTGAGAAACTGCATCTTAATAAAGATATTAAAACAAATGATGGAAGTGTAGTTGATAATATGTTAGAAATTGCTAATACAGATGAAGAAAAGATTAAAAAAATCTTCACTAATTGGATTAACGATTATTCTAAGAAATTGTATTGTTATGTTTCAGATATAGATTACAAATACAGATATAAAGATTTTAAGTTTGATAATATCAGTATTAATAAAATTGATTTTATTGAGCTTAAAAAAGCTGAAGGTCTTGCAGATCAATCAACAGTATATAAATCAAAAGATGAAAATAATAAAATTGAAAAAATCAATTTATCACAGAATGATTTAGCTGTTTATTTTAATGCTGGATGGAATCCAGTAATATTTGAAAAGAGTTCAATATGATAAACATAAGTAAATATATATTAGAAAAATTACATCTTACTAAAGATTCAGATATTGGTAATATGCATGATACAGTTATTGATAAAATATGTATCATGTGTAATGTAGATGATATGTCATTAGAAAGAAAACATCAGTCTACTGAAATAATAAAAAAATGGGTTGAGAAAAATGATGTTACAGATTTTGTTGGATATACTGATTGGTTAGATCTTAAACATATTAGTATACCAGATGATATAATTAAAATGTTTACTGGTGATTCAAGAGATATGCCAAAATATATTGATGAATTAAAAAGTAAAGAACATTCAGTTGAAAAACTTACTCCTTTTTCTCTTTTTTATTTTAATAATGATATTCTTATTTTAACTAATAAAAGTAAGGATAAAGATATAGATAGAGTATTTGTAAAGCAATGAAAGAAATAAATTCATATATCATTGAAAGGCTTCATCTTAATAAAGATATTGAAGTAGAAGATGTTAAGTATATTTTATTTCATAAATCAACTACTTTTAATCTTTGGGTTGCTGGAATACATAAAACATTAAACGATGTTGCATATTATATAAAACATCATACTTCACTTGGTGCGCATTATATTTATAAATGTCCTACAGAATTAACTAGAGAATTTATTAAGAAATGGAAATCTTCTGAAGAAAACGGTCATTATAAAAATGTTGTTAGCAATGATAAAGAATTAAAAAACTGGGCAGAAGATAATAAAATAAAAGAAATTCATTCAGATGAAATCAATAAATATTTTCATTAATGAAAAATTACATTTAAATAAAGATATTGAGATAACTCCAATAACAGATCAATTATCAAATATTATTAAAGATTTTTGTCAAAATACTTTAGGATTAGATACATTGGATTATATGTCTCATTGTGAAGATGATAGAGGAAATAGTGTTCATGATAAACCAGAAAAATTAGCAAGAATTTATTTATATTCTAAAAAGTTTAAAGACATAGATGATACGGCTAAGAAATTAGAAAAATTACTTAGTGCAGTTAAAAAAGTTAAAAAGACAGAAGTTTTTGTAACAGCAATATATTTCTATTTTGAAGAATATGAAAGCACTGATTAATTATATAACAGAGAAATTACATCTTAATAAAGACATTAAAATAAATGCAAATACAGAATTCGCAAAAGGTGATAAAATTTTTTGTGTATCTGTAGAATATTTTTTTAAGAAATATAATATAAAAATATATAACCCATTTACATTTTTATCATTAAAAAATAATGAGCTAACATATAATACAAATTATCCTGAAGATACAAAAAATGGAAAAAATATAACACGTACAGTATTTTTAAATAGTAATGGTTATTATGAAATGAAAAGAAATTCAACAACAGCATTAATAATGTCTCAAACTGATGGTATTGATTTTCTTGAAGATTTATTACATAGTGACATTACTGTTGATTTCTTATTTAAATACTTTGATGAAGAAGATGAATATTTTAATGATTATCCTTTATCTTATGATACAATAAGTGATAGAAGAATTAAAAATTTAATTGATATTTATACAAAATAAAAGAGGCTAATTACTTAGCCTCTTTTTTTAATATTATTTTCTTATTACTTTAACGTAAAATTATGATCTGCTAATACATAGAATAATTGTGTATCATATGTCTTAGCAAGATTTTTCATTGGATTAGAATCAACATTAGTAATAAACAAAAGCATACCATCAATATCTTTAATAAATTTGGCAACCTCATTAGTATCAATTGAGAATCCTGCATCAGTAATGATAATATTTACAAGAAATTCTTTAGTGTTTTTACTAATGAATCCAAGTATTTTATCAAAATTCATTGTACCACCATCTGCAGAAATTGTATTACCAAATTTTAATTCATGCATTATATCATCAAATGCATACATCTTAAAGGTTACTTCATCAACAACTTTTTCTTTACCAAATTGTTTCTTTAAGCTATCACAAATTGTATATGCAGCTTTAAAAACATCTTTAATTGAATTACTCATTGATCCTGAACGGTCAATATAGAATGCTACATTTATTGTTAATGATTCTTTCTTTAATCTTCTACCTTTTTGAAGTGGATCACCTTCTTTAACAAATCCAGCTCTTCTTTTTGGTCTTTTAAATGTTGCTTCATATTGTCTCTTCTTTTGGAATACTTTTTTCTTAACAAATGAATTAATATAAGAATTCATTTTTTGATTCCAACCAGTTCCTCCATTACGAGCACCGCCAATTCCTAAACCTGATTCTTTTAATGTTAATGATGAACGACATTTAGAAATAAATTCTCCAAAAACACCAGAAATTTTGTTTTTATATTTTTCAATAACTTCTTCAGCTTTATGTTTAAGTTTTTCTAAATCTTCTGGATGTTGATCATCTATTCCTTCTCCACTTCCTGCTTGTGGTGGATTATTTTTATCATCATCCTTATCGCCACCTCCATTTTGTTTTGATTTATCTTTATCATCTGGTTTTTCATCTGGTTTTTCATCAGATTTTTCATCAGGTTTTTCATTTGATGGAAATTTTCCTTGTCCACCAGATCCTGATGGCTTACCTTTAGGTTCTTCATCAGTTCCTTCTCCTTCAGCAAATTTTCTAAGAAGTGGATCTCCTAATAACTTTTTGAATAATTCTTCGTTTTCATCTTGTATCTTTTTAATCTTAAGATATAATGTAAACTGAGTATCATTCCTTCTATCATAATCTATCCCATAAGTTTCTTTAATATATTCTGGGGTAATTAAATCATTTGGTCTGTCTTTCTTACGATAAAAATATAAATAATCGTTAATAACACAGTCTGATGCAATATTTAGAAGATAATGATTACAAGATCCATATTCTTCTTTAATTTTTGCTTCAACACCAAATGTATCCCAAAGTTGGTGTAAACATTCATGGTCATAAACAAATTCCCATTGTCTAACATTTTTACCAACTGTCTCATTTGGACAATTAAGATAAATAAGATGATTAGGGGTTGTAAATGCGATAGAATCAGTTCCAGGTTTTAAAAATCTAGTAAATTCAAGCATATCATAGAAAAAGATATCTTCATTATCTCCAGAACTATCATTAATATATTCAATAGTTCTTACTCTGAATTTATCTTCTCCATCTTTTTCTGATGCTTCAATAAGACTTTCTTTTAAAAATCTGAAATCTTTATCGTTTATTAATGAACTTTTAATTTCTATAGCCATAATTAATCTTCTCCGTAATATCTTTCTATATTATCAATAGCTTTAGTTGTTGATCTATATCCAAGAAGACCATCTTTATTTACATGTGATGCTAAATCCTGGATGCAGAATCTTACACCATTTGCTACTGCATCTTTATATTGCTGAGTAAAATCATAATCAGCTCTTAAAAATTCTACTCCATCTGGATTAATTACCTTATAAACTTGAATTTCAGGATTAATACAGAATTTTGCAAAATCATCGTCGTTAGCGAAATATAATATGTTATCGCTATCTGTATAGTTTGCTAACTTAAGCATAATCTCTATATATTATTTGTTTGTAGCAATATACTTATCTAATTCTTCTCTCTTATAATATCCTCTATCAACAATTGCATCAGCAAAAGTATTAATAGCATCTACCCAACCCATCTTTACAGCTACTGCAAATCTTCTAATAAGTTTATCTCTTGTTTTAATTGTATGAACAAGTGTAAGTGGTTTAGAACCTTTTGCTTTATATTCTTTCATTTTATCCCAATCTCTTGGTTCAGTAGGAATATAAATATTCTTAACTTTGTCTAAATCAGGCTGTTCATCAGTTGATTTATTAAGATGAAGTTTTTCAGATAAGATATCTAATAATGATGACATTATATCATGTTCATCAATGAATGTTGTTAAATTTTTCATAGTTTAATCTTCTGCATTTGGATCTTTGTAACCAGCTTCTTGCCACTGTGAATCCTTTTCAAATTTAAATTTAATACCTTCAGCTTCAAGTTTATTAATAAGTCTTTCAAACTGTTCACCGTTTAATGATGTATCTTCAATTGTACGGATGTTCTCTCTTGAAATACCATATTTAACTTTCTTATCTCCTTCCTTCTGTTCAATGTATCCGTATTTCATACCTTGCTTAACAGCCTTGATAATGTTTTCAGGAATCATTGAATCATCCTTTCTAGCTCTTCTACCAGTTTCTTCCTCTTCTTTCTTTTCTTTACCTCCATTCTTTACAGTATTGAAGATAAGTTCAGCAAGTTTAGCAAGGTCTGCTTCTTGTGTTCTAGACAAATTATCTTTAACCATTCTCTGAAGGTGGTCTAACCATTCGTCAACATCAAAGTTATCTTTCTTTTCAATCATCTTCCAGATATATCTTTCAATAACTTTCTGTTCAAGTTCACGAGGATTTTCAAATGATTCAGCCTGTGCTTCAAATTCATCCATTAATTTCTTACTAATCTTGTCATCCCATTTCTTATGTAAATATCTAAATGTTGACTTCCAAGATTCAGCATCTTCTGTTTCCCAAACAATAAGTGGTTTAAATCTTGATTTAAGAGGTGCAGATAATTCGTTAACTGCACTGTTTTCTGATTCAAAGTTACCAGCAGCACCACAGAAGAAGTTATCATACTTCTGACCAGCAATTTCATGTTCAAGAACAATAGGCATAAGTGCATTCATAACATCAGGAGCAGCCTGGTTCATTTCATCGAAGAATAATAAATATTTCTTCTTAGGATTTTCAGCAATTTCGTCAGCAAATGATGGAGGTAATAAAATCTGCTTTGGTCTACCCTTATCATCTTTACCAGCAATAGGAATACCACCAAGGTCAGCTGCTTCACATTTATCAAGATAGAATGTCTTTACTTCATATCCGAATTTCTTAGCAAAATCTTTAATGATTGATGTTTTACCCCAACCAGCTTTACCAACAATAAAGAAGTCATCTTCTGCTTTGAACTTCATAAGAAGTCTCTTTTCATTCTTTCCCATTAAAGATTTATCGATACCTTTTAATGCAGCATCATCAACAGGTTCATTTGAACCCATCTTACCGTCGGTACCATTATGTTCAGCATCTTTACCATCAATCTTATCCATATCAATCTTTGCTAAAGTGCTCTTGTTTTTTGAACCTGCAGGTCTGCCTTCTTTAATTAAAGCAGTTGTTCTGCCACTTGCAAATTCACCAAGAATAAAATTTCCAAGGTTTTTCATAATTATACAAATTTATTTAAATTTTTGTTTTTTCTTCATATATATAAAAATAAAATATCTTAACTCTAATTTCTATTTTAATATATAAAAGTATGCATATTTTCTATTTATGTTTAAAAAGAATCCTTATAAAGAAAATTTTCTAGATCTTTATAAAAGTGTAAAACACGCATTTATAAAACCTCGTCTACGTTTTTATTTAGGAACATGGCGTCGAGAAGGAAATCTCCCAGTTTGGAGAAGAGGTCCACAAATTCGTTGGGGTAAGTACGGTGAAATAACTGAAACCTGGAACTGGGCAAGACTTGAATCAGCTGAGTGGAACGTACTTGGCAAAAAGAATCATCCTATTCTTTCAAAGATAATTAAGAAACCAGTTTGGCAACTTCCAATCTGGTTATCATTTCATTGGTATAATGATGACTTAATGTATAAGACTAAATGGAGTGAAGATGATTATAGATATGAGTTTCCTCCTCATTTTACCATAGTTTTCTTTGGTCTTGCATTTAGTATTACTGCATATGCGCCAAGAATAGAAACAGATAGAAAATGGGTATGTGATGATGATTATTGGGAAACCATTTTAACATATAAACATTTTAAAGGAGATTTAAAAGCTACTAATGATGCTCTTGGATATTATAATTCTATTAAGGGTGGAGACTTTCAATTTAAGTTCAATTATCGTTATTTAAAGAATATTGTTGATAGAGATGATCTTATAGCTATTCAAGCAGAAGAGTATGAAAAGATAAAATACAAAGAAGAACATCCAGAACCATTAGGATATAGTATTGATACAATAATGTATGATGTTGAAACAAATGATTATGAGAACAGATGGATAACATCATATGATGGCAAATTATTAATATATGAAACTAAAGAACAAGCACAAGAAGTTCTAAATAATTTAAAACAAGTAAAAGTTAAAAAGAACGGAAAGATGAAATTATTTAAATATGAACTTCATGCTGTAAGTGAAAAAGATTATAAAGTTTTTAAAGAGACTGGATATTCTCTATATAAGAACGCAATAAAAGATAAAGATAAAAATATTTTAAAAGGAATAATATGTTAACAATAGCGATGTCAAATATGAAAGCTAAGGTAGTTGGTGAATATAAAGATTTACCTTTGAAATATGCCTTACTTGAACCAGATATAATTTTCTTTGCAGAATTTGCTGAAGAAATAATGAATGAATATAATACTAAATTTAAAGATGGAAGTAGAATTTCATTTAGAATTGACCCAGGTACATTAGCAAAGTATGATGTTCCATTTGATTGTTGCACTATTTATTTATATAGAAGCGGATTTGAAGTAGAGAATTTTAATTTCAAATCAAATTATATGTATACAGAATTTAAAGATGGTCAAAGACATCTTGCAATTGATTTGTATTCAAAACCAGAAGATTATGATAGTGATGAACTTTTAAAAGCTATCGTTAATGAGATTATTAATGTTAAGTATAGAGATTTACAAACATATTTAGATGAGTAAGTTTGCATTAAAAGATATGAACGGCTCAGATAATATATTTACAATGAGTCGTGGTTGGGACGGTGATATTACATTATGTATTTATGATGAATATCACCGTCCACATGAAGTTCGTATTGGTGTAGGTCCAAATAGCGGAGATCCAAATAGAGAAGTAAAAGATATAAAATATTTGAATAAAGCATTAAATGAACTTATGGATGAATTTGACTTCCAAGACGGAAACATTTCGGAAGAAGATATTAAAAATAAAAGAAATACTCCAAGAGGATTATTTTATTCAGATATTTGGAATATTAAAGATTAGCATATGATTCAACAATATACAAAACCAATTAATGAAAAATTATCTACATTATTAAATGAACATGGTGTAGATTGTTTTAATACAAATGGAGAAGTACTTGACTGGCTTTATAATGAATATCAAATAACAGTTGAGTTTATTCCTGTGTTTACATTCGCATTAATTAATCATATAGGATACGGTTATAAAGTATATCAAGTTGATGAAACAAAAGCTTCTTTAAAATTTTTGTTTGATGATGAAGGATGGTTTGCATCTTTTCCATTGGCTGTTGAAGAAATTGTAAAGAAGCTAATTGAAGAAACATATATAGTATAATTATGATTAGTTTTATACAACCAGATAGTAAGAATGATTATTATAGAGAAGATTCATTTAAAATATTTTTCGCAGGTACAATAGATAACGGTGATTCTGAAGATTGGCAAAAAGATTTATATTGTAAATTATGTTTTCATGATATTACTTTTATTGAACTTGGACAAAATTATTGTACACCAGAAAAATGTAACATAACTATATTTAATCCTAGAAGAGAAAACTGGAATGAAAACACTACTCAAGAAGATTTAGAAAAACAGATTAAATGGGAACAAGAAAAACTAGATGAAGCAGATTTAATCATAATGTATTTAGCAGAAAATTCTAAATCTCCAATATCTTTGCTAGAGCTTGGTTTATATGGTCAAACTGGAAAAGTTATAGTTTACTGCACGAATAAATTTTACAGATATACTAATGTAAAATTAACATGCGAGAAGTATTTTATAGAATTTCATGATACTCTAGACCACTTTGAAATAGCTGATAGAGTATTTGAAATTTATGATAAAGAAATCAAAAAATGAGATTATTTTTATTTACAAATGAAGACGGCTAACCTATTGATAAGATAAAAAATAGCTGTCTTTCTTTTTTATATTAGAGAGGAGATTCTATATTAAAATATATTAACAAAAATACACACATAGATAAATATGAAGGTTGAGAAACGTGATGGCATGATACAGCAATACAATTTTGAAAAGATTGAAAATGCTGTCAATAAAGTTTTCTCGGCTATTAATGAGGATGTTCCCGATAAGCTTATTGAGCAGTTAAGGGAACATTTTGATAATATTATAGCCAAGAAAGATGCAGATTATCTGATGCCTATTGAGGATATACAAGATATATTAAGAGACTTTCTAATAAAGAAAAACAAAAATAAAGCTGTAGAAGCATTTATTCTTTATAGAAGAAAGAGAGAAGAAGAACGTGAAAAGAAATCTTGGTTTAATAAAGAGATTAAGAGAAAGTTAAGCGGTAAAGATGTAGAAAATCAAAATGCTAATTTGGATGAAGCATCTTTCGGTGGTAGAATTGGAGAAGCTGCTAGAGTTGTTACTAAAGATTTTGCTCTTAAGAATTGTATGAGTAAAACAACTCGAAAGAATCATGAAGACAATATTTCATATGTACATGATCTTGATAGTTATGCAGTAGGTATGCATAACTGTGATTCAATTCCATTTGATAAAGAATTAGAAGAAGGATTTAATACAAGACAGACTGATGTAAGAGCTTCTAATTCTGTAAATACTGCAATGCAACTTGTTGCTGTTATATTCCAGTTACAGTCATTACAGCAATTCGGTGGTGTATCTGCAACACACCTTGATTGGACAATGGTTCCTTTCGTAAAGAAATCATTTAAGAAACATATTAAGAATTGGTTTGAATGTGTTCTTGGTATGTCTGATGATGATGCAAAAGCAGAAACAAACGAATTAGAAAAGAGATATGGCGAATTAAAATTCGCTAATGAAGAATTAAAAAAGAATATGCCAAGCGAATATAGATTTGCTTATAAAATGACTGAGAAGGAAGTATACCAGGCAGTTGAAGGTATGTATCATAATTTAAATACTCTTCAATCACGTTCAGGTAATCAATTACCTTTCACTTCAATAAACTATGGTACATGTACACTTCCTGAAGGAAGAATGGTTACTAAAGCTTTACTTGATGTAAGTATTGCTGGTCTTGGTAAATATGGAAAGACAAGTATTTTCCCTTGTGGTATTTTCCAATATAAGAAAGGAATTAATGATAAACCAGGTACTCCTAACTATGATCTTAAGAGACTTGCACTTAAGTCTACTTCAATGAGACTTTATCCTAACTATGCAAACTGTGACTGGTCTAACCAAGTATCATGGTTTAAAAAGGATAGAGCTGATAAGCAAGCCTATATTGATACATTACCTGATAGTGATAGAGAATTACTTTCTAAGTTATTAAAGAAATATCCTAAGTATCAGGAAGTATTTGATTTAGGAGAAGATCTTAAAGTTACATATAATGAAAGACCTTGTGAATTATTCTCAACAATGGGTTGTAGAACAGTTAATGGACTTGATGTAAACTTTATGGAGGAATATAGAAGAAGTATTAAAGCATTCCTTGAAGAAAGATTTGATGATGTAAATACAACATTTGTATCTGCAGCTCAAAAGGATGGCCGTGGTAATATTGCTCCTGCAACAATTATTCTTCCTACACTTGCAATGATGGCAAAAGAATCAGCACATAATAAATGTGCAGAAGGAGATGTTCCTTCTGACCAGGATGTAGTTGATGAATTCTTTAAATTACTTGAAAAGAAGATTGATGAAACTAAAGATGGTCTTATTGAAAGATTTAGATGGATTGCTTCTCAAAGTCCTAAATCAGCAACATTCATGTATGAAAATGGCACA
>ODAI013313557.1_pt1 | contig 34735 bp, 38 predicted proteins | sample 1539321 | NCBI WGS metagenome assembly ODAI01 (sample SAMN02144231, study PRJEB22623) | gut metagenome | biome: sheep rumen | host: Ovis aries | place: New Zealand
AAAGTTTGCTGAATCCGCTGGCGAGGTGTAATCGGGAGAAGATCGGGAAGAAGGATGTGCCGGTGAAGGGTACTATCGAAGAATTTGATAGATACAGTACGGTCTACATAGGCTTCCCCATTTGGTACGGGTGTGCTCCGAACGTAGTAAATACCTTCTGTAAGGGGTACGACTGGACAGGAAAGAAGGTATACGCTTTTGCTACATCAGTGCGGACCCCCATTTTCGGTTCATGACAGGAATTGCCTGCACTTCAAGGCTTACCTGTCGGAGGAGACAGCATCGGAGATCGCGGATATGCACGGATGAGAGAGAAAATGGCGAACGAAAACGGTGAATGGATCATGCGGGGTCTTTCATGGGACAATCCTTATCGGATACGCACATGGCAGGAATTGATAAACTGGATAAATAAAATAGGCTTTTTACCGCTCTTTGCGAATGAGGTCGCGGGGTTCTCAGCGGAGGAACACGTATCTCCGGATTTCTGGTGGACAGGAAACAGGGAGCAGGATCCCTGGGAGTGGCGGGAGATCATAGCGGCCAGTCATCAGGTGGCTTACGGTAAATTCTTTGATAAGAAAGCAGGATTTATCAGCCTTGAATGGCTTCCATACTTTGTTAATTACAGGCGCGAGGGCTATGATTTTGATGCCAGATGGGAAGATGGTCTTGCGAACCGTAGGGAGAAGGTTATCATGGATCTTCTGACTGACAGGGATGAAGACGGAGATATGATTTTCCCTGATGAACAGATCCTTTCAACGGATCTAAAGAAAAAAGCTGGCTTTGGAAAGGGCGGGGAAAAGAACTATCCGGGCATAACGACCGGTCTTCAGATGCAGATTTATCTTGTGATCACCGATTTCCACCGAAGGGTCAATAAACGGGGAGATGAGTATGGAATGCCTGTATCTGTGCTGCTTCCACCAGAAGCTATCTGGGGATATGAAGCGGTAACCGCAGCATATGCTGAGTCGCCGAAGAAATCCTGGAAAAGGCTCATAGACAGATTGGCAGGGCTCTATCCGGATGCAGAAGAGAGTGATTTGATCAGTCTGATCGGGAAGGCTCCGGAGAAATGAATTCAAATTTGAAATAATAAAGCAGATCGGTGTGCTGTCTGAAAGCAGCAAGGGCTGGAAAAAGGAACTGAATCTCGTCAAAGTGTTAAAGATCCTGCTGGACTTGGAGCTATAATGGAAATCATCAGAGCAACGGAAACATGATAGGGCAGAAGAAGCACTGATAATATGATGGATTCATTATTTATAGTGCTTTGCGTCTGTAGTCTCTGGGACTTTGGGACATATACTGTTTAAAGGTTCTGCCAAAATAACTGTCTGATGAGAAACCGCATTCTTCACCAATAAGACTTACGGGTTTTCTGGTTGACTTTAATAACTCAGCTGCAACCCGTATTCGGTATTGGTTCAGATAGTCCATGGGAGACTGGGAGATCTGCCGCCTAAAGCATCTGGAACATTCCCTTGTACTGATGCCTGCAGTAGATGCAATATCTTCAAGATAGATTTTTTCAGAAAAGTGCTCATGCACGTAGTTCATCATTTGTTTCATACGCATGCTGTCGGTCGGATCGATACTCCTTGCATTTTCACGAAAATGTGAGGTCTCTGATAAAAGGAGGATCCAGAACTCTGATAAGGCGGATCTTGCTGCAAGCTCATATCCGAAACTTTCATTTTTCAAAAAGATCAACTATATCCCCGAGTAGAGTCAATGTCCGCAGACCCTCTTTATGAGTAGGACGCAGGACAAAGAATTCCAGATCACGGCACATGGATATGGGGGAGACATATTTTTCATCGAATACGCTTCCGTAGTTTCCGGAAAGAATTGATCTGTCAAAGAAAAATGTATAGGCGGATTTATCGCTGCTGTCTCCATCCCAGCTTACCGTGTGAAGCGTACTGCTGTTAACGAATACGGCTTCTCCTAAGCGTATTGTTTCAGAATGATTAGGTGATTGGAATATCATGCGGTCCTGATGCGGTATTGTTATCTCAAAGAAATCATGCCAATGCCACTGGGCAAAGCCACCTACCAGTTTGGAAAATGCGGTATACTTTATGACAAAAGGAAAGTTTTCTGACGCAGGTATCCTTTCCTTGTTAGTCTCATCTGTCGAAAAATCATAATCTAAGATCATTTTTTTATAGTTTCCACCTGAAAGCAAGAAAATCTGTGAATCCAGTATGTCTTAATAATGAAAAAAATAGTCCACAAACAATCTATTATATTTTTGGCTACTGGATTATCATATTACCAGAAGAAAGGAAATGCAATAGTTGAAAGCAATTATGAATGAAATATTAAGTAATGTGAAAATATCAGAAAAGAGACTTAGTAAAAACAGTCGGACTCAAAAAGGCAAATCTGAAAGGAGGCAGCTATGAAGTTCTATAATATCAGAAGATCCAATGATTTTTTTAAGGTTTTATCGGGATGCAAAGGAAAGGTGAATATCGTAACAGAGGAAGGAATAGAGATTGATTTTTCGGGAAGAAAGGACAGGCATTCAGAGCTATGTTGTATTGATGGTATGATACGAAAGATCGAGGTCAGATTTCAAAGAGAAGATGATCTTTACAGGATGTTAGGTTATATAATGAATGAAAAAAGAACTGCATAATTATCCTGTGAGCCGTTGCTCGACTTGTGGGAGAGATTTACGGCAAGGCTAACGGGCATCAGATTATATCTCACGGTTAAGAAGCAGGATATCTAAGAGCGGCCACTCAGATGATGGGTGGTCGTTTTTCACTTGTCGTATTCGCAGATATTCTGTATTATAATACGGGGGTGCGGACGAAATGACTTAATTTTTAGATTACCATATACATCTGTAAGATACTTATGTTAATATGCCCTTTTTCAGGGTAAATATAGACACAGGAGGATTTAAAAAATGAAACAGGAGATCAAGACAACTGAAGCGATTTTTCCGATGCCGGTACTGATGATATCGACATTCAACGAGGATGGAAGCGTGGATGTAATGAACGCAGCCTGGGGAACCATGCTCGACAGGGATAAGGTTGCCCTTAACCTTACGGAGACTCACAAGACTGTCGAGAACATCAAGTCCAGGAAGGGCTTCGTAATTCATATCGCTGATGCAAAGCACGTGGTCGAGGCCGATTATTTCGGTATTGCAAGCGGAAATACTGAAAAGGAGAAGTTTGCAAAGAGTGGGATGACATTTATAAAATCCGATCTTGTGGATGCTCCTGTGATCAACGAGTTTCCAATCGCAATGGAGTGTGAGTTCATAGAGTACCAGAGCGATGAAACAGGACTCGGGGTTATCGGAAAGGTTTTAAGAACGTCTGTTGAGGAAGACAACATGAAAGACGGCAAGGTGGATATTGATTCGTTGGAGGCTATTGCCTTTGATCCTTATACCCACGGGTATTACAAAGTAAGCGGAAGAGTCGGAGAGGCATTTAAAGACGGTTTGAAACTCAAGTGAGAAAGGAGTTTAAGATGAGTGAGAATGAAATTAGAGAACTGGAAACAAAATGCATTGAGGAGGAGAAACTGCTCCGATTCGACTCCTTTTCACAGACAGAGGCCTTGAGATTAGGCTGTTTTATTTATGAAAAAAGCAAGGAATTACCGAAGCCTGTAGCAATCGAGATAAGAATTAACCGATTCACGGTTTTCAGCTTTTATCCGGACGGAACTAACGAGAACAATATGCTTTGGCTGAGAGCTAAGGCAAGAACCGTGGATATGACTCAGACTAGTTCCCTTCATTTCTGGACAGATGTCCAGCTTTCTGGGAGCAGCCCGGATGAGAAGAGGATGCCGGAGAGGGAGTACGCATGCTGTGGCGGAGGTTTCCCGCTTAACGTAAAGGGCGCTGGCGTAGTCGGAACAATCTGTGTTTCAGGACTGCCGCATTTAGAGGATCATAAGCTGATCATAGATTCCCTGAAGGAATATATCGGGAATGTGGCATCATCTTAATATCCCGATAGGTTTTTACGTCTAAATGCTGATAAATGCCGTATTTACACTATGAAACAAATGGTTCAATTACACTTAGCCCGTGTACAGAGTCTGGAATGTAAGGAGGATATAGCATGCAGTTTCTTATCAGAGCATATGATGGAGAAGGAAAACTTGATAAACGTATGGAGGTTCGTCCGCGTCACCTGGAAGGGATGAAGAAGCTGAGTGAACATATCATAAGCGTAGGCGGTCTGCTTGATGATGAAGGTAAGATGAAGGGATCTGCACTTATCATGGATTTTGAAAGCCGTGAGGAACTGGATGATTACATTGCAAATGAGCCATATGTCTTAGAGGAGGTATGGGAGAAGATTGAGATTGAACCGATCAACGTTGTTATTGCAAACGGACTCAGGAAATAAGTCAGATACCGCGGGATTGGCATTCAGAAACGTAAAATGATTCATGTTATAGGAATATCGGCGGATGTAGAGAAATTCTGATAGAGGGATGTGACCAGTGAAATATGGGGCTCTTGAATAAGCTTTTCATCATCCGAAATTGTTTCGGGTGTTTTGACCAAATCAATAATCGACAGGGAAGCATATAGGAATGCATCCAACTCTGTAATCCGGTCAGGGAACTTTTCCTGAAATTTGCGGCGTAACTCATCTATGACATAATCACATGTCACAGGTTGGTAGGGGTGAGTTAGCGCTTTTTGCTCTCAGTGTTTGTCAGTATGACGAATTCACCACTGCAATGGCTGAATATCTTACCCACAATAAACGCATAGGCGAAATAATCGAAAACTGCATAAGAACCATGAGCCAGATTGAAATAAAGAGTAAGGGGTATTACTCCATACGACCTGAGACGAGGAGGAAAAACAATGGGAAAGAGGCTGTCTAATTTTATGATAGGGGTGCTTCTGCTGCTTATTGCATTTGGTATAATGGCATTCTTTCCGGTAAGAACATCAATTTTGACGTGGGTGATTATATTTGTCTCTGCATTTGCCTTTAGCATTGGCTATTTCAGACTGGGCATTGCTTTGGACGGTCCCATGGGAAAAACCTTTCTCATGATAAAAAAACTGCTTTTCTTTCTGGCCGGGGGAGCCATGGCTGTTTTTGCCGTTTATTCTCTGATCAAAGAGAATTTTAGCGGTAGAGGTCTTGGACTGTTCACTGTGAACCTGATCTATGGGCTGGCGATGTTCTTTTATGCTTCTGACAAAGCCATGAATCATGCCGTGGATGGCATAAAACAGAGTGAAGCGGTCAGCACCTCCATTGAAGCTCTGTGTGATGCCTTTAAGGATGTGGATACGCCCATGGGCAGACCATGGATCGGCAGGGTCAAAAATATCGAAGGCAACTGTATCATATACGGGCCCACGGATAAAGGATCCTTCCTGTTTGGATATTATCTTTTCGGAACATTTACATTTGGCGCAAGTCCCCTAACCAACATGCTGGCAGACCCGGAGGATGCCGGGAAGCATACCATTGAGACACTGTGGGATCGGGATGATTTCGGAAAGGGGCAGTTGTATCATTTTTTGTCACGGATGCTGCCGGACTTTTATATCAGCATGTTTGAGAATTTCTCAAAAACCGGTCGTGCCGTCTGTGATTTTGCGGAACTGTTTGAAGGCAAAACACCGAAGGTTTATGTATTTGACGAGAGATTTGCCATTGTAAGACAAAGATATCAACTTTTGGATATGGATGGAAAACCGAGATACGATCTTCATGGAACCTTCCCATTTTGGACCTTCCGACTGGAAAATACTTCTGATGGAAGGGAAATTGTAAAAAGCAAGCGGATCATATGGCACATCCTTTTTCCGACCTATGACATCTATTTGCATGGTGAAAAATATGGGCGAATGCGGTGGATGTTTCGTTTGCTGCGGACGATATTTAGGATGGAAACCGGTGATGGAGAGATCGTGGTTCGTGAGATGACCGCCACCATAGGAGATCAGTATGGCGTATATAAAAACGGCGTTCTCATAGGGACAATCAGCCAGAAGATCGGGCTAACAAGTCTCGGGATGTTTGTACGGGATGTGGTTTTTGACAACTTTGTGATTATGGTGTTTGATGACAAGGATCTTCCACTTGTAACAACACTTTCAGTCATGCTTGGCAGTTTTAAGAATCATGGAATAAAAAAAGAATAGAATTAGTCCACTGAGCACGGAAGTGAGGAGATGATCTTTTATGGTCGGCTCTTTTCTCATTGTACGCATGTTAATGTCCATGATATACTGATGTCATGATGTCCGGCATTCAAATCCAGAAAAGAGAACACCTTGAATAAACGGATCCTGAGCGGCTTTTTGTTCCTGTTAATCATCCCGGGTTCTTTTATCTCACCACAGAGTGTTGAAGCGGGCATTGCGCCGGAGACGATATATTCCACGGTATATCTTCGCTCCGGCGATGTTTATAATGTTAAGGATAATCTGAATTATCTTCCCAACAAGGTATCGTTTAAGGGGAGATGTCAGACTTCTGGCCACTATACTAATACAATACTTGCGGCGGTTCATTTGTGGTGAATGAGAAATCTGAACCGTGGAGGAAAGGAAGTATGATATAATTGTGAATATGGAAGGATCGATTTATGGACCATACCGGCCGCTTCTGGACAACGCAATGCTTACTCTGGCTTCGAAGATTGAAAAGGAGAATAAGAAGCGGCTTGACCGCGGAGAGGATAAGTTGTATGAGCATCTGATCTATCGAGTGAAATCGGAGGAAAGTATGCGGGAGAAGCTTTCCCGCAAGGCTCTGCCGGTCACGACTGAAAGCGCATTATCAGGCGTATTTGATGCCATCGGTCTGCGCATCGTCTGTCCCTTTGTGGATGATGTGTATACAAACGCTGCTCTGATCCATGCACTTCCCGGTGTTACTGTCATCAGGGAAAAGGATTATATTAAAAACGCAAAGTCAAACGGGTATCGCAGCTACCATATGATCCTGAAGCTGTCCACGGAGGAAAGGCCGCTGTATGCTGAGGTCCAGCTGCGGACCATCGCCATGGATACGTGGGCGGCTCTGGAGCACGAGTTGAAATACAAAAAAGATATTGCGGATTCGGAGCTTATTATTGCGGAGCTGAGGCGCTGTGCCAACGAGCTTGCCGCCTGCGACATTTCTATGCAGACGCTGCGATCCATGATCCGCGGAAGGTAATATCAATGAAAATACTATTAGCTGAAGATGAAACAGATTTACAAGAAGTGGTCTCTGCCTATCTTACGCTTGCGGGATTTCAGGTCGATACGGCGGACAATGGAAAAATCGCGGTGGAAAAGACGGAACAAGATGCCTACGATGTGATCGTGATGGATATTATGATGCCTGTTATGGACGGGCTAACTGCCATGAAGGAGATACGTCAGAAGGGGAATATCACGCCGGCTATTTTTCTGACGGCGAAATCCGAGGTAAGCGACCGGGTCGAGGGACTGGATGCCGGCGCAGACGATTACCTGACGAAGCCCTTTGCGATGGAGGAGCTGGTGGCCCGTCTAAAGGCCATGAACCGCAGGCAGCACAGTTATCAAACTCAGACGATTTCCTTCCATGATATGGAGCTTGACACCATGCATGCGGAGCTCAGAGCCCATAATTCCATAAGCCTCGCTCTGAAGGAGGTAAAACTTCTGACGCTCTTGATGCAGTTTGCCGAACATGAGCTGTCCACTGAGCAGATCCTGGAACAGATCTGGGAGAAGGAGAATGATAATCCGGAAATCGTTTGGATGTACATTTCATTCTTGCGTGGGAAGCTCACAGCCATCGGTACGAGCGTTTTGATCGAGGGAGAGAAGGGACAGAGCTTCAGGCTGCATTATCCCGGGGAATAAACATGTTTGAAAAGCTTAGGAAACGCTATCTTATGCTGTCTTGCCTTATACTGGCCGGCATTATCTTGCTGGTGATGTTAAGCGTCTATTATCTGACGTCCGGTACCATTATGTCGCAGACACATCAGATCACCAATTATATCCTGGAAAATGACGGAGAATTAAGATATGAGCGGGATGCTTTTGCTAAAGAGGGAAATCTCCTGACACCATTTTCCCGGGAGATCCTGTATGAGACGCGATATTTCAGTGTATGGCTGGATACGGATGACAATATTATTAAAGTGAATATCAATTCCATCGCCTCTATCGACGATGAGAATGTGGGGGATTTTGTCAACTATATTTTAAAAAAGAACCGAGCCCGTGGTCGTTATATCATGAGCTATGATGCGGTCTATTACTATGACAGCAAAGAGCTGTCGGACGGCAATACATTGTATGTATTCGTGGACTGTACATCACGCTATTCCACTGTGCGCCAGGTCATCTTTTTTGTAGGGGTAGTGTGGTCGTGCGTTCTGCTGCTGTATTTCATACTCATGCGTTACTATTCCAGAAAGATTATTGCTCCCTTTATCGAGAATGATGAACGCCAGAAACGTTTTATTACTAATGCCAGTCATGAGTTAAAGACTCCACTTGCGGTCATTTCGGCCAATACGGAAATGACCGAAGCCTTAAGCGGCACCAATAAGTGGACGGAGAGCACAAAACGCCAGATCAGGCGTTTGCAATCCCTGATCGAGGAGCTTGTGGTACTGACAAGACTGGAGGAAGTGAATCGGGTCGAGATCACGGAGCTGGATTACAGCGTGTTAGTGAAGGAGACCGTAATGCCCTATAAGAATATCCTGACCGGCTCCGGGCGATCATTTCACTGCGATCTGCCAGAGGGAGTCCGGGTTAGGGCGGAAAAGCGCGGCATCACAGAGGTGGTGACGATCTTAATGGATAATGCGGTAAAATATTGTGACGAGAACGGTGCCGTAGCGGTTACTCTGGAAAAGAAAGGCTTTGGAATCTCTGCGAGACTGATAATTTCCAATACCTATCGGGAAGGAAAGGGTCAGAACTTTTCCCGTTTCTTTGAACGTTTTTACAGAGAGGATGCATCCCATAATTCCCAAAAAGAGGGCTTTGGGATAGGGCTCTCGATGGCGCGTGAGCTCCTGGCGCATATGCATGGAACCATTCGCGCAGATTACGAGGGGGATACCATATCCTTTATTGTTGACATTTAGGGTTCTAATTTGATTTCTTTCGCATGTATGAGTATACTCCTGAAACAGTAATGATCGGCATCATTGACAGCCACGTCCATGTTACCATGGGTGCAGGATACGATTTAGTAGGTGGTGGGTTTGGGGAACTCATTATTTGCAATAGCAAGCAGGAGGCACTGGATATTATTGCGGATTATATCCAAAAGAATCCAGGCAAGTATCGTTACCGCTTCTTGCTCGATAAAAAGTACCTGAAAGGAAATAATATCACAAAGGAGGATCTGGACGCGATCTGCCCGGATGGGGAGCTGCAGATTCAGGAAGCGCAGGGACACAGTATCTGGGTCAACTCCAATATCTTAAAGAAGCACGGCATCACAGACGAGATAAAGGATCCCATTCCGGGTATAAGCTTTTATGTGCGTAAGGACGCGGATTTCCTTGTATTCGATAATGACCTGCTAACGGCAGAGCATGAGGGCTTCAGTCACAATATGCCTGGCGAGGTGTATTTTGGCGGGAAGAAAGTAAACTAAGAAGCGCTTTGATATAAGCCGGAAAGTGTAGGTTAAGAAGTAAAATATCTAAGAGCGGCCACTCAGATGATGGGTGGTCGTTTTTACATGCCGTATTCGCAGATATTCTGTGTTATAATACTCATGAATGTCGAAAAGCATTAGTTGATCTGCAGTAAGAGTTAAAGGGGCAATTAGATTGCATCTTTATCGCATCCCGTTCTTTAAGGAACAGGCTGTGTTGTAAAGCCTGTATCGATTTTAGTGAAAAAAGCGAAAGGAGATTTAACAATGTATGAAACACAGGTGAAATATGAAAAGCAGGAAAACCTGAAATCTGCAAAGCTTCTGGCAAAAGGCTATGAGCCGGTGATAGGCTTGACGGTACCTCTGGGAACCTCAAATAAAGACTTGGGGGTAGAGAATACAGAGCCGAAAAACGCGGAAAAACTGACCATAGACGCCGGACAGGGTGAAAAGAAGCTGGATATGTACGTTTTCCGCCCCGCTAAGGTCAGGGACGGAGAGAAAACACCTGTTATTTATTTTATTCACGGCGGGGGCTATCATTTCGGAAATACCGCAATGGATGAGTCAAAAATACAGGGTGTGGCAGATGGCAGCAATGTTACGGTCGTCTCCCCTGACTATACGCTTTCTCTGGATCCCTCCTATAAATATCCGATGGAGCTTGAAGAAGTATATGCGGGACTCCTTTATGTATATCAGCATGCGGATGAATTAAATGTGGATAAGGATAATATAGTCATAGAGGGAGAAAGCGCCGGAGGAGGACTGACTGCACGTCTGGCCCTTTATAACAGGGACAGGGGAGAGGTGCCTCTGAAGGGGCAGGTGCTGATCTATCCTATGCTTGATTACCGTACCGGCGGTGAAGCTGATATTTACAATAATGAATATGCCGGTGAATTTGTCTGGACTAAGGAGAACAACGTCTTCGGATGGGGGAAATTACTTGCCGGACAGGAAAAGAAGCTTACCGATGAGGAAATGATCTACTTCTCACCGGCAACGGCAACAGCAGAACAGCTTAAGGGCCTGCCCGAGACATTCATGATCGTCGGCAGCCTTGATCTCTTCTGCGGTGAAGACATGGACTATGCCCGAAAGCTTATGGAGGCCGGTGTTTTTACGGAGCTCTTTGTAGAACCCGGCGTTCCCCATGCTTATGAGTATCTGGAGGGGACACCTCAGACAAAACGCTTTTATGAGCTGAGGAACCACGCGACAGCGCGGATGCTGGGTATGGAATATGATCCGATGGCTTCGGAGGAAAAGAGCGTATTCGGAAGCATCCTTAAGTATCTTTTCGACCTGTAAGCGACCACATCTGATATTGTTATTCCGGAGACTGTACAAGGTGTTTCAGCAGGGGATGTTTACACGGTGACCGAGATCGGCGCGGAAGCGTTTGCAGGTCAGGAGATCAATTCTGTTACTCTTCCTGCCACAGTCGAATCCGTTGACAAGAACGCTTTCAAGGACTGCAAGATGACCGAGCTCAACATCACAGGTTCCGTAGATAAAAAGATGTTCGCAAAGAACGCTCTTAAGGTGAATTTATTCCCCGTCAAAGATATAAAGTTTTTGGCGGGGATATTGTTTATAGAAGTTTTCATATACTAAGAAATCAAGCGGGTATTATTGTAAATAAAGAAGAAATCATATATAGTAAGAAATACCTGACATTGATAATTCCCCGTCATCCTATTGGCTGGGATTCTCTTAAAAAGTTTTCCATGCAAGCGTTGTAATCCGTAGGGAAGCTGTGAAAAGGTGATATGGGTACGAGATATGATTAAGTCAGAAGGTACGGACGGAAAAAAACGGGAGAATATTATACCATTGAAGAGACTGGCAAATTCTGTCGGGGCGAGCTTATTTGAAGGTAATGACCGGGATATTGCAATAGATAAAGAGCTTTCTGCGGCAGGGAAGCGTGCTCCGGCCGTTCTTAGCTTTATATCGTTTAAGGAGAGTAAGAATGATTGACCGGGGAGATATGCTTGAGCTAACCCGCAGGATGACACCGGCAAGGACAAATGATCAGCTTAAGGAATATAAGATTCCGGAGGCGTTGAAAGGGAAGAAAGAATGAAGATTTTTAATGGATAAGAAAAGTGCTGAGTATTAGAGGAGGACGATAATGCTTGAAACAGGAGTAAAGGCACCGGAGTTTACACTTCCGGATCAGAATGGAAATAATCATTCGCTTGCAGATTACAGAGGGCAGAAGGTGATTCTGTATTTCTACCCAAAGGATAATACTTCAGGATGTACTAAGCAGGCGTGTGGATTCGGGGAGCGGTATCCGCAGTTTAAGGAAAAAAATGCGGTGATTCTTGGAGTAAGCAAGGATTCAGTTGCATCCCACAAAAAATTTGAGGAGAAGTATGGCCTTCCGTTTACTCTGCTGTCTGATACGGAGCTTGAGGTCATTAAGGCTTACGATGTGTGGAAGGAAAAGAAGAATTATGGAAAAGTCTCCATGGGCGTGGTAAGGACTACTTACCTGATTGATGAAGATGGAATCATAGTTAAAGCAATGGATAAGGTCAAGGCAGCAGATAACCCGCAGGAAATGCTGGATATGCTGTGATAAGGACAATAACGGCTAACAAAAACGGGGAATGAATTGGAGGAAAGAGAATGAAATATTTGCGATTCCTCAAAAATAACAGGATAATGGGACTGGAGGTCAAATGGTTTGTGATTGTACTGGTAATAATAATTGCCGGTTGTATTCTTGATGCATTTCCGACCGGAATGGTCGGCGCCTTTCTCTTCCTGATGGTAATGGGTGATCTGTTAAACCAGATTTGATACTGATCTGCTTACTGCTGAGAAGGAGGGCTTCAGCTGCAATATGCCGAGTGAGGTGTATTTTGGCGGGAAGGTATTGCGATCCTGATTGTGCTGTTCAGGACAGCTGATGAGTTGAAGGGAGGAAGTGAGTCATGGAATTAACTGAGCTTTTAGAGCATTTCAATAACGGAGATACGGTCGGTGAGGATTGGGATGTAATAGAACTGATGCGATTCTACAGCCGTGAGGCACAGAAGATAACAATGGAGATCAATACCAGATATCATGAGCCTGAAGAACTGGCCCGGTTGATGTCAGAACTTATCGGGAAGCCGGTAGGAGAAGGCTTTGGTTTGTTTCCACCGTTCTATACGGATTTCGGTAAGAATATCACCATCGGAGCTAATGTGTTCATCAATGCCGGATGTAAATTTCAGGATCAGGGTGGGATCATCATAGGTGACGGAGCGCTGATTGGGCATAATGTTGTGCTTGCGACATTGAATCATGATCTGGCTCCTGAGAAAAGACAGCAGCTGCACCCGGCTCCAATACATATAGGGAAAGGTGTCTGGATCGGAGCGAATGCCACGGTGACCTCCGGTGTTACGATCGGGGATAATGCTGTAGTGGCCGCAGGAGCGGTCGTTAATCGTGATGTACCGGCGAACACGGTTGTCGGCGGGGTTCCTGCAAAGGTCATTAAGACGTTGGATGTATAAAGGAATAAACCAGCTTATACCAAATTTGTTGTAAAACCTCTAAAAGAAAGGGAAAACACAGTCCGGGCGCACGATTTGCGAGGAAGTAAGGCCAAGAGCCGGAGGAAAGATTGATTTTGGGGTGTAAAGGTAGCTGACTTCAATGCCTTTCGTTATATTTGTCACATACTTTTTCAAGCTTTTTGAAGTCAATGCATCTTTTTTTCTTTGAAGATTTTAGGTTGCCCGTTAGGCAGTAATTGCTCAGTTGTGCAAAGATGATAGAGGTTTCGGGCTTTGTCCCTGATCACTGTTTCATTATCTTTATTTCTGCACCATTTTAACTCTTTGATACAAAGTCTTTTCCAGGCTTTTACCGCAGGGGTATCATTGCTGTGAACTTTTAAATCAACGGGAATGCAATCCTATGACAAAATATTAGCAAATCGGACACTCCTGGCAGATCGCATCAACTATCTTTCCGCTCTTCTTGATAAATATGATGAGTATAAGCCGTATATCAAAAATCATAAAGAGCAGTGGGCTGTGACCGGATGGGCAAGAAAAAAATATGAGCGTGAGCATATCGCAGAGCTTGGATATTATGATATGTATCGTGATGAGCTGAAGAGCATGATAAAGGAGCCTGATAAAAAGATTATGCCAAAATCATGGAAACGGGAATTTGAAAAGCTGGAGCCGGAGTTTAATGCAACTCAGAAAACGTATTCACAGGTGGTATGGAAGCTGGCAGCTATCGAGGTATTGAACCATAACAGAAAAGACCTTGAGCGGATGCCGGAAAATGAAAGAAACCAGCAGGTGCGGCAGATAAATCGGGGAGAAAAAAGAAAGAATATTCGCTGTAAAATGTATTGCATGATGCGACACAAAGTAATATAGTCTGATTGAAAGGTGGTGACCATTATGGCAGTAAAAACAGCAAATGTATCAGTTAGGGTAGAACCTTCGATTAAGGAAGAGGCTGAGAGCGTTCTTGACCGTCTCGGTATATCCTCCTCTACTGTTATAAATATGCTCTATCGTCAGATCATTATGTTACAAGGGATACCATTTCAGGCAACAATACCTGCTCCACTCACTCGTGAAGAGATGGATGATGCAACATTTAATGCCATCATGCAGAGAGGGCTTGAAGAGGCAAAAGCTGGAAAAGGGAGTCCGGCTTCCGAGGTAATCGCCAATCTGAGGAAAGGTTTCTAAGATATGTCGGATAGACAATATGAGGTCATTGTGACCGATCAGGCAGTAGAACAGCTTCAAGCAACAAAGCATTATTATACTTTTAGGCTCCATGCCAAGGACGCAGCGAATGACTTTATCGACCTGATGGAAGAAACCTTTACTGATCTTGGGGCATTCCCCAAAAGAGGCAGACCGGTTCCGGATGAACCATGGCACAGCGAGGGTGTCCGCATGAGACCAATAAAAAACCACAGCGTCTATTATTGGATTGATGAGGATGAGCTGAAAGTATGGATCACAGCGGTCATTGACGAGCGAATGGATCAAAAGAAGCAACTTAAGAAGATGAAAATGAAGTAGTTACATAAACAACAGAACAGGTGCGGCATTGCCGCTTGGAAAGGCAGTAAATCTGAAAAAGGTTTGCTGCTTTTTCTTTGCCTTATGGCAGAAAGGGTTATGGTATGAAAACAAATATCAAAGTGGTCTCCTGCTTCGATGGAAACAGGGAGGCTGTGGATTTTTTCACGGACATGATCGTTGATAGGATAAGGGAGGACGGAAAAATAATCCCTTTTCCAAAAAACGAAGAAATTGTAGTGGAAAGCGAACAGAAAGTGAGCCAAAAAGTTGAGCGAAGAAGAACTTGAACAAGTGGCGGGCGGCAATGCACAGGAAACGTCAAATGGCAGTCGCTTTATTAACAGCTTGAACGGCTCGACGGACCGTTACGGACCGGAACTTTCGCTTGCGGCGGTTTCGGCAAAAGTAACAGATACTATCTTGACGGTGTAGAAATCACACAGGAACAGGCGCGCCAGCACGCAATGGATGTTACCGGGCACCATATGACGGAAAAAGATTGGAAATGGTAAGATAAACATGCAATTCTACGGAGCGCTATGTAAAAAACTTGAAAAAGCAGTTTCCCGGTGCAGGGATCAGAACCTGACCTTTGATGCCGTCAATGATAACCTCCCGGAAGTCGTCTGATAAGGCCGTTCTCTCGGCCATGGTAAATGCTTAGAGCTACTTATCATACAAAGAGCGATCACTGCGATAAGTCCATCGCTTGATGGTACTCGAGCTCATATCTGAAAAGCCTGGGTACAGGTAAAAATCCCGAAAATAAAACCCCCGATTTGATTGGGTTTTGAGCGTTTTGTTGTACGGAAAAGCTCTGTGACAAAGTGACCCGATTTTGATGGTAAGATCAGACAAATTGTGATAGAATGTAAAAAATCATCTATGCATAATCCTTTCATGGCTTTTGCAGAGACGTTGGTGACTCATGCTTTACAAATGGAAAAGGAGATTCGAACCATGCAATATTCAATCCCACTTGTCACCGATGACGCGATCGGAGTCGTATATAGATTTATGGCGGAATCGAGCTTATTCAATTCGGAAGTCACGTTGGTTTCTTCTAACCAGGGAGATATTGGATTTTACACACGAGACTTGCTTCCATCAGAGGATGAGTTTCGTGCGGTCTGTTCTAATATGATTCTGTCGGCAGTTGCTTCATTCGATGAAGAAGGCAGCAGACGTGTAAACATTTCTGTAGGAGCTGATATGGCGGTACTTTCTGTCTATGATCCTGCTGACGAAGAAGCACGAGATGCACTTGTGGAGAAGATAAAGTAATAAGGGTAGAAAGGAATATTGAAATTATGGATCCCCGTCAAGACCGCTACCAAGAAGGCGGATGAGGCCGTTAAGAGCTCAAAGACTCCCGTCAAGGAAGATGTTGCTGCTGCAGATTATTCTACCATCGAGATTCAGTACGCTGGCAAAGCGATACCGATGTCAGATATTGTATCGAGAGCTAAGGAAGCCTGTGGAAATAAGGCGGGGAAGCTGGATATTTACGTCAAGCCCGAAGAAAACCGAGTATATTATGTCTGTGACGGAAATGTGGGCAGCTTTGGGATTTGAACGGTTAAGTGGTAAAAAAGAGACCTGATCGATCCGTCTTGTTGGTGATGAGATCACAGTGGAAGAATGGGAGGATCCTATTGGTAAGCAATGAAGAAGGTGAAGCAGTTATTATGCATATTAATAGTTCTGGTCCTGGCAATACCTGTGGGGGCCCGGAATATTGCATCCGATGAAATTAATCTCGCAGAGAGAACAGGCCTTTTACCAACAGAGATAATTTATCTTTCCAAGGATGAAATCCCCAAGGGCTATACCTATAAGAAAAAGACAATAGGCTCTTCCGTGTATGTAACCGGAGATAGCAGGGAATGGGAAGCATACTCCAGCTATTATTACTATAATCAGCTGTCCTATGAGGATAGAAATGTATGTGATGCCCTTATTGATGAATGCACGAAATATCTTAATGGCGGCGGCGATATTGAAAAGAATGGAGAATACTATTACCTGCCTGGAATACCATATAATAATTCCAATAGAACCTGGGCAAAAACACTTTTTTATTCAGCCTTTAGATATTCAAATCCCCAGTTTTATTTCTTAAAGTCAGCTTTGGGAGATGATGGAAAATGTATCTATCCTATGGTATATGATGCATTTGCCAGTGAATCTGAGAGAAAAAAAGCTACAGCAGAATTGAAGGCAGCACTTTCAGAGTATGAGACGGAAGCTGCAGCAAAGAAATCAGACTATGAAAAAGTAAAAGCAATTCATGATAAAATATGTAAGGATATCTCGTATAATTACGATGCATTCAACCATACCGTATCAGAGGAACAAAGTTTCTCACAATCTGCCTATAGTGCGCTTATTAAGAAATCAACAGTATGCGCGGGGTATGCAGAAGTTTTTGCAATGGTGTGTAATAAGCTGGGCATTGATGCGATCGTTGAATCAGGTAAGGACCATGCGTGGAATCGAGTGGCTTTAGATGATATATGGTATCTTATAGATTGCACCTGGGATGATCTGGATAATAAAAACGAACATGAGTTATATTACAAATATTTTCTCCGAAGCCAGGCAAAAGTTTTAGAAAATGATCAGGAGTCTATGCATGATACAGAGAGAGATTTAGTATCCTATATGCCTTCATGTACCATGGACTGTAGTCCTTCGGAGGATCTGCTTACACCCGGATCTTTATCGGAAATTACAGAGATAGCCGAGAAACCTGTGCTTACAGATTCTAATGGGAGTTTTACCTTAGCATCAGAGAGCGGTGCGAGGATATATTATACTATTGATGGCAGTACTCCTGCAGAAGGACAGAGCAAGTGTTATTTATATAAATCGGCAGTCTCAATGCCAGGCGGTGGAACGGTAAAAGCTTATTCAGTAGTGGATCCCAAGAAAAATAGCGATGTAATAACTCAGAAAGTGAGCGCGGCAGCAACTCCCACGCCGAGTCCTACTCCAACACCGACTCCGACACCGACGAGAGCACCATCGCCAACACCGACTCTGACACCGACGAGAGCACCATCGCCAACACCGACTCCGACACCGACGAGGGCACCATCGCCGACACCGACTCCGACACCTACGATAGCACCATCGCCGACACCGACTCCGACACCTACAAAAGCGCCATCGCCAACACCGAAGCCATCGATTACTCCGATGCCTACTGTGATGCCCACGGCTGCACCCATTCCGACACCGACATCTTTTCCGGCAGGTACTATAAAAATAAGTCCCTCTTCTGCAACGATCAATGTAGGAGAGACGGTTACATTGACGGCGGATAACACAGGAGCATTGGAGTGGTCTTCATCCCATGAAGTTGTTGCTACGGTCAGCAATGGAGTGGTGAAAGGAGTAGCATCCGGGAGAGCATTGATCACAGCAAAAGCAGGATCCGAGTATGGAACCGCGATTGTGACTGTCGAAGATATTGAAGCTCCGGATATGACTATTCTGCAGAAACAAAAGGTAACGATCAAGGCTGCTAAGAAGGTCGCCAGAGTGCTGGTCTCTGATAAGTCTGTGATCAAAGTGAAGAAAAAAGGCAAAAAGATTATTATGAAAGGTAAGAAAGCGGGAACGGCTGTTGTCGTAGCATTAAGTAAAAAAGAAGAAGTTCTTGGGATTTGGAGAATAGCTATCAGGTAAGCTGGTAAGCGGAGAAGCCGGGCATCAGGAGATCACGGTATTCTATTATCAAGGCCTGTGCAAAAGCAGACGGAAGTGTTATCATAAGTTCAACGGTCAGGTGTATCAAGGTGTTATCTAATGCCTTTGGGAAGCGTTTAAGACTTTGCGGGTGAGGTTAAGTTGACGAGGAGGCGGGCAATGAAAAAGGAAAAGGTTACTACAGAAATGTTGCGTGAACTGGGCATAGAAGAATATGCAAAAACCTATCAACTCACTAAGAAATTCCTGAAACGATTCAGGAAATACTATGATGCGGTTCTGGAATATAAACAGTATACAGACAATGGAGAGAACCTTATTCAGGACCTTGAATATGAGCTGGAAGCTTCACAGACAGAAGATGAGAAGGTCAATATTCAGGGTGTGGATACAGAAATGCAGGATCATATCAGGGATCTTAACGAGCGCTTAAATCAGGCTCGGAAAGAGCTGGATGAATATCTCAATACTTTGCCAGGGGTAGGGTCACCTATCGATAAGGAAGAATCAAAGGAAGCGTATTCTACCATAGAGCTTCAGTTTGCAGGGAAAGCAATACCTTATCAGGATATCGTTGAGAAGGCGCGGGAATTGTCCGGTGAAAAGGATGTCATGATCTATATTAAGCCTGAAGAAAACCGGGTTTATTATGTTGACGGGGATATAAGCGGGAGCTTTGAGATTTAAGAGTGGATGAAGCCTAACACTTTTGTGATTTACGGCAAAAGGTTTGCCGAAAAGGCAGCAGAGCTTTGAGCTTAATGGGATTATGGTTCTTATGGAGCTGATCTTGATGGTCGGCTCTTTTTCCGTTACAAATATTAATGAGAATAGAAATCCATTTCTGTTATCATCAGGTGACAGACATTTGGTTATTATTTACAGGACAGGGCTATGATGGAGTACAGGATAACCGATATTACCGATCCAAGGGTATCAATTTATAATGATTTAAATGAAAAGCAGCTGAAGCGTTATTATGAACCGGCCCCGGGATTGTTTATCTGTGAGAGTGAGCGGGTAATTCAAAGGGCATTAGATTCAGGATATGAAATGGAGTCCGCTTTTGTCGAGTACGGAAAAGCCGGTTGCCTGGGTGATCTACAGGACATCCCCGTTTATGTGGCTGATAGAACTATAATGAAACAGATCACGGGGTACGAGCTGACAGGCGGGGTGATGGCCGCAATGAGAAGGAAGGAAGCTGAGGCGATCGATGATTTCCTTTCTTCCTGTAAAAGGCTGGTAGTACTTGAAGACATCGAAAACCCGACAAATGTAGGTGCCATATTTCGATCGGCGGCCGCTCTCGGGGCAGAGGGCGTGCTTTTGACAAAAGGCTCCGCGGATCCGTTGTACCGCAGGGCGGCAAGGGTCAGTATGGGAAATGTCTTTCTGCTGAGATGGTGCTTTGCCCCGGCTGGTTTTATGCAACTGCTGAAAGACTACGGGTTCTATACCATGGCGCTTGCCTTGTCAGGTGAAGCCGTGGATCTTGATCGGTGCTGTATCCCGTCGGATACGGGAATTGCAATCATTCTCGGAAATGAGGATCATGGTATCTCCGATGACACGCTCAGGGAAAGTGATGTGATCACCAGGATTCCAATGGCCGGGGGAGTGGATTCGCTGAATGTCTCCTCGGCCGGCGCTGTGGCGTTCTGGGAATTGTTCCATCACTTTTAGTTATTGACATATGCCAGAAAAGACGATATCTTTATTAAAGATATTGGCATATGTCAGAAAGGAGACGTTATGTCAAGGCCGAAACGATGCAGACGCATATGCGGATATCCGAATTTCTGGAGCTTCTCACCGGATGATGCGCAGTCACCGGAGACCATCGTATTTACGCTGGATGAGTATGAAAGCATACGTCTGATCGATTATCAAAAGCTGACGCAGGAAGAGTGCGCTTCTCAGATGAATGTATCCCGCGCAACGGTGACAAGTATCTATGAAAATGCACGTTTTAAGCTTGCCGATGCAATGATAAATGGCAAACGTATTCGAATTACAGGTGGATCATACAGGATTGATTCCATCCCGGCTTCTGTCGAGATCAATGAAAAGGGAGAAAATATCATGAGAATCGCAGTTACTTATGAACAGGAAATGGTAAGACAGCACTTCGGAAGAACTGAGCAGTTTAAGATATATGACATAGCCGATGGAGAGATCAGGGCTTCTCAAATCATCGACACCAACGGAACAGGTCACGGAGCTCTTGCGGGATTCCTTCGCGCTGCGGAAGTGGAGGTACTGATCTGCGGAGGTATCGGTATGGGCGCGAGAAATGCCCTGCAGGAAGTCGGGATAGAGCTTTTGCCGGGAGTTGAGGGGAATGCGGATGAGGCGGTAAAGGATTATCTTGCCGGTAATCTTGCATATAATCCGGATACCGCCTGCCACCATCACGATCATGAGCATGGAGAAGGGCACGACTGTCATCACAGTGATTGCGGTTCTCATGGCTGTCATTAAGATTTCATTAATATACCTTTAGTAATGTATTGCGCTTCTGATCTGGGATCGGCTCAGCCTTTGTGATCCTTTACAGCCTTAAAGAAGGCTTCGATATTTTCCCAGGGCGACATGGGAGGAATATCGCAGCCGGAGGATATTACAAAATTATCGTATCCGCCGCAGTCCTTAAGAAGCTTTTCAGTAGCCGCATAAACGCTTTCGGGAGTCCCGTTTCGGAATTCCGTCGCGGGATCCACATTTCCCATGGCAATACAGTCGGCAGGGATATGGCTCATCATTTCCTTCATATCGATGGCGTTTCCGAAATGGAACATCCTGCAGCCGTTGTTTATGATCGTATCTATTGTCCTGACAGTAGAATTGCCGCAGTTATGATAGACTATGAGAAATTCTTCGTCCTGAACGGCAGAGACCAGCTTTTTAACATATTCCGCGGAGAATTCCTCGGCAAGGTCACCGGAAAGAAGGCCTGCCAACGGCTCTGCCACCACTACACCGTCCACGCCGGTATCCTTAAAGGCCCTGCAGTAGGAGATGAGGAATTCGGTCACCTTCCCAAGGACCTCATGCACCATTTCAGGCTCATCGTAACAGTATATCATCGCCTCGGAAACATCCATCAGGCGGCCCGCCAGAGAAAAGGGGCCGATTATACCGGTGAAGAGCGGTCTGTCCGTGACCATGGCCCTGGCCTTTTTCATGGCTTCAACATTGGAGCCGGTGCGTCCTGCGCCAACCTCGGGAACCTTTAAGGCCTCCGCCTCATCCATGGAGCTTATTATACTTCCGATAACGGTGGGGACCTCGTCTCTTGAGTAGCGGATGGTCGAACCGAAGGCCTCCGCCTCAACAGAGAGATCCATATAGCTGACCGCAGCCGCGGTATCAAAGCTGTCCGCTATGATCTTTATCCCTTCAGCCTGCTTGTCGCTGTTTTTGACTATTTCCTCTACCGTTACATTAAGCCTTTGTATGGAAGGAAAGGAAAGGACAGGCATAGCCTTTTTATCCTTTGAAGCTATCATTTCGTCAACCCATTTAAACATATTGCGTCCCATAAAAGTATACCTCCTGGCATTTGATGTTCGTATTTCTACCTGTTCAGCACCCTGTGACGAACAGGTACCATATTTCATCGTTCTGAATGATAATGAGTCACCCGACTGATATGATAACATAAAAAACCCGGAATATATACTGGAATTGGAAGAAAAATTTGTGTATAATGTATCATGAAGCTTACCGGTAAACGGTAATTCGTAATGCGGCAGTTCATCAGGGGCGGACCGCTGCGTCATAATTCAAACAGAGGATCAGTAAAAGGAGAAAACATGGGTACTATTTCTGATATTTCCGAATTCCTGCAGAAGGGAAGGGCAAAGAATGTAAAGCAGCTTGTAACGCAGGCTATAGAAGAGGGAGAGGATCCCAAGGCAATATTGAACGACGGACTTCTTAACGGGATGATGAGCATAGGTGAACGGTTTAAGAAGAACGAGGTTTTCGTTCCTGAGGTCCTGGTCGCTGCCAGGGCTCTGAACGCGGGCCTGTCGATCCTTGAGCCCAAGCTCATAGAGGTAGGGAACGAGCCTATCGGCAAGGTTGTTATAGGTACCGTAAAGGGTGATCTTCATGATATCGGGAAGAACCTTGTTACCATGATGCTTAAGGGCGCCGGCTTTGAGATCTATGATATCGGCGTGGACGTTGATACTGATGTGTTCATAGACAAGGCTGAGGAGGTAGGTGCGGATATCATATGCATGTCGGCACTGCTGACAACGACGATGCCCAACATGCAGGAGGTCATAGATGCCCTTAAGGAAAAGGGTCTCAGGGATAAATACATAGTTATGGTTGGCGGCGCTCCCGTAAATGAGAAGTTTGCAGAACAGATAGGGGCGGATTATTACACAGAGGATGCGGCAAGCTGTGCCGAGACCGCAAGGGCGGCCATAATCGGGGCATAGCCGTTATGTCGGAGGTCAGGCTTGTTTCCGGAGCGGGAACCGGGCTTCGGATCGATAAGGATATTGTATTCAGGCAGATAAAGTGTGAAAGGGACAATCCCTTTTATGAGGAGTATGAGAAGGAATACGAAGAGCTTCTCCCGCTTGCGCTGTCTGCGGTAAAGCCCAGAGCACTGCTGGGCTTTTTTCTGTTTCCGGATGATCTGAAAAGCTCTGTTGCGGCAGGCAGCAGGGTCATTTACCTGATAAGCACCGTAGGGCCCGAGGTCTGCGGCATGATCAGCGAGTATTTTAAAGGTGGTGATTATGTCAGGGGCATGCTTCTTGACGCCATTGCCTCGGCAGCTCTTTTTTCGTTTGAAAAAACGGTTTTTCGGGAGCTTCGGGCAATGTGCAGAAGGGAGCATGTCGGTATAAGCAGGCGTTATGAGGCTCCGGGGCATGTACCGATGGAGATACAGAGAGTGGCCTTTGAAGCTTTGAAGGCAGATGAGCTTTTGGGGCTTAAGATATCCTCAGGGCTTATGTACGATCCGGTCAAATCCACCTGTCAGGTTTTTACCGTTACGGATGATGAAAGAGTGATGCGCCTTACCCATGGCTGCAGCGACTGCTCTAATACGGACTGTCCGGGCAGGCAGGAAAGTGTGACGGTCATTGTAAAGGCTGCGGACGGAGACTATGAATTTTCGGCGGCAAAGGGAGAAAATCTCCTGACATTTTTCCGGGATAATGAAATATTCATAAGCGCTCCCTGCGGCGGAAAGGGCCGCTGCGGAAAATGTGCGGTCAGGGTGCTTTCCGGCAGCCTTGATATCAGCGAAGCAGACAGGACGCATTTTACCCAAGAGGAGCTTGACGACGGAAAGAGGCTTGCCTGTACCGCGCGGATATACGGGGATTGTACGATCGAGCCTTTAACGGACGGGGAGGAGGATATAAGTGCCTTAGGTACAACAGGCTCCTTTCTGCGGCATAAGGCAGATGCTGTCTGTGATAATGCCGAAGGGAAGGATTACGGGATAGCGATCGACATAGGTACCACGACTCTTGCGATCTCCCTCACAGACCTTAAGGATAAACATGTCGTTGACACATATACCGCCATCAACAGGCAGAGAAGCTTTGGCGCCGATGTCATTTCAAGGATAGAGGCCGCCGGAAACGGAAATGCGGAGGAGCTTAAGCTTCTTATAGAGGAGGATATCCTGAAGGGGATAGGCGCTCTTCTTGAAAAAAACGGTATACCGTCAGGAAACATCAGGCTTGCCGGCATCGCCGGAAATACCACGATGCTCCATCTGCTGCAGGGCTTTCCGGTAAAGAGTCTGGGAGTATATCCTTTTAAGGCCCATTCCCTGAGCCTTGAAAAAAAGAGCTTCAAAAGTATCTTTTGCAAAACGGGGGCAGGTAAGCTTAACAGAGAGCTGGGAGAGGTGGTCACCTATATCCTTCCGGGCTGCTCGGCTTTTGTAGGCGCGGATATAGTTTCCGGGCTTTACAGCCTCGGTTTTCAGGACAGCAGCGAGATATGCGCCCTTATCGATCTTGGAACCAACGGGGAGATGGCTGTCGGAAACAGAAAACGGCTGCTTGTAACCTCTACGGCAGCAGGCCCTGCCTTTGAGGGCGGAAATATAGAATACGGGACCGGGAGCATTCCGGGAGCCATTTCCTCTGTAACGATAAAGGACGGAAGGGCATCCTGTGATACCATAGGGGGAAGGCCTCCGGCAGGTATCTGCGGAACAGGAGTCATAGAAACCGTGGCTGAGCTTCTGAAGGAAGGGCTTATCGACGAGACCGGAATGTTTGATGAGGATTATTTTGACGATGGCTTTCCGCTTGCACAAAAGGGCAGCGGGGAAGCGATAGCCTTTACGCAGAAGGACGTCAGGGAGATACAGCTTGCCAAATCCGCCGTAAGGGCCGGCTTCGAGGTCCTTCTGAAGCGCTTCGGTGTGAGGTATGATGAGCTTTCAAGGCTTTATCTGGCAGGAGGGTTCGGTTATTATTTAAACGTCGAAAAAGCCTCTTTGATCGGAATGATCCCACAGGAGCTTGTTGAGAGAACAGAGGCCTGCGGTAATTCCTCATTAAACGGAGTCATACGTTTTATCACCTCGGAAAACCTTGATGAGGCGGAAAGGACCCTGAGCTCCCTTGCCGAAGAAGGAGAGGAGATAGCCTTATCCACAGACAGGGATTTTAATGAGCTTTATATGGAAAACATGCTTTTCCTCTGATCATCCGATGAGCGCCTCTAATTGCTTCTGGCCGGTTTCAAGAGCCTGTGGGATGGAAAGCTCGTTATTATACATTTTTTTAAATATATCATATAAGATCATTTCAACGGCGTAAGGCGGGATCAGGCCTTTCTTTCCTTCGGAGGGATAGGTCCGATTCCTGCTTGCCTTCTGTCCTCTGCCTGTTAAGTGCATCCAGGGGTAAAGCTTCATTATCTCGTAATTATCATAGGGGCAGGTCACTACCGACTGCCCGTTCAGGGTAGTCATATAGTAGCTGGTGCTTTTCTGCCCCAGCCATCTGTAGAATTCGAATATAAGCTCCTTTTTATCGGTATATTTATTGATCCCTATATTCCAGCCGACGTTTGCGGGAGTACCTCCGGGGATCATGGCAAAGTCTACCTTCGAAACGATATCGCTCTGGACAAAATTGGTTATATGTGAGGCATATTCCGTAAAGGATATGAGCATAGCGGTATTGCCCGCTCCGAAGGAATGAAAGCTCTGGTCGATAGAGGTCTCAAGGAAGTTCTGCTCCGCATAGCGGCAGCTTTCAAGCATGCTCTCAAAGCCCTTGATATTTTGCGGGGAATTCAGGGACAGATGGCCGTGTGAATCATAGACTCCGCCGCCGTAGCTCCACAGACGGATAAGGATCTCAAGGCTTAATTCCTCATGAATGCTGCCCATAACGGAGGTTCCGTAAATTGTGGGTGAATAGGGATTGAACGCTTTTGTAAACATCCTCGCTATGGCGTTAAATTCAGTCCAGGTCCTGGGAGGTCTTAAGGATGAGTTATACATGGCCTCGAACTGACGCTGCATAAGGGGCATATCGAAAAGATCCCTCCTGTAAAACAGAATATGGGTCCCGCCTACTATGGGAAAGCCTATGTATCGGCCGTTATATTTGCAGTTGTCGAGGTTTTTTCTTATAAGATGGGTATGAAGGTGCTCGTCGGAATGAATGAAGTCCGTGATATCGAAAAAAACATCCTTTTTCCCCATATAGGTGAGCCAGGACACGTCAAATACAAACATATCATAGTACCCCGAGGGATGCTCAGCCTGTTCGTTTATGGCATTAAAGAGATCTTCATAGTTTAAGATATCGTATTCGATATGAACGCTGTGCTTTTTCTCAAATTCATTTGCCACCGCGCACATTGACAGAAGGGTGGGGAGGGAGGGAGCAAGAATCCTTAAGGAGGTTTTCGACGTATGCCTTACGGATCCTGCGGGAGCGGGAGGCAATTCCGGCTCCGAATCAAGTATGTTATCCCGAAACAGCATAAATTCCTTTTCAAAAAACTGTGGCGAACGGATATTGCCGATCAGGATATCCACTGCTCTCTGGCCTAAAAGGTAAGCGGTTCGGGAGGTATGCAGCACATTGGGAAGATAGTTGCTTTTGTTCCAGCAATCCTCTCCGAGGGTTATCACGGTGCAGTCCTCCGGCACCTTTATGCCGCACAGCTGAAAAGCCTCCATTATGCCAAGGGTCAGAAGCTCAGAGGAGGAAAGCAGAGCCTGAGGAGGCTCCTGTACCAGACGGTACATTGTCTGGCGGAAGGCCGCTTCCTTGGAGATAACGGTTTCAATGATATGCCCGGGATTGGTGCTTGACATCAGGTTGTCCATGGCATCCGAATAACCCAGTATGCATTCGTGTTCGGAAAAGTAACTGTTAAAGCCGCACATAAGCCTTATGTCCCGGTAACCCTTTTCAACGAGCCCGCTTGTCAGCTCATAGAATACCCTATAATTATCAAAGGCCAGGAAATTGCCGAAGAAGCTTTCGGGAAAGCGTTCGATAAAGACCGCGGGGATATTCCTGCTGAAGATGCTTTCCTTGAAAAAAGCGGTATTTTGGGGCTGGCAGGTAATAAGAATGATACCCTCCACATTTTTACCGATCAGGTTGTTAATGAGCTTCATTTCAAGCTTGGGATTATTGTAGGAAAAGGAAATATTAAGGGAATAGTCATAATTATCGGTGTTTGCCATTATTCCCTTAAGGATCTCGGAATGGCACAGATCATCGATATCGGTAAATATAACACCGATCTCACGTACTGTCCTTGTTTTAAGGCTTTTTGCCGTAGTATTGGGTATATAACCAAGCTCCCTGACGGCGTTCATGATCCTGTCGCGTGTTTCGGGCCGGATGCTTTTTGTATTGTTAAGGCAATAGGAAACAGTCGCGACGGAGACTCCGCAGTATTCAGCCACATCCTTTAAGGTAACCATTATCGTATACTCCTGCAGCTTATTGATATTATGGTGTCGGGGTCAAACGTGCGATTTGTCTTTGCCCCGGCTCTGCTGATATCATTCTAAGCTGATAAGGTTAAAAAATCAATCAGTATTTAAACGTTTAAATTTAAAATTTAATTTAACTTGAATTAAAGGAAGGCCGGGATTAAAGTTATATTGAAGAGCGATAGAAAAGGCGCTTTCAGCGTCTCGCAACAGATCTTATTATTGGAGGCAGCAGGACAGAATGAACAGCGTTGAAAGATTTTATGCGACTATAGAAAGAAAACCGGTGGATCGTCCGGCATGCTGGATGGGGGATCCTACTCCGGAGGAAGCCCAGAAGCTTGTGGAATATTATGGGGTAAAGGACGTAAAAGAGCTTAAGAGGGTATGCGGGGATGATTTTTATGCGGTTGAGATCCCGTATCATAACGGAACCTGCAACGCTATCTTTGCCGCTTTTGACTGGTATATGAACGGCTCGAACGTGGATGTTGAGCACAGGACCCTTACTGCGGACGGCTGTTTTGCGGACTGCGAGGATCTGGATGATGTGATCGCGGTCAATTATCCCTGGCCGGATCCTGCGGACGGGATAGATCCGGAGCTTTGCAGGCAGCTGGTAAATGAAGCTCCTGAGGACAAGACTGTGCTTGGAATGATGTGGGCCTGCCATTTTCAGGATTTTTCAGCCGCTTTCGGAATGCAGACCGCTATGATGAATATGATCTCGGATCCTGAGATGGTGCATTATGTGGATGATCATATCGTGGCGTTTTATACAAAGGCCATGGAGATATTTCTGGAGGCCACAAAAGGAAAGGTCAACGCCGTACTTATAGGAGATGATATGGGTTCCCAGAGAGGCCTGATGATAAGCCCCGAGCTTGTTAAGGAATTTGTTATCCCCGGTGCGAAGAAGCTCATAGATATCGCGCACAGCTATGGCGTAAAGGTCATATATCATTCCTGCGGTTCTATAGTAGATGCCATCCCGCTTCTTATCGAGGCAGGGGCAGATGCCATTCATCCCATTCAGGCACTGGCAGCAGGCATGGATCCCCATAACCTCAAGGCTAAGTTCGAAGGACAGGTTTCCTTCTGCGGCGGGGTTGATACCCAGGATCTTCTGCCGAACGGCACACCGGAGCAGGTAAGGGAAAAGGTAAGGGAGCTCAGGCAGATATTCCCTACGGGGCTGATCATTTCTCCCAGTCACGAGGCTCTGCAGTCGGATGTTCCTCCGGCAAACGTAAAGGCTCTGTTTGAGGAGGCTAATAAAATATATTGATGTTAAAAGGAAAGGAATGATTTGATCATGAAAAGATTCGGTCAGGTAATAAAGATAAAGCCGGAAAAGCTTTCGGAATACAAAAAGTGGCACGCGGCACCGATGCCCGGGGTAAATGAGATGATAAAGGAATGCAACCTTCAGAATTATTCCATTTTCAGCCGCGGCGAATATCTGTTTGCATATTTTGAATACACAGGAGATGATTTTGACGCGGATATGGCTAAAATGGCAGCCGACCCGAACACACAGGCCTGGTGGGATGTGGTAAAGCCTTTGATGCAGCCTCTTGAGGACAGGGCTGAGGGTGAGTTCTGGTCGGACATGGAATCCGTATACTACCTTGAGTAGGAGGGATGCAGGAGACGGCAGATCCCTTGCCTGTAAAACATGATCTGATGAGAGGGTTCGGGCCTTAGGCCGGGGTCTCCATAAGATAACAGGCAGATCGCCTTCTGGTGGTCAGTAAGCCTGTAGGGTGGTTTTAAAACCGATCATAACAAGGAGGAAGAAAAATGAAAAAAAAGATTTTAGCGGCTATCTTAAGTATGGGAATGCTGGCATCCTTGCTGGCAGGCTGTGCGGCACCGGCTGCATCGTCGGCACCCGCTGCTGATGCGGCGGCTCCCGCTGAGGCTTCAGAGGAGGCGGCTGCGGCAGACACAGAAGCAGGCGGAGAAACTCCTACCATTGCTTTTGTACCCAAGGTAGAGGGCCAGGCCTGGTGGGATTATGTTCACAGCGGAGTTGATCAGTGGGCGGCAGACAACGGTATCGACGTTATCTATAAGGGCCCCACGGAGATAGATGCCGCCGCACAGGTTCAGATCATGACAGACCTTGTTAACCAGGGTGTTGATATCCTTTGCTTTTCGCCTAATGACCCCGATGCCTGTGAGGCCATCTGCAAGCAGGCCAGAGAAAAGGGCATCATCGTTATAGCTACGGAAGCTTCAGGAATGCAGAACATCGATTTTGATATAGAAGCCTTTGACGAAGCCGGAATGGGCGGATTCCTTATGGATCAGCTTGCGGCCCAGATGGGTGAGGAAGGACAGTACATCACAATGGTCGGCTCAATGACTATGGAATCCCAGAATAACTGGGCTGACGCCGCGGTAGCACGTCAGAAGGAGGCTTATCCCAATATGGAGCTTGTTCCCGATGCAAGAGTAGCCGATGATTCCGATGCAGAGAAGGCTTATGAGCTCACCAAGGAGCTTATCCAGAAGTATCCGGATCTTAAGGGTATCTGCGGAACCGGTTCCTTTGATGCCCCCGGTGCTGCCCGTGCCATAGAGGAGTTAGGGCTCAACGGCAAGGTATTTGCCATATCTGTTGCCATTCCCTCAGAGGTCAGGGATTTCCTTGAGTCGGGAGCATTACAGGCAGTAGGTCTGTGGGATCCCGCTGTTTCCGCAAAGGTAATGCTCAATACGGCGGTTAAGATGTATAACGGTGAAGAGATCACCACCGGAACCGATCTTGGAGAAGAGGGTTACGGTGCCGATGATGTTACCGTAGAGGGTACTCTTATTACCGGTAACGGACAGATCGCTATTACTGCCGATAATGTAAACAACTTTACCTTCTGATCATAATTCTGTTTACGGAGCTGTTGGTCAAGGGTCGGCGGTGGGGTGCCCTTTTGCCGCCGACCCTGTTATACTCGTCGAAATAAATGGGACATTTGTTCCGACGAGTATGATGCCTCCGACAGGGCGCCTTAAACGTCCCACGATCGGACCGGAAGGAAACGGGAAATTTCGCTTCCCGATAAATATAAAGAAAAAGGAGATTATATTCATGTCAGAATATTTGCTTGAGATGACAGGAATATGTAAGTCATTTGCAGGTGTCCATGCGTTGGACAACGTTAATCTCAAGGTCAGACCGGGGTCTGTCATCTGTCTTGCCGGAGAGAACGGCTGCGGCAAATCGACGCTGGTAAAGATCATTTCCGGCGTGTATACAAAGGATGCGGGGACTGTGATCTTTGACGGAAAGGTGATAGACAGGATCACTCCGGCCGAGGCCACAAAGCTTGGAGTTCAGGTCATCTATCAGGATCTATCCATATTTCCGAATCTTACGGTCATGGAAAACCTTGCCATCAATTCGGAGATAACTGCGGGGGTCAGGATAGTAAACAGGAAGCGTTGGGAAAAAACCGCCAGGGAGGCTCTTTCCAAAATAGGCTATGATATCGACCTGAACGCCAGGATGGGTGACCTTTCCGTCGCCGATAAGCAGTTAGTTGCTATCTGCCGGGCTCTTTTGTTTAACGCAAGGCTTATTATCATGGACGAGCCTACGACTGCCCTTACCAAAAAAGAGGTGGACGCGCTGTTTGAAACGGTACGCCAGCTTAAGGAATCAGGGATCGCGATCATGTTCATCAGTCATAAGACCGAGGAAATTTTCGAGATCTCGGATGATGTCTGCATAATGAGGAACGGAAAAAATGTTTTTGCCGGCAGGACCTCAGAGCTTTCAAGGGATGATTTTACATATTATATGACGGGAAGAAGGCTTACAAACGAGAAATTTGTGCCTGAAAATATCAGCAGGGAACCGGTCCTTAAGGTTAGCGGGCTGTCTCTGAAGGGAGCCTATGATAAGGTGAGCTTTGAGCTCCACAAGGGCGAGATACTGGGTATAACGGGTCTGCTCGGTTCAGGAAGAACAGAGCTTGCCCTTTCGCTTTTCGGCCTGCTCAAGCCTCAGCAAGGAGTTATCGAGCTAAACGGCAAAAATGTCAGGATAAGCTCGCCCATGGAGGCTCAGAAGCTGAAGATAGGCTATGTTCCGGAGGACAGGCTCACGGAGGGACTGTGTCTGAGACAGCCTATAGCGGACAATATTACCCTTTCCTCTCTGAAACGTCTTTCGGGCAGGTTCGGTATACTGAATCATAAGGATATATATAAGGACGCGGCCATCTGGGTGGATAAATTTTCCATAGCGACAGACGATCCTCATAAATACGCTTCCACTCTTTCCGGAGGCAACCAGCAGAAGATTGTCCTTTCAAAGTGGCTCAGCAACGATCTCGATATCCTTATCCTGAACGGTCCCACGGTGGGGGTCGATGTGGGGGCAAAGCAGGATATCCATACTCTCGTACATGAGCTTGCCGGCGACGGACTTGCGGTGATAATCATTTCCGATGACCTTTCGGAGGTGGTACAGAACTGTAACAGGGTCATAGTGATGAAGGACGGGCTGATATCCGGAGAGATCGACGGTAACGATGTCACCGAAGATAATATTCTTGAAATAATCCGCTGATGATGAAGGAGAGAAACTGTAATGAATAAGTCTATGTTAAAACGTATGACACACAGAACGGAATTCTGGATCTTTATTGTGCTTATCGTTATGTGTCTTTTGATCCAGGCAATTTCCGGCGGTCAGCTTTTTGAGCCTACGACTGTCGTTACCATATTAAGATCGATGATCGTGGACGGTATGTTCGCCATGGTATGTCTGGTGATCATGGTATCGGGAGGGTTTGATCTGTCCTTCCCCGCCATAGCCGCTCTTTCCTATTCTCTCTCCACAACGATATGTCTGAATATGGGATGGTGTGAGACGAATCCGATTCCGGGTTTTCTGATGGCGGTGTTCATAGGTGCCGTGCTTGGTATGCTGAATGGATGGATAATAGCCTTCTTTAAGCTGAATACCATGATAGTGACCCTGGGAACCCAGACCTTTTTCCTAGGTATAAGCATGGGGCTTCTGCAGCTTAAGGAGATTACCTCCACCCTTCCCAAAAGCTTTAAGAATCTGGGAGTATCCTACCTGTTTGAGGTATATAATTCCCAGGGGCTGCGTTCTACCATGTCGTCACTGTTCATTCTCTTCGTTATACTGGCGGCCGTAACCTCCTTTGTGCTCAATAAGACGATGTTCGGCCGTGCTCTTTATGCCATAGGCGGAAACGAGGTCTCGGCGGAGAGAGCCGGCTATAACGTAAGAAGAACGAAATTTATCCTGTATACGGTGGCCGGGGCGGTATCAGGCTTTATCGGGATGATCCGCGTATGCCTTGCGAGCCAGTCGATACCCAAGGCTCTGGTTGGCAAGGAGATGAATATAATCCCAGCCGTGATACTTGGAGGAGCTTCCATATTCGGGGGCGAGGGAAGCGTGTTCGGTACTGTATGCGCTATTTCGATAATAACGGTGGTGAGCAACAGTATGCTGCTTATAGGGATAGATACCTACTGGCAGGATCTCTTTAACGGAGTCGTGATCCTGATCGGTGTTACGGTTTCCGCATTGCAGGCGATGCGGACGAGACGGTAAGGAGGGGAGAAGGATGCGAAATTATTTTGCGAAGAACAGATATACGGAGATGCTTCTTATTCTGCTTGCCGTTGTGCTCATATTCTTTTCGGCGGCGCAGGGTGCCAAGTTCTGGCGGGCGGATATGTTAAGGGGGATGTGCATGCAGTTCCCCGAGTTCGGGATGATAACTCTCGGGCTGATGTTCTGCTTCATAAGCGGAAATATCGATATGTCCTTCATAGCCCTCGGAGATTTTGCGGCGATAATCGCTGTGCGCTACATAGTGGGGCATACCGATGATACCATGAGCAACGGTGCGGTAGGGGCGGTGATCCTTACGGGTATTCTTATCTCGGTATGCATAGGGATATTCGGCGGCTTTATTAACGGGGTGCTCATCGCGTTTCTGGGGATACCGCCTGTTATGGCAACGATAGCCATGTCCTTAGTCTGGAAGGGCTTTTCCACGGCGCTTACCAGAGGTGATGCGGTGACGGGGCTGCCCATGCTTTATTCTGATATAGGCCATTCCGATGTACTGGGCTTCATTCCCTTTCCGCTTTTCATTTTCATTATAGGTTTCCTGATCGCTCTGTTTCTGATAAAACGCACCACTTATGGCGAAAAGCTTTACATGATAGGCACCAACCCCAAGGCAGCCGCGTTCTCCGCCATCAATACAAAGCTTCTGATCATCGTGACCTTCATCATATGTGCGGTCTACTCAAACCTCGGCTGTATGATAATGGTTTCCACGATGAGCTCCGCAAAGGCTGATTACGGCAGCTCCTATCTGATGCGCTGTATCCTGATCCTGGTTCTTGCAGGAGTGCTTCCGGATGGAGGCTATGGTAAGATAACAGATGTTATACTTGCGATCATAATAGTACAGATCATTTCGTCCGGGGTAAATATGTTCCCCCAGCTCAATACCTATTATGCAAGTCTGATCTGGGGCGGGCTGCTTCTGATAGTGCTTATAATCAGCACCGGGATGACAGGAGAGGGCCTGCTGAAAAGACTGAAAAGGGCAAAATCATAAGGAACGGAAGCCGGCAGAAAACCTGCCGGCTTTTTAGTTGTGAATTTGCATTTTACAGGCTATTCATGCAAGACCGGTTATATATAGATTAAAGATGCCGATACCATAATCAGAAAGGGGTTTCATTCATAATGGTCATACAGTTTAATTCACAGAATGCGAACAGGCCGGTTACCGGATCCGGTAATCAGGCAGATAATCCCAGGAACAGGGAAGCTTCTTTAAAAAACGGATCAATGTTTGCGGGCAATACCAATCTTGTGTCCATGACAGACCAAAAACGGGATTCTGCGAGAAAGCAGGCAATGAAGATCGTATCAGACGCTTTTTCCGGGGAACGGAAGCTGGATGCGACGATGCAGGGGATCCGCGACAAGGTTTCCGCATTGAAAGAAGAGAATCATGGTTATATGAAGGAAATCCGGGCGAACGAGGAACGGATTTTTGAGCTTGCGGATATGTACGGCATTGATCCGGAGAGTGAAGAGCAGAAGGATCTTAAGCTTCTCCACAAGCTTAAGGGGGTAACGCCGGAAGTCATGGAGATTCTTGAGACCACGGGCTTCGTAGAATTCTTTGAGATAGTGGATAAAGGCTGATATCGAGATACTTATTAAAAATCGGAGACATTCAGGAAACAGTAATTATGGAACTTGAGCTGATCTTTATGGTCGGCTCTTTTCTAATTGTATGTGTGTTAATGTCCGTGATATACTGATGTCA
>ODAI012602432.1_pt1 | contig 34731 bp, 32 predicted proteins | sample 1539321 | NCBI WGS metagenome assembly ODAI01 (sample SAMN02144231, study PRJEB22623) | gut metagenome | biome: sheep rumen | host: Ovis aries | place: New Zealand
AGTTAACCAGGTTGATGATCAGGACATCAACGCCGTCAGCGATGAAGCTGTCGATCTGTCCGGACTGTGTAGCCTGGTCATTTGCGCCGTCAACGATGGTGATGTTCTCTTTCGCAAAGCCCTTCTCGATGAGGTATTTCTCGAGCTCTGTTCTGAACAGGGTCATGAAGTTATCAGAGAACTGATAGATGCAGACGCCGACTTTCTTGGTGGAGAGGTCGCCGTCAGTTGCAGCTGCCGCATCACCTGCTGCATCTGCTGCGGGCTCTGCTGCTTCCTCAGCTGCAGGCTCTGCTGCTTCCTCAGCTGCTTCCTCAGCTGCAGGCTCTGCTGCGGGCTCAGAGGAGCTTGCGCCTGTGGAGCCGCCGCATGCAGCCAGAAGGCCGATACACATAGCAGCTACGAGTGTGAGACTGATGAGTTTCTTTTTCATAATAAACCTCCTTGTTTTTTGTGCAGTTCTGTTGAACTACTGTTTACTATTAAAGATTATAGTCCCAAATTGCACAAAAAAACACAGGGAATTCTTTCTTTCTACCATGAAATTTTTTAGATTTAAGAATTTTCTTCTCATTCCAGGCCGTACAGATTTTTGTCCTCGTCGGACATGACCCGGTCGCCGACAAATCTCTTCCCTTTCTCGATCAGCTCCTCGGGGGAATAGTACGGGCAGGCTCCCAGCCTGAACTTTCCGTCACTGTTCCACTCTACACCGACGACCTGTCCTGTAGCCTTACTGAAAACAAGAATATCCTTTGCCTCTGCCGTCACCTCCCAGTTTGCGAGATCGACCATCTTAAGCTCTCCGTAGCCGCTCGAGATGACTGCCTGTTCATTTCCGGTTCTGATGATCTCTATCTGGTCGTCGGCGACAAAGTCCAGCTCCAGCATTCCGCAGAAACGCCCGTTGTCGGCCCTGTAGCGGTAGATCCACCCGTTTGACGTGGTGACATACAGATCGTCTCCCTCAAATAACAGTTCCGAGACCTGTCCCGATATATCCGTGATCGTCCACGCCGCCGTCCCGTCCGCCTCGTACACATAAACCGTCTCCTTCGCGGAATCCCAGATCGCGAACCTTCCCTTCCCGCTTTGATAAGCTGCCCTGACGGGAGAAGGGAAAGATGAGCCGCACGGCGTCACCGTTCCCGCCTCGAAGTCGATACGATATGCGGCACTGTTTTCACTGTCTTCCGGCTCATTTTTCTTCAGAATGATGCCTTTTTGACCGTTCGAATCAAACAGATACCTGATCCGATCTTCCTCGCTTACGATCCATTCCTCATCGAGATAAGGCATTTCTACGCGCACAAGGCTGCCGTCGTCCATGCTAAAGCGGTACCAGAACGTGGAGCTCGTGTCCGAACTATTGGCTCTGTAGAAAATATAGCTGCCGCTTGCGATCGGAGCATCCGTGCCAATACTCCAGTTTCCGTCATCGGTAAAACCGCCGTTTTCGGTGAGGGAGACCTCTGAGACCCCGCCGTCTTTTACCGACACTCTGAAAAACCGCTTCGGCGTATCATGCTGCACCAGAAAGAGATCAGCACCATCAGATGTCTGCCCCAGGATACTGCAGTAATACGCACCGCTTATTTCAGACTGCCACAGATCTTCTCCGTTCGTCAGATCATATCCGTACAGTTTCATCGAGTCATCGAGCAGGATCATTGTTGTCCCGCTCAGCGAATAATCTATCAAATAGTCTTCCGGAGTCGTACAGTTGAACGGACTCCAGTCCTCATCTCCGTTTCCGCCCTCAAAGAAGCGGACCGAATCCTCTTGTATGACCATAAACTGATCTTCACCGGAAGCGGCGGTACTGTCCCTAAATAAGATACAGTCTTCTATGCTCCCCGGCATGAAGTTCAGGCTGTGGTACGACTTTTCATACCAGCCAAAATAGTAGTGTTCTCCGCTCCTGCCGCTGATCCGGATATAGGGATCCCCGGGGCTCTCTTCTTCCACCGAAACGATTCGATCCGCAATGGTCACTGTTTTGACAAGGTCACCCGTATCCGCATCATACAGCGCGGCAACATTTGCGGTCGCCGCCACGGCCAGTTCCCTGTCCGGATGACTGCCGTCGCCCTTGACCATTCTGAGGTCCTGGTATGTATAAGGCGCATAAGTCTTATTGCGATAAGACTTGACATTCATTCTGGGCCCCTGATAGCGCAGCGCATTCTTCCAGAGCATCTCCCCGCTCCCCTCCTCGATCAGAAGCAGGGTCTCCTTTCCTTCGTCATAGTCGGTGCCGAATGAATTGTAGGAGAGATCGGAAGTCTCAGATAATTCGAAATCCTCCTCCTTCTCCGCATAGGTAAGGAGGATCCGTCCGGCTTCGTCCCGGTTTATCCCCTCCAGGACGAACAGCTCTTCGTGAAAAGGGGTCCACACGGTTTTGCCCGTATCGTAATAATATGTCACGATTCCCGTGATATCCGTCTCCCCGTTTTTTTTCTCATTGCCGGCCGCGGCGATGACGCAGCCTGCGGCAGAACAGACTGCCATGTTTTCCCCATTAAGAAGATCGCTTGAATAAAAATAAGCTGCCTGTCCGCCGGAGGCTTCCGCGGCGCTCGTGCGTCTTTTCACTTCCCCGTTCCGAGTGTCTACCGTCACAAGTTCCGAACCGGTTAAGAAGATCAGAGGCGCGCTCGTATCGTCCTGCGGGGAAATCACACCTCTGATCGGGTCCGTATAGCTTTGGTGCCAGATCACCGATGCGTCACTATACCGGATCAGTGCGGCGTCAGTCCCGCAGAAATCCCAAAGGACAAACTGATCTTTGCCATGTCCCGTCAGACAGCCTGTATAAACACCGATCAGATTCCGCGTGTCGATCTCCGCCACCTTCCTGTCCGCCTGAAGATCCCACACGGTGAGTGCAGACCAGTCGCTTGTCATTGCCAGATAAGCGGCATCGGGGGACACCAGGCATTGATCCATGCTTCCCCTCTCAATTTTATAATTTCCCGTGCCGCGGAAATTCATCTGGTCTTTTGCCTCATAAGCCCCGACTGCTTTGGAGAGCGTCAGCAGCGCCTTTGGAACGATCGGCCGGTCCTTATGTTCGTCAGGCAGCGCCGCCAGCGACAGCTGCGCGGCCAGCAGGTTGTCGTTGTTGTCCAGCGCATCCTGCGCGGCCCCTGCAAGGAATCGGCTCTGGTTGATCAGTGCCTTTTGATAATTGCTCCGGATCCCTATATAACTCCAGATGAAATAGGAAAGGAGTGCGATGCCCGCAGCAGTCGCCGCGGCGGTTATGCGGATGCGGCGCTTTCGCTCTTTCTGCCGCAGATCCGCATAGCGGCAGCCGATGAGGGCGGAAACAAGCCTGGGGAGTTCCTCTTTCACGGCGCGGTAATGTTCTATGCGCCAGTCGCAGCTCAGCGGCTCCAGGTTGATCCGGGTCGTGACAGTGTTCCCGTTTTCATCCGTGGAATGGACCGTCTCCGTGCAAAGGACCTCGGGCATGACTTTATAAGGGTCGCCCTCCGCCAGCACGGTCAGCACATGTGCTTTGTCGTGCGTTTGCAGAAAGAACTCCAGCTCCCGGCGGCACCAGACGGACTCCGTATACTGCGGAGAACAGATGCAGATCAGGTACTCACTGGAAGTAAGCACGTTTTTGATATAGTCAGAGAGATCGTTCGTGGACGGCAGCTCGTCTTTGTCGCGGAAGATACTGCCGATCTTCTTCAATCCGTATTCCTTTCGGATGCTGCCCGGGATCAGATAGCGCTCCAGCCTGTTCTGGATCTCGGCTGCCACTTTCATATCCAGCTTCGCATGGCGATAAGATATAAACGCTTTGTAGTGATAATCCATATCTGTGCTGCCCTTCCTGTCAGTGAGCTCTTATAGCCTTTCCTTAATAATAGGAACATTGTATCCGGGGTTTTCTCTGTCCTGCATTTTCTCCGCACTGCTCCTTCCGGATGCGCCTCTTAGTCGCTGACGGAGTCGCTGTTCACGGGGAAGGTGAAATATGTGTCCGGATAAGGCTCATCTTTCAGTGTGAAATGCCACCACTCCGTGGAGATGGGCTTGAACCCGTGTCTCACCATCGCGTCTCTTAAGATCATGCGGTTTTCGTGCTGCTCATCCGTGATGCCCGAGTAGTCCGGGTGGCTCTCGTCGCCAAAATAGTCAAAGGTGCCGCCCATGTCGACCTCTTTTTCCGTATCCATGTCGAACAGCGTGAGATCCACCGTGCTCCCGCGGCTGTGTCCGGAGTGCTTGGCCACGTATCCGTACATATTGAGGTCACTCTTGTCGACTTCCGGATAGAAATACTCCTTCATGCGGGTGTCGTCTCTGTCCTTGGACCAGGTCGAGAACATGGTCACCGCGCACTGCGGGCGGTAAGCGTCATAGATCTTGAGCCTGTATCCCTCTTCCTTGAGGTCATCACTGACTTCCTTAAGTGCCTCTGCAGCCTCTTCGGTCAGAAGGGCGATCGGCTCCTCGTAGCCGTCGATCCGGTCGCCGATGAAATTATAAGTGGTATAATAGCGGATCTCCAAAATAGCATCCGGCACCACTTCACTGAGGATCACAAAATCGGATGCATCATCGGAGAGCTTGACTCCGTCCGGCCCCGTTGTCGTCTGCACCTCTATATGCTCTTTCGCAGGCAGCTGTGCCGACGCATCTTCAGCCGCCTTTTCTGCATCTCCTGCAGCCTTGTCTTCGGCCTTGGGTGCTGCGCTGTTCTTAGCCTGATCTGCGGTCTGCGGGGATGCCGCTGCCGCCTCCTGCGGTTTGACGGCGATCTCCGCCGCCTTTGTGCCTCCGCATCCGCACAGCGTTCCGATCGCCAGGATCACTGCTGCCAGCAGCGCAATTTGATGTTTTTTCATTCCTCTCATTCTCGTGGATCTCTCTCTCATAATGCTCTCCGTAATCAGTAATATTGTGTTCTCCTGCTTTTCAGCACATTTCCAGTATACGATGTTTACGTTTTTTTTCTATTATTTTATTACATTCAATTATATAGAACGCTTTTTTTGTCAATTTTTATATTGCAGTCGCGTATACAAATGAATATAATAATAAAAGTTTTGATGAATTTTATGCATCATTACTTAATAATTATTCAAGGCGCTGCCGAACGTCACTATTTTGGCAGTGACCGGATCAAATCAGGAGGTTTTTTGTATGAAAAAGTATTTCGCAATGCTTCTTGCAGGCATGATGGCATTCTCACTGGCAGCTTGCGGCGGCAGCGGTTCCACAACTTCAGAGCCCGCAGCTGAGACCGAGGCTGAGGCTCCCGCTGAGGAAGCTGAGGCTCCCGCAGAAGAGGCTGAGGCTCCCGCTGAAGAGGCTGAAGCTCCCGCTGAGGAGGCTGAGGCTCCCGCTGAGACAGCTCAGACCGATGCAGCAGTCACCACCATTGAGGCCGGCAAGCTTCACATGGCTACAAACGCCGCTTTCCCGCCCTATGAGATGATTTCCGACAACGGCGGATACGAAGGCATCGATGTCGAGGTCGCTACTGTAATCGCTGAAAAGCTCGGCCTTGAGCTTGTAGTAGACGATATGGAATTCAGTTCTGTCATCACTTCCGTTCAGAGCGGCAAGGCAGACATCGCTATGGCAGGTCTTACCGTCACAGAAGAGCGCAAGCAGAACGTTGACTTCACAGCATCCTATGCGACCGGCGTTCAGGTCATCATCGTTCCCGAAGATTCCGATATCAAGACCGTTGACGACCTCGCAAATGACAAGATGATCGGTGTCCAGGACGGCACAACCGGTTACATCTACTGCTCCGACACCGTTGAGAACGGCGGATACGGCGAAGACCACGTCACATCCTATCCCAACGGCGCTATGGCGATCGAAGCTCTCAAGGGCGGCAAGGTCGACGCAGTCGTCATCGACAACGAGCCCGCTAAGGCATTTGTCGCAGCCAACGAAGGCCTGAAGATCCTCGACACAGAGTACATCGTCGAGAATTACGCGATCGGTATCTCCAAGGATAACCCCGGACTTCGCGACGCAGTTGACAAAGTCCTTCAGGAACTCATCGCAGACGGCACTGTCCAGAAGATCGTTGACAAGTATATCACCGCTGAATAATCATCTGACGGCAGTATTCGAACAGCATAATTTCTGATTCACTAATCGCCATGTCCGGTCCGGTCAAGACTTCCGGACATGGCGATCTTCTGTATTTATAATCTGATAGCATTCGGAGGTAACAGTTTGGGCACATTATTTCAGGATCTGGCTTCTCAGTTCCATCAAAGTTTTATCGAAGCCGACAGGTGGAAGCGCTATCTGGACGGTATCGGAATCTCGTTCACCGTCACCTTGGGGGCACTGCTGATCGGTATCGTTCTCGGTATCCTGGTTGCCATCGTGCGCACCCTGCACGACCAGCAGAAAGGTACAGATCGCAATCCGCTGCTGGGTTTCGTCAACATGCTCTGCGAGATCTATACGACCGTGATCCGCGGAACGCCTATGATGGTCCAGCTGCTGATCATGGGTTTCGTCATCTTTAAATCCAGCCGCAATCTGGTCGGTGTGGCGATCCTGTCTCTGGGGATCAACTCCGGTGCTTACACGGCGGAGATCATCCGAAGCGGCATTATGTCGATCGACCCCGGTCAGATGGAAGCGGGCCGAAGCCTCGGCATGGACTACATCACCGTTATGAAGGACATCATCATCCCGCAGGCGATCAAGAACATACTCCCCGCTCTCGGCAATGAGCTCATCACGCTCTTCAAAGATACTTCTCTTGTCACCGTGATCGGCCTGACGGATCTCACTAAAGCAGCACAGCAGATCCAGTCCAAGACATACCAGGCCTTCATGCCTTACATCGGGATCGCGATCATGTATCTGGTCGTCGTCATGATCCTGACCAAGCTGCTCGGAATACTGGAGAGGAGGATGAGAGAAAGTGACAGACGTTAACAAAAACAATCAGCCCGCCGGCAAAAGCCAGCCGGGCGAAGTCATGATCCATGTGGAGGATCTCAGAAAGTCTTTCGGCGACAACAACGTGCTCAACGGCATCACTCAGGATATCCGAAAAGGCGAGAAAGTCGTCATCATCGGCCCCTCCGGCTCCGGAAAGTCGACTTTCCTGCGCTGCCTCAATCTTTTGGAGGTGCCCACAAGCGGCAAGATCATCTTCGAGGGAACAGACCTCACGGATAAGAGCACGGACATCAACTTGATCCGCAGAAAGATGGGAATGGTGTTCCAGCACTTTAACCTCTTTCCCAACATGACCGTGCGCAGAAACATCACCCTTGCCCCGGTCCGCACCGGCTTCATGTCGCAGGAGATGGCGGATGCTGAGGCAGAGCGTCTTCTGACGCGCGTCGGTCTCTTGGACAAGGCAGATGCCTATCCGGCCAGCCTGTCCGGCGGTCAGAAACAGCGTATCGCCATCGTCCGCGCCCTGGCTATGAATCCGGACATGCTCCTGTTTGACGAGCCCACTTCCGCCCTCGATCCCGAGATGGTCGGCGAGGTTCTGGAAGTTATGAAGGAACTAGCAAACGCCGGCATGACCATGGCCGTCGTTACACACGAAATGGGATTTGCACGGGAAGTGGGAACAAGAGTCCTCTTCATCGACGAAGGCATTGTCAAAGAAGAGAATACCCCTCAGGAATTCTTCTCCAATCCCCAGAACCCTCGTCTTAAGGACTTCTTGTCCAAAGTGCTGTAATTGTCTGTAAAACGAAATTAAGCTGCCGCATGAAGCAAAAGGAATTTGATCCTCTGCTAATGCGGCAGCTTTTTGTATTCCATCAGGAAATGATCTCGTATCTTCCCTCTCTTCTCTTGGGCATCCTGGGCTCCTGGTCCGGGTAGCCGAATGTCAGGAGCGCCATCATCTTCCCTTTGTCAGGTGCGAACTGCTCCCTGAGGGCCTCGTCGAGTCCGGCCTCCAGCGGCGATGTCATCCAGCAGGAACCGATTCCCTTGTCATATGCTGTCAACAACATGTTCTCGATCGCCGCCGCCGTGCTCTGCATCAGTTCTTTCTCTTTGCGGGTGTATACTTCGTCGTCCTTGTAGAGAAATGCCAGCACACAGAGCGGGGCATCTCCGAGCATTCCGATGAAGTGCCTTGTCTCCGCCACGACCTGGGGATACTTCTTGAAGCGGTCCTCCAGAGACGGCATCACCGCTTCCGAAACTTTCTGCATGGTCTCGATGATCTGATCGAGCTTGTCTCTTCTGGAGACTGCGACAAAATACCACGGCTGCAGGTTGGACGCCGACGGCGCCATGATCCCCGCTTCCAGGATCTCCCGGATATCCTCCTCGCTGATCGGTGTTTTCTTGTACTTTCTGACTGACCTTCTGCCCATGATGGCTTCTCTCACGTTCATTTGCTGCTCCCTTTCTTATCGTATACTCATTATGCTGTCATCGGGATGCTTCCCGCAGCTCATAACCACTTCCGCTTACGAAACCATGCGATTCCTCCGACCAGGATCGTCAGGCTCACGCCGAATACCACGTAATAACTGTATCTCCACTTCAGTTCCGGCATGTAGACAAAGTTCATTCCGTACCAGCCCGCGATCAGCGTCAGCGGCATGAAGATGGCCGTCACGATCGTGAGCACCGTCATGATCCGGTTCATGCGGATGTCCAGCTGTGTGGAGAAGAGTTCCCGGAGCTGGACCGTGTAGTCTCTGAGCTGCTTGACCTGGTCCATCAGGCGCATCACTCGCTCTGTGAACAGTCGGAAATAGCGCAGGTTGACCTCTTCGAAGAAACCGTTCTCATTCTCCTCGAGCTCCTGGCCAAAATCCAGCAGCTGCTCATAGTGAATGCGCAGATCCATGAGGAACTTGCGGATCTCATTGAGTCTGTCCGGATACTGTTCCAGTCCGCCCTCCAGGATCTCGTCCTCGATCTGTCCCAGTTCCTGCTCTGTCTCGATCAGGATGCGGAGGTCTCTTTCGATCAGTATTTCCAGAAAATCATACAGGAAGCGCTCCAATGAGGGAAGCCGCCACCTTTTCCTCCAGCTGATCTTTTCCACCATCTTGGCTGCAAACTCGCCGTTTTCTATAAAGACTATACCCTTCTCATCCAGTGCGAACGCGAACCTGTGGGGCTTGCCGCCCATCTCGGACCTGCGCGGCACATAAAAGCTGCCCGTCAGTGAGTCAAAGTTGACGATCGCCTTCGTTTCCAGCACGTCGGAAGGGTCCATATCCATGTCGATGATCATGTCGAACCGGTCCTTGGTCCTGTACCAGGTCTCCAAGTCCATGACGACCACATAGGACGGATCGCCCGGTTTACGCTTTGTGATGTCATCCGCACTGCACGGAGTGAGGGTTTCTTTGATCTTATAATACATAATGCTCTATACCCGCTAATACACCTTGTTTATGATCTGTTGTGCGATCTGTTGTGTGATCCGCTGCTTTATCAGTATTATAGAACTTTGGCCAAAGTATCGAAAGAAGAATTTAACAGCCGCCCTCCCCTGTCTTCTGATATACTGAAAACATCAATATCGTCACACATAAAAGGATGGTCTGAGCATGTTTCATAAACGTTCCAAGATCAAGCAGATGGATACGGTATATAAACTGAATTTTGCCTCTGTTGACAAAGCTTCTGCCCAGGTGCAGGAATTCCTCCGTTCACTGAAAGTGGAGCGGAGCAATGCGATCCGCGTGAGGCTGTCCGTCGAGGAGGCTTTGCTGCGGTGGATCGATCACTTCCCCGAGGAGACGGACTTCCGTCTGGAAATGGGCCTTCACTGGGGGCGTCCTTTTATTGTGCTCAAACTGTGGGGCAGCGAATACGACCCGCTCGAGCAGACAGACAGTGACCTGGGCATCTGGGCCGAAGACCTGCTGGGCGCGATCGGTCTGATCCCCATCTTCAGGTACATTAACGGCTGCAATATTTTGCAGATTCCCCTCAAGCGCCCTCATCGAAATCCGGGCATCGTTCTGCTCCTCTGTACGCTGTCGGGAGCCGTCCTCGGAATTGCGGTGAATCTGCTCTTCTCCGATGTGATCCGGACAAACCTGACCGTCATGGTGCTGACGCCGCTGCAGAATGCTTTCATCCGCCTCCTCAATGCAGTGTCCGCGCCGGTTATGTTCCTGTCCGTTTTGACAACTGTCTGCAGCGTAGGCGGGATCTCTGCTACCGGAAGATACAGCAAAAGCCTGGTTGGCCGTTTTCTTCTATACAGTACCGTCTTCACGGTCCTTTCTGTTCTTTTGAGCCGGTTCGCATTTGTGATCAACACCAGTGCTCCGTCCCAGCTGTCCGAACAGCAGGTCGCGGGAGTCCTCGATTTCTTCCTGGAGATCATTCCCGGAGATATCATGTCTCCCTTTATTCATGGCGATTTTACCCAGCTCATCGTGATCGCGCTGGTCCTGGGAAATGCTCTTCTGATCGGCGGCGCCAAAGTTCAGTCACTGGTCACGATCATTGAGGAAGCCAACACAGCCGGCCTTGTGATCGCCGAATGGATCTCGGATCTCTCCCCTTGGTTTGTCGCTATTTTGACCATAATCGGAATCCAGAACAATACCTCTCACATGCTGCTCGGAATCTGGAAACCCGCACTCCTGATCACCTTGTTCTCTTTATCGGCACTCTTTCTCAAAATGCTGCACGTGTGCCTGAAGTACAGCGTTTCCATGGCAAACCTGTGGGCTAAGATGAGTCGCTCTTTTATGCTCTCTCTGAAGACGTTTTCCGTGGATTCCCCCTATGCGGAGAATATACAGTGCTGTGAGAAGAAACTCGGGATCAGCAAACAGCTGACGTCCTACTGCCTTCCTGTCGGCCTGATCTGCTTCATGCCGGTGAGCACGATCGCCTCTATGATCTTCACGCTCTACTCGGCGGAGTGCTATCAGGTGCCAGTCTCCTCAGTGTGGATGCTCATGGCGCTGTTCCTCGCGGTGATGCTGGCTGCGGCGGGGCCGCCGACGGCCGGGATCGGGATCCTCACCTATACGGTGATGTTCTCCAAGCTCCATATACCGGCACCGGCGCTGACGATCGTGCTGATCGGCGATATTCTGATGGGATTTGTGATCTACCCGGTGAACCAGGCACTGCTGCAGCTGGAAATGATCTTCGAAGCAGACCGGCTGGGCCTCCTGAACAAAAAGATGCTGCGGAGCAAAGCATGACGGGACTGCTGACGGGGCTGGCTGGACGCAGGGCTGCGGGCAATTCAGAATGCGCGGACAATTCAGAATGCACGGACAGTTCAGAATGCGCGAACAATTCAGATATCCGAAAAGATAAAGTTGTAAGTTGAAAGCAGACGGCCGCGGTCATCCGTTATTTCTGCATTAATGAAACAGAGCCTCTTCCCGCGCTTGGACACGTGTGCATGACAGTGCAGGGACTCTGCGGCTTTGTCTGCGCCGCGCAGGTAGTTGACGCTGCCGCTCACAGTGACACCGTTTCCGCCCACGCTCAGATAAGCCATCCCGCAGGTGACGTCTGCGAGGTTAAACAGAACGGCGCCGTAAGGCATGCCGTAGAAATTCCTGTGATGGGGGAGCAGCTGCATGGTGCTTGCTGCTTCCCCGTCTTCTGTTTTCTCAATGGATATCCCAAACTTTTCTTCTAACTCTTTGACGGCGATCTGAGCTGCTTCTGCACTGTTTGATGGTGTCATATTTTTCTCCTTGCTCACCTGAGCCCTTGGCACGGGGATTGATTTCTCTGCCGAGCCGCGGCTCGGGGGCATTTTCCGCGGCCTGCCACCGGGAAGTTGCTGCTCTTTATTATGCATTGGGCCTCCGCATTATGCAACCCGGCTGATCTCTGTGCCGTACTCGGGGTGCTTCCTGCTCCCCTGGCCCGAGGCTCTTGGAAAAAGTTGTCAGTAGAACCGTCCCCGTGACACTGCTCCCCGGGCCCCAGGCTCCCGGAAAAAGTTGTCAGTAGAACCGTCCCCGTGACACTCCTGAGAGCCCTGAGAAAAGTAAAGAGTGAACTCCGCCGCAGAATCTGCTATAATGGAGCGGTGAATGAACCACTCAATACACTCAGAATCTGGGGGAAACGACCATGCACGATAATGATAAACTTCGCCGCAGCAATTATGTTCTTTTCGGACTGGTGATCCTGGTCCTGCTCTACGGTGTGATCACCCGCCTGCAGACCGGTGATACAAGTCTGTATATCTTCGGCATTCCGATCAATCTCCCTTTCGGGCAGACGGAAGACGCTCAGGAGAATACGGAAGAAGACGCATCGGGCCAGAGCGGCAGCCGCGAGCTGCTGCAGTCCATTGATGAACTGCTCGGATAAAACAAAACAATCGCTGCCGCTCTCGGAAATCCGCCTTTCCGGGAACGGCAGCGATTTTTTATGTCCTGACCGCCTGCCAGGCCTCTGTCAGCCGCTCCTGCTTCCATGCTGCATTGGCAGGACTTGTCGACGGCAGACAGATCGCCTTTATGCCGATCGACGGCTCGATATACTTCTTGTACATCTTCTCCGCGGTCTTTCCGTTCACGAAGATCTTCCGGATCGATGCGTGATCCAGGATCTTTGTCAGGTCGTTGGCCGCAACATCCCGTATGCTGGCATCCGAAGAACCGCGGATCGTGCACGAGTGGATCACATCCCACACCGCCACCCTGTGCCGCAGCAGGAACTCTTTCTTCTGCGGAACGTCAGCCGGCACGCTGTCTTCGAACACCGCTGCCATAACTTTCCAGAACCGGTTCTGCGGATGTCCGTAGAAGAAGGCCGTCTCCCTGGACTTGACAGAAGGAAAACTGCCGAGGATCAATATTTCCGAATCTTCCCTGTATAACGGCGGAATCGGATGGACGATCGTCTCCTCACGCATGCTCTGTCTCCTTTCTGCCCGCCGGGTGACGCATCATCACTTCCACCCGCTCACCTTTTCGATCAGCACCTCATAGACTTCCTCCGCCACTGCCAGCTTGTACATGAGCCGCGTCGGCTGCGGTGCCAGCACCGCATGATACGTCTTAGCGCTGCCCTCAACATTCTCTCCATCATTGCCTCTGACCGCTATGGCAAAATACACCTGCCCGGGCACCGACGCCTCCGGATTTGCGGGATCGATGTTGCCCATGGTGCCGGTCACACCGATCCCGATGTCCGCGTCATAAGCCTTTCTGCAAGCCCGGGCCATGGCCGCCGCCGTTTCCCCGGAATAGACCGTGTACTTGTCAATGACCTCAGCCGGAACGCCCTGCAGGATTTTGGCCTCGTTGGAATAAGTGACAAATGCGCCCCGAAGGATCGCGGAAGATCCCTCCGTGTCCGTGATCAGCGATGCGATCTGACCTGCGGTCGCGCTCTCCATTGTCGTGATGCTCAGCCTTTTTCTGATGAGCAGTTCCGTCAGCGTCCGGTAATGCTCTCGAATGAGTGGTTCCGAATAATTCTTCATGAGTGTTCCTGCCCCTTATGCCGCATCATCCAGCTCTTCTTCCGGCTCTTCTTCACTGTCCTCGAAAAGCGGGCCGATCGCTTCTCTGAGTTGATCGATCTGATAGAAACCGGTGTAATCGACGCACTCGTACTCCGCCTCTTCCATGTTGAGGTCTCCGTCTGCACCTGTCACAAATATGTTAGCCTTCACCTTGATGGTCTTGTCAGATCCGTCCTCGTTCTTTCCGACCAGGTCCGCATCCAGCGGGACACCGAGATCCGTGTCATAGTCGCCGTGGCTCATCAGATACATCCGATGGGAGGACATCTGGTACCAGAAGCCGTCCGGCGTGGCCATACACTGGATGGCACAGGAACCGCCTCCGCTCTGCTCGCCGATGATCGCAGCTCCCTGTTCCTGCATGAGAGCGGGGAACGCATTTCCGCAGGAGAAGGATGCACTGCTGGTCACAATTGCGACATGGAAGTCGCAGGTCTGTCCTTTGTCCTGTTCATCGAACTTTCCGTCCAGATTAATATCCACTTCGTATGTATCGGTGATCATCTGCCCGGTCAGCATGTTCTTGTAGAACACGTTCGCTTTGTTGTCGCCTGTGAGGAACGCGATCATGGCTGCCAGCATGTCGATCGAGCCACCCCCGTTCGTGGAAATGTCGATCACAAAGTATTTGATCTCCGGGTCAGCTTTTGCTTTGTTGAGCGCATCCAGGAAAACCGTCATCGAATCCCCTTCCGGCATCTTATCAGTCCTGCCGCTCAGATAGTCTTTAAAAGAATCCACGGGGTAGGGCATGAAGGAATCAAAGGTACAGACCGCCGTGTCTCCTTTTTTGACATAAGTGACGCCCGTTCCGTAAGAATCATCCCTGAGCTCATGCCGCGCACTGTTCAGGTTGCTGTAATCGAGCATATCCTGACGCGCCCGCCTCCTTTGCTCAAGGAGCAGATTGCTGTATTTGCTGCTGACAGCGTCATATCTGGCCTGCATCGCCTCGGGCATTCTGTAATAGGCATTGGTCCCGCAGTTGATGGAGGTATGCCCGCCATCCCACAGCAGCGCGCCGACCATATTCAGGCCGTACAGATACTCCGCCTTGTCCTTCGACTGCAGCAGCTTTCTGATCGTTTCACCGTCTGCGCCGTAATCTCCAAGCGCCCCGTCAAATCCCTTGCTGACAAGTGCGTCGTTTATGGCCACGCGTCCCGGGCGGCCGTAAAAGTGATCGATGGCAAAACACAGCTCGCCGTAGGTAAATGCCGCAAGATCCTCCGGTCTCTCCTCATCTTTGAGGATATTGTCGTAATACTCCGGATCGCGACTGTGGAACTCCGGTATCCAGTTCTCGTTTTCCACATAGACCTTGGTCCCGTCATAAAATGCAAAATGATAGGCAAGGTCTGCGTAAAGGTCTGAGAGCGTCGCGACGGGAAGATAGACACCGCTGTCGTCTGCCCGCAGATCGATCCCGTATTCAGAATAATCGAATTCCACCGGGACCTGGGCCGGCGTCGCCTCCTCGCTGCTCCAGCGGACATAAGGGATTCCGTCCAGATACGCATTTCTCATGCCCGGCTGGATCTGACCCATGACATTGACAAATGCCAGATAGTCATCCGACGAGATCGTCTCCTTCTGCGTGTCGATCACTGCAGACCCCGTGTTGTTCCTGACAAGATAAGCGGAGTCCCCCTCGCCGGTCTTCTCTGTCGTCACCTCTGCATCGGGCAGATACAGATGGTGGTAATCCGCGATGTTGACATAAGCGACATTGGGCATGTCTTCATAAAAGCGCAGCGTGATCGTCTCCTCTGAAGCCGTCTCCCTGAACACAGGGATCTCGCGCTCCTCATAAGCTTCCGGATTTCCGGGCTTCCCCTCCTGGACGGCCGCGGTGTTCTCCTCCGGCTGTCCCTCCTGGGCAGCTGCGGTGTTCTCCTGCGGCTGTCCCTCCTGGACCGCTGCCTCCTGGCCGCTCTGTGCCTGGCTGCCTGCCGGGCCCGCCCCTGCAGCAGGTTTAACTGCAAACAGGCAGCAGGCTGTGAGAACGGCAATGCCGCCTGCCACAATCGATGCGTTTACTCCATGTTCTCGATCGATCATGCTTTCCTCCATTTCGTCACGGTATTCGCCCGTGCAGTTACATCATTTTCCCGCAGCAGCGTCCTTTATCCTCAGCAGGTCCGCCTAAGCAGGTCCTCCCCGGCAGATTGTTCTAAGCAGCTCCTCCCCCGCAGGTTGTCCTAAGAAGATCCTCCTGACAGCATATCCCTCAGATTCTTCTCTGTGGGCGGTATGCTGTAGGGCCAGATGATCAGGCGCACCCGGTTCTCCTCGCACAGCTCTTTTTTGACCCGGTCCAGTTCCTGTCTCTGGGACAGCGCCTCTTCTCCGCCGAAGAACTCGATCGGATGATAGTGCTGGATCCCCTGATATTCGATCGCCGTCCTCAGAGACGGGATGTACAGATCCAGACTCTGCCGGCCCAGCCAATCGGGGCGGTACTGGTACAGTGTGTCCGGATGCCTCTTTCTCACCTCATGAAAGAGAGTCAGCTCATGCTTCCACTTCGGTTTGATGACGCCCTCCGCCGTCAGCTGCGTGCGGATCTTCGTCCGGGCAAGGCGCCAGTTCGTGCGGAATCCGTCTTTGGACTCGTAGAGCTCAAGGTCCGTGTACCACCAGTGAAAGAGCGGCATGATGACCCTGGTCAGATTCAGGAAAAAATCCAGCTCCGAGGAGAAATAGCCGCACTCGAGAATGTGGTCAATATTGCGTCTGACATACACAGTCTTCACCGGGTTGTGATAAAAAGGCAGTGCGCCCTGATACTTGGCCAGCCGGTCCGGGAGATAGGGCGAGCGCAGGACGACCCCCTTTTCCCACAAATGATTCTGGTACCACGGCAGCGAATAGTCGTAGAGCGAATACCCGCCGTACAGATCCTGCGATGAATTCATGTAGAGAAGATGGTACATCAAAAGGACGTCATCCATGTTCTTCTTGTCGAACACCGCCAGATAGTGGATCTTCTCCTCGTCGGGCAAAAGATTGCGGATGGGACGGAAACTCTCCGCCCTCCTGCACACTTCAGTGATGACAAAGAACTGCGAGACAAAGCTCTCGGGAAAGAGAAAACAGGCTTTCCTGTCGGTATCGATGCCGGCGAACTGCTCCATAAAGGCCTCGACATAAGGATTGGGCATGAGCACAGCTGCCGGACCCGCATCCGGTTCCGGCAGCTTCGCCTGCTCCTCGATCAGTTTTCTTGTCTCATACCGATATGAGAGGTCTGCCCATGACAGCTGTACGAGAAATCGCTCATAGTGGTTCGCTTCATATTCCTCCCGCAGTTCGTCAAAATCCTTGCGGTAAGACTCATGCTCCTCCAAAAGGTCCTCCAGCGTGGAGAAGGTCGTCCTTTCATGATATTGCGGATAACGTTCCCAGAGCATATCCAGCCGTTCGAAGGAAGATACGCACGGAGGCCTTTTATGAATCGGAGGATACAAAGTCTCGCTCATTTCAGTCCTTCACAAAATCCTTTCTGTAGGGATTAAAGATGTCCAGCAGCACGCCTGCTTCCAGGCACACGCAGCCATGGACCACATCGTTGGTCTTGAGCATGGTGTCGCCCTTTTTGACGACCTTCTTGACGCCGTCGATCTCAAACTCGAACGCACCGCTCGCGACATAAGTGATCTGTGTGTGCGGATGATGATGGAGCGAACCGACTGCTCCCTTCTCAAACGTGTTCTCCACGACCATCAGGTCATCAGAATAAGCGAGCACTCTGCGGACTACGCCTCCGCCCATATCCTGGGGCTCCACGTCGTTGTAAAACACCCATCTCTCGTTCTTCATGCTGTTTGTTCTCCTCTCTGTCTTTTCATATTGTTCTTCTCAAACACCGCTGTCCATGACCGCGCCGCCATATGCGCCGCTTCCTGTCAGCGATTGTCGTCGACTTTCTTGAGCTGTCTGAGCCATTTAAGCAGACTGCCGTCATCATAGAGCTCCTTGAGCGTCCCGCAGCGGTGCCTCTCCTCGCTGACTGCTGCGACGAGCAGAGCCATGACGCCCAGCCCGCTCAGTCCCGCGATCTCCACCTGCGAGAGCGGTGTATTCTCGATATTGACTCCCTGGCTCTTTAAGATATTCCAGTAATACTTGAGCCCGCTCTCCGGATGATTGTGCATAAATCCGTAAACTTCGTCCTCTATTTTACTGAGTTTGCGCTCCCCTTTCTCCTTGTTCTCCAAATCGGGTATAAACTTTGTAAGCCCTTCAAACATATGCACCCCTCCTCGTCATGAATTGTTTCTGCTGTATATCGATCACTCTCCGTGATCTTCCCGAATACCCCTGCTCACATTTATTCTGATTCCATTTTATACCATATTGGAATATATATCATTGAAATATCTGCCGCTAAAAAGGAATTCTTTGCGGATCCTTTCCTCCTTCCATCCACTCCAGGTCTTTGGCCGCAAACTTCTCCACATTCATCTTCCACAGAATTGCCGCGGCGAGCAAAAAGGCGATCATATCCGCGGCCAGATATACGAAGACAAGCACTCTCTCCACTGCCGCCGGCTGTGTCTCGAAGGAAGCATCATATCCGGCCGCGCCCAAAAGGCCGCTGACAATACCGAAAGCAACACCCAAAAGGCTGATGATGATCGCACTATAAATCGACATGGTGAATCCGTCGCTGCGGAAACCGTTTCTGACCTCCAGATAGTCGAGAATATCCGATATGACCGCCAGGATCACATACTGCGCGGGAATGATGCCGATCGCTTTCAGCACGACGCCCGTACATACGGCAGCGAAGCTGTGGACATCGAGAAAGGCCGCTGCGCCGCCCGCCGCCGAGAAGATCAGGCCCAGCACGATCGCCCGCTTCTTCCCCAGCCTTTTGGACAGGGGCCAGGCGATGATCATGCCGGCCACCGCGGGAAGGCCGCCGATGAAGCCCAGTGTGCTCATCAGAGCGCCCGCTTCGACCTCAGGATCCGGCGCATGGGTCACGGCGTCGAACATCCAGCGGACATAGAAGCTCATGGAAGTATTCTTGACGATCTGGCCCATCTGATAGAAGAATACGAACAGCATGACCTTGCACCAGAATCTGTCGCGCAGACAGGCTTTCATGTGCTTCCTGATCGGGATCGCCTTCTCCTCCCGCTGCTCTTTCATCGTCTCTTCCGTGATGCGCTCTCTGGTAAAGAAGTATTCCAGGACTGCACCGGCAGCAGCGAGTACAGCCAATACAACAGCGATCCGCCTCCAGTGCCTGTAAGACAGCGCCGTATTGAGCGTGTCTCCGTCATTGACGAACATATAGCCCTGCAGTAGAACGGGGACGACAATGCTGGCCCCGATCCCGGCCGCTGCGACGCCGGACGCGTTGGACACCGTTGCCAGAAGGCCTCTTTTCCCGGTATCGCGGGTCGACAGAGACACCATCGAGCTGTGTGCCGTGTAATAGCAGGGATAGGCGATCACATAGTAAAGATTATAGCTGAGCGCGATCCAGATCATCTGCAGAAGAGACCCTCTGCCCGGCGACGAAAAAAGGAGCAGGATCGCGATCATCAGAAGGGGCGCAGACACAAGCAGATACGGACGCGCTTTCCCCGCCGCTGTCCTCGTGCTGTCGATCCTTTTGCCGATCCAAAGGCTTCCAAAAGCCACGAAAACGGCAGAAAAGATCGGAAGCGCCGCCGCAAAGGCGCCGGATGCAAACTCCGTCCATCCCAGAACGTCTGCATAATATCTGGCAAGATAAGCGCTGAAAACGGCATTGGCCAGCACCGCGCAAAAGGGCGCCAGAAAATAGCCCACAACGAGCTCCCTCATTGTGATCTCATCTTCTTTGATCCCGGTCTTAAACAGATGCTTTTCGGCGATTTCTTTCAGAAAGCCCATTTTGTCCGTCCCAGCAGTCCGATCCTGTTTCGAAAATCCCTGCTAAAATCCCCGTGACAATAACTGCGATAATCCCTGCAATAATGATGATTGCTCCCGCATCTCTCATTATGCTATATTTTAATAATCATGAATCCATCAGAGAAAAAACCCCAAAGCGTACAACCAAATACCCGGCTTCTCGGGACCTCCATGATGCTTGCCGCCTCGCTCTGCTTCTCGACGGGCGGTCTTCTCATGAAGATCATCCCCTGGAACCCGCTCGCCATCAACGGCGCCCGCAATCTAATCGCCTGCATGGTGATCGGCCTCTACATCCTCGCAACGCATCACAAGCTGAAATTCAACCGGACGGTCCTTGTAGGGGCCATATCCATGGCCGGTGTGACGACACTGTACTCGATCGCCAACAAGCTGACCACCGCGGGCAACACGATCATCCTGCAGTACACCGCGCCGATCTGGATCGTGATCCTGATGTTCCTCATCTTCGGTCAAAAGCCCTCCAGGACTGCGCTGATCTCCATTCTGATCGTGTTTGCGGGCATCCTCTGCTTTTTCTTCGAAGGGCTCTCCACGGGAAAATGGCTTGGCGACCTGCTCGCCCTCTTATCGGGCATCTTCTATGCGGGGGTGTTCATGCTTAACAGCTTTGAAAAAGGCGATGCGCTGTCCTCCGTATTTTTCGGACAGCTGGCCTGCGGCGTCCTTCTCTCTCCGCTCGTCCTGAGAGAGACCGTATTCACCGCACCGGTGCTGCTCTCCGTCTTTGCGCTCGGCGCCGTACAGGTCGGCCTCGCCTACATCTTCTTCACCACCGGGACCAAATATACCGATCCGGTCACGGCGTCCATCATCAATGCACTGGAGCCGATCCTCAATCCCATTCTGGTCGCCGTCTTCTACGGCGAAATGCTGGGACGCCTCTCCCTCGTCGGAGCTGCGATCGTTCTGTGCGGGATCCTGTACTACAACCTCATGCAGGCTGTCGGCACAGCCCATGCTCCGCAGTAAACTGCAATAGGCACATGCCTCAGAACACCACTTGGATCAGCCCCATATAGATCACCGTCCCGGCCAAAATACTGAGCAGCGAGTTTCTCTTCATATCTCCCGCGCAGCAGCGTCAGGACCAGTGTGATGAGCAGCATGGCCGGTATCAGGAAGCGCTCAGGTCCAAACACTGCAAGGCAGAGCCCTGTGCTCAGAAGACCCGTGAGCGCCGGTATGTGGTCCCGGCTCGTGAGCCACTGCTCCGTAAACGACGCGATAAAGAGCGCCGTCATGGAAAACTCGATCCCCAGCACAATATAACCGGCCATGACCGGGAGGGATTTGATCCATGCCTGTTTTACAATATTTTGACGCATGCTCTCTGTTCCACCTTCTGCATTTTCCGACTCTGTTCTCTGCAAACCGACGAAAATCAGCGTGTCCTTTCCTGCAGAAAGTCTCCGACCGTTTTCATCGTATCCCGGATCGTCTTCAGATCCTTCTTCACCTTCCCGCACTCCAGCGAGTGGTTCGCGCCGGGCGTCAGGTGCAGCGGGACCTTCTTTTCTTCGCAGATCTTCACGATTTCCTCTGTCCTGGCCCAGGGGTCTCCCGTGCCGTGAAAAGCGACCGCGCTGCCGACGATCACAGGGAAGCGGAATGTCTCCGCAAGCGGCGTAAACAGAACCTGTGCGGCGTCGAGGCCGTGTTCGGAGGCATAGGACAGCGCCACCACGGTCCCCACGCTCTTGGAGAAGAACACAATGTCGCCGTACTCCTCCCATTCCACTTCCCGCAGTATGTCTTCCGCCTGTTCCCGCGCGCTGACGAAGCATTGATACATCTTGACCGCGTCGCCCTTGACATTGGGCGGGAAATTGCCGTACGGAACTCTTATGATCTCATATCCCTTTTCTGCCGCCAGTTTGGCGCCATAGTATAATAGCGGCTTGTCACAGGTGTATCCGATTCCGGGAAACAGTACCGCTGCTTTCTTTGTTCTGCCCATGGCTCCCGTCCTTTCTCAGTGTCCCGAATTAAAGCTTCTGAATTAAGACTTCCGAATTAAGACTTTTTCCGGGGTCTCATTTCACTCTTTGCCGCCCGCTTTCTCATCATATTGGAAACGATGATCGCGCAGGATGCGTCGCCGGTGATGTTGAGCGTCGTGCGGCCCATGTCGAAGATCCTGTCGACGCCTGCCACCAGTGCGATCCCGTCGATGGGAAGTCCGACGGATGTAAGGACCATGGCCAGCATGATCATGCCGGCACCAGGGACACCAGCCGTACCTACAGAGGCAAGCGTGGCCGTCAGAACGATCGTGACCATCTGGCTCAGCGTCAAGTCAATGCCGTAGCAGGACGCGATGAAGATCGCGCAGACGCCCTGATAGATCGCCGTTCCGTCCATATTGATCGTCGCGCCCAAAGGCAGGACGAAGGAAGCCACTTCGCGCGAAGCGCCCAGCTTCTCTGTGCAGTCAAGGTTGAGCGGAAGCGTTCCGACGGAGGATGCGCTGGAAAAGGCGAAGAGGATCGCTGGCATCATTCCCTTGAAGAAAGTCAGCGGACTGACGCCGCCCATGACCTTGACGGTCATGGAATAGACGCAGATCGCGTGGATCAGATAACCGAGGTAGGCCGTCAGAAGGACCATGGCCAGCGAGCCGATGACCTTGGGGCCGTTCGAAGCGATGACCGGGCACAGCAGGCAGAAGACACCGATCGGTGAGAGCTCCAGGATCATCTCCATGACCTTCATGAAGATGCTGTTCCAGCGCTCAAGGCCCTCGATCGTGGCCTCCGCTTTCTCTCCCAGAAGAATAATGGCAAATCCGATCAGAAGCGCCATCACGATGACTTGCAGCATGTTCGCTTCCGCGATCGGCGCCAGGAAGTTGGACGGGAAGATCCCGACGACCACATCCATGGGCTTAGTCGCCTCGGGCGCGTCATATGTCAGACTGCTGGTCGAGAGCACCGGATAGTATTTTTTGAATACATTGGCAAAAAACAGACCGATCGCCGTCGCCACTGCCGTCGTGCAAAAATAGTAAATGACCGTCGTCCCGCCGATGGACCCCACTTTTCTCACATCACTGAGCGACACGACGCCGGACATGATCGAGAACAGGACGATCGGACCGACGATGAACTTCACCAGATTCAGGAAGATCGTTCCGAAAGGCTTGATGTACTCATTTGCGAATTCGGCGCGGTTCTGCATCAGCATGCCGGCGATGATGGCCAGCACCAGAGCAATGAAGATCTTCATGGCAAGCGGCATGGATTTCTTTTCTGTCTTTTCGTTCATAGTAATACCTCCCCCACTTTTTACAATTTTTAATTTATGATACCTCAAAAAACGCACATAAAAAAGATTCCCGCGGTGTTTTCTGCTGCACCGCGGGAATCTTGTGATCCCTGTCTCTTAGCCGGGACTGCTCCTGCTCATCTCCCTGCCGACGGAATTCCGTATCTGTTCTCAATGATCTTCTTGACGATGCCGGCAATGATCCAAATCAGCCAGGAGATCCCCCATGTTCCTGTCAGGAAACTCCAGCCGAAGTAGACGCATGTCACGACTTCCCAGTAGACCAGCATCAGCGACTCCAGGTTCTTGTTGTCGTAGTAGTACTTGGGCTCCTTGCCTTTGCTGACATAGACGGGCTGTCCCGCATCCTTGCTGTAATTATAGGTTTCTACCCGGCTGTGAGCCTTGCGGAGCGCTTTGAAAACGCCCCTCTTGCAGCCGGCGCACACGATCAGGAACACGCCCGCGCCGACAACGACGAACATGCAGGCCGCTCCGAAATTGCCGCCGAAAATGATCGGGAAGATAACACTGAGGATGCACATAATGATCCCGAGCGTATTCTGCGTATTGCATATACGAATTGTCTGGCTCTCTTCACCGTCCAGGATCTCCCAGGCTTCGTCAGAGATCCGGCATCCCTGCTTCTTCACGAACGTCCAGGGTTTCATAACGTTTCCCGACATTCTGAAAAAGCCTACCGCCGCAGCCACAAATACAAAGAGCAGCGCTGCTCCTATGGAGGAGAAGAAATCTCCTAAGAACCCTCCGCCGAGATCTCCTGTCAAAATAGCGCCGGTCGGCGCCGTGATGCACAGGAACACGCCTAAGGCCGTCAGAAGCGCCGAATAATTGCCGTCGGCAATATACTCCATCACATCGTCGGATAAGAGAATCGCCGTGTTCCGCTCGGGCCGGCGATAGGCGCTGCCGCCGGACTGCGCTCCTGCTCTGTATGACTGATAGGCGTCTCCGGCTGCCTGTGCCCCTGCGCCGGACGCCCGATAGACTTCTCCGGATGCCTGCTGCACATTCGCCTCTGCGCGCGCTTCGCCGCTGACACCGGGCTCTTTCTCACTGCTTTGGCTCTTCTCAGAGGCGGCTTTGATGTTCATGTACTCCTCAATGCCGAGCGACTGGGCCAGTTCGTCCCGATTGCCGAACTCGGAGATGACGGTTCCCACCGCCTCGTTCTCACTCTTGCCCTCATCTATCAGTTCTGTATATTTATCTTCCATCATCGCCGCAAGCTCTTCGTAGGCCTTGCGCACCTCGGGCGTGTCAGGAAGTCCGGCAAACATTGCTTTCAGATAATTTCTGATCGTCTCCATGACGTCTCCTTTCTTAAATCCGTTTTGATCATCTGGCGCCCGGTAATGCCCGCGTGCCGGTGGGAGAAATAAAGTGCTCGATCACTTCCTTGGTCAGGTTCCACTCTTCACACTTCTCTCTGTAATAGTCCCGTCCCTGATCGGTTATGCTGTAGTACGTCCGCTTTTTCCCGTTCTCCGCGTTCTGGGAGAAAGATGCGATATAGCCGTTCTTCTCCATTCTCGTAAACGCTGAGTACAGCGTCGTCTCCTTGATGATATACTTCTCATCGGAGATCGAGCGGATCATTCTTGATATTTCATAACCGTAGGAAGGCTTGTCCAGTAGGAGATAAAGAATGATCGTGTCATTGTATCCTCGGATCACATCGCTGCTGATCGTAGTCAATTGCCTCCCCTCCTTTCCTGTGGCTCATCAATTCTTTGACTGTCGTTGCATCGTCAGGCGTTGCATTGGTTGTCGTTGCATCGCCTGTCGTAGTATATCTGTCGTAGTAAATATACCACCGGTAAACAGATTTGTAAAGCAATTATTTATCTCTCAATCTTCAACCCTCAAAGCCCGGAAACGCAATTGCGCCTCGAGCCAGAGGCTCGAGGCGCGGTTTTAGTATTGATCAGATATTTTTTCGTTTGGTTTAGGACCAGTCAAAGGTCAGCTGCTCATAGGGGCGCTCAGCCTTAAGCAGCGGCAGTTCCTTCATAAGGACGCTCTCCGCCCGGCCGGCATCACATACCCACGGCTCCACCTCTTCCTTTGTGAGGATCAGAGGCATCCGGTCATGGACCGGCAGCATCGATGCGTTGGCCTCCCTGGTCAGGATCACGAACCGTTTTTCCTCTCCATAAGGTCTGTAAATTCCCGCCAGATACAGGATCGGCCGCTCCGCGCTCCGGAAGGTCACCTTTTCTCTCTTCCTGTCCCACTCATAGAACCCTGCTGCCGGCAGGACGCACCGCCTCGCCGCGAAGCTCTCCGCAAACGTCTGCTTCGTCCTTACACTCTCAGTCCTTGCGTTGATCAAAAGCCTGCCTTTATCAAAGCCAATAAAGCCCCACTTCAGGATATCAGCAGCAAGCGTTCCCGCCTCGCCGACCACAGCTGCCGCGTCCATGGCAGGTGTGTAATCCGCTGCCCTCAATGCTTTCTCCTGAATGCGGGCCATCCTTGAAAGCTCCGGAAAATCTTCCTCAAACGCTTCTTCCGCGTCATGGTCCCAAAAGTATCGTCCGCACATTTTAAAGCCCCATCTTGCTCATGATCTGCTCCGGCGTGACGCCGGGATGCGTCACATAAAGCCTCACGATCTGTTCCGCCAGCTCCATGCTCAGATTCCTGCGCGCCCCAAAAAGGTCGAGAAGTTGTGGAAAAAGAGAGCAAATCCCACTTTTATATCCTCCTCACCACTTCCTTGACAAGCTTCTGAAGCTCTAGACCGGCGCGGTTCGCCACTTTCTGGATCTCCTCGTGGGAGGTCTCGAAGGTCGTGTTGACGATGGCCATATCCGTAATGCAGCTGATGCCCATAACTCTCATTCCCATATGCCTGAGGGCGACCGCTTCGCAGGCTGTGCTCATGCCGACAGCGTCGGCGCCGAACATGGCATACATCCTGACTTCGTTGGGCGTCTCATAAGTGGGGCCGGTGATCTGCAGATAGACGCCGTCCGTGAGTTCGATGTTCATATCTTCCGCCGTCTTGTGCAGAAGCGCGATCAGCTCCTTGTCGTAGATCGCACTGACATCCGGGAAGCGAACGCCCAGGTTGCTGTCGTTGGGGCCGATCAGGGGCGAAGGGACGAACGCTGTGTTCTGATCGTTGATGCACATCAGTGTGCCCGGATGGAAATTCGGGTTCAGGCCGCCCGCCGCATTGGTCAGGATGATCGCCTCGACGCCCATGCGTGCCATGACGCGGACCGGCAGCACGACCTTCTGCATCGGATATCCCTCGTAATAGTGCACGCGTCCGTTCATCAGGACTACCGGCACGGAGTCTATATAGCCGAAGATATACTCTCCTTTGTGTCCCTCCACCGTCGAATGCGGGAAGCCGGTCAGCTCCGAATAGGGGATCCTGGTCACCACTTCGATATCATCCGCTAGTCCTCCCAGTCCCGAACCGAGCACAATTCCGATCCTCGGCTTGAAGTCCGTCCTCGAATGAACCGCCAGAAGCGCAAGCTCATAATCCGCCATCTTTTCCATCATGTCACCTAAACCCTTTCCGCCTCTCGGCTACATCGATCAGTTCTTTTGCTTCTTCCATGGCCGCCGCAAGATAGGGCTCCTGCCACCGGCGGCCTTCCTTCTCCTTCTTTTTGATCTTCTCCCAGTCGGCCCTGCGCTCCTCATCCGAGCTGTACTTCAGGCCCGAGAATACATGCGGATGCCTTCTCACCATCTTGTCGGAGGCCGCCTTGGCCACGTCTTCCAATGTGAATAGGCCTTCTTCTTCCGCGATCACCGCGTGGAACATGACCTGCAGCAACAGGTCGCCCAGCTCCTCCTTGAGGTTCTCGGCCTCGCCCGTCTGTGCCAAAATATTGATCCCGCAGATCACCTCCGCCGCCTCCTCAATACATGGCGGCTTCAGGCTCGAATGTGTCTGCGCGCGGTCCCACGGGCAGCCGTCCTCTCCCCGGAGTTTATGCACGATTTCTTTTAATCTGTCAATTTCGCTCATCTCATACCCTTAGATTGCCCCGGTGCGTGTTCTGACACCACTCGCTTGTAATGCCCCGGCGGACTTCAAGCTGTGCCGTCTCTCTTACCGGATGAAATTCGTCGCCTGCCACGGCTCCGTCTCGGGAAGACCGTATTTTTCCCTGCCCAATGCGATGCTCTTCATGAGGAAGCTCATGTTTCTGGCAAGAACGCGCATCGTCTGCATTCCCTCCAGATCATGCGCGGCCTCATCTTTCATTCTGCCGTGCACGCTGTTCCAGTACTGGCTGGATGCGACCGGCATGCCGCTGATCGTGAAGTACTTGTTGAGTTCGTCAAATGTCGCGGAACATCCGCCCCTTCTGGCCGCAACGACGCTGGCGCCGACCTTCATGGTCTTATCAAAGCCGGTGCTGTAGAAAAGCCTGTCAAGGCAGGCGATCAGTGTCGCGTTCGCAGACGCATAGTAGACAGGGGATGCCAGCACAAGTCCGTCCGCCTCTTCAAACTTCGGTGCGATCTCATTGACGATATCATCAAACACGCATTGGCCGTTCTCCGCGCAGCTGTTGCATGCAATGCAGCCCCGGATCGCTTTATTGCCGACTCTGATAACCTCTGTCTCGATCCCCTCCGCCTCGAAGATCTGAACCATCTCGTCGATCGCCGCGGTAGTATTTCCTCCCTTGCGGGGACTTCCGTTCAAAATCAATACTTTCATCTCTTTGTTTCCTCCTTCTCTCTATGATCACTGATCGGGTGCCTCTGTGTGCTCTCCGATCATCTTTTCCATCCAGATCATATTATACCACCGTCCGAATTTATAACCACACCGGTGGAATGTCCCGACTTTCGTATACCCCATGTGTTCGTGGAACTGCTCGCTGTTGTGGTCCAGGTATTCGTCATCCTTTTCCGGGACACCGATACAGGCATAGAGGTTCAGGATCCCATTCGCTTTCAGTTCTTCTTCCAGTGCCTCATACAGTTTTCTGCCCAGACCTTGCCCGGCTGCGCCACGGGCCAGATAGATCGTCATCTCACAGGACCTGTCGTAGGCCGCCCTGTCCTTGAAGACGCCGGCATAAGCGTAGCCCAGGATCACACCGCCGCGCTCAATGACCAGATACGGATACCGCGCCCGGATGCGCTCGATCCGTCCCTTAAATTCTTCCCTCGTCGGCACATCGTACTCGAAGGTGATCGCCGTCTCCTCCACATATGGGGCATAGATCTCCAGAAGGCGCTCGGCATCTTCGGGCACAGCGGGCCTGATCACACACTGCCCGCTCATCTTTCCAGCGAAACGGCAGGAAGAAGCAGCCCGCTTTTGCCACAGCGGTTATATTTCATCTTTTCATATCTCTTATCACTTGCGATATACATATTTCCATCCTCCTTGTCCTGTCGGGGGCTCTTATCTCGACGGCTCCAGTGTCTTTCCGGTGTCAAAGCAGACCTTGTCCAATATTGAGACACTCTCATTACTCACGACAACGACGTTGATCCCGGGTTTGTCGACGGAATACTCCGCGTCATCCAGCATGATCGAGCTGAATCCGTCATTCTCATCGCCCGCGGCACTTCCACCGCTTCCGATCGAGAACAGCGTCTTCCCGTCCCGAATCGAACCTGTGGTGTAGATCTCCTCGGATCCGCGCTCCTCCAAAAGCACCTGTCCGCCGTCGATCACGGCAAAATAGGAGTCGCCGCCAAGCTCCCGAATATCCTCTCGAAGTCCCAGGTCCTGCAAGGCCGTGGCTATTCGCTCATCCGCCGCCGAAGAGGCGTCGCCTCTCACGCTCAGAAAGACCGAGTACCGGTCATCCGCGAGCGCCGGCAAATATTCATGGATGTCCTTTATGTGCATGAGCTCCGCGTCGCGCATCTTTCCCTCATAATAGCTGCGCGCGTTTTCCCACTGCGGATCTTCGTGAGGCTGCAGCGCCGCGTAGGCGCTGTTTTCCGAATTCGCGCCATCTGCCGGATTCGCGCTGCCTGCCGATCCTGCGCTGTTTTCCGGATCTGTCAGATACATGCCCAACCGGTGTGTGACCTTCTGCGCTCCCCAGACGCTGGGGTGCTCTTCGTCGGCATTGTCCTTCTTAAAGTCATACTGCATCTGACCGATCACGTCCGTCGTATTGAAATCGAAGAACTCGACGCCCTGCTCCCCGGCAAATGCCTGTATCGCGGCATGTTTGGGAAGCGTCGCGTCTGTGGACGGCGTCAGCGTCAGGATCAGCCGGATCTTCTTCTCTCTGCACAGCTCCACGATCCGCTCCATATACTCCTTCATAGCGGGGACCATCTGCGCGGCCTCCACCCCTTCCTGATCCGGACGATAGGGCGCGTAGTCTTCGATATTGCAGTAATACCGGAAAGCCGCCGTATATCCCATCAGGCTACTCCTGTGCGCGATCTCATCGGCCGTGAAGTCCTCCTCATGGAGCTCTTTCCACCTGTCGTGATATCGAATGTTGGGAATGAAGCTCTCCCACTCATAGGACTCCGGCTCGATCTCGCAGAGCGCCCGGATCGCATCGATCCTGTTGCGCGTCCAGTGCATGTAGTTGAGCGATTTCTGGCATGCGGACTCCGACGTATTGGACGGGTTGTGAAAACGCTCGAAGGCGAATATACACTCCAGAACGACCACGGAAGGAGACTGTGTCCTTAGCGCCTCCTTCAGCCAGTAATAATTCAGGACCAGATTCTGGTTTCCCATTCCCAGATTGTAACTTGTGATCCCGTATTCATCGTACAGCACCTGAGGGCAGAAACTGGCATACGTGTGGCTGCTCCCCAGAAAGAGTACATCGGCCGTATTCTTCTTAAGATCGTAGAGCCCGCCGTATGTCGGAACAGGGGAAAGCCATTCCTTTGTGTAGTTTTTGGGCACCATAATACCGACAGCGCAGCGAATGCTGAAGATCGCCGCCAGTACGAATGCCGTACATTTGATAAGACTCCTGAACCTCTTTTCCACCTCTTACTGCTTAAAAGCCTCCGTAAATAAATGCCTTCGCATCATAGCCGAATCCGTATGTGCCGTAGATCATAACAACCAGGACTGTCCCGATCAGGATCGTCCATCTCACGATCAGATGCTGCCTGAGTATCCACCCGCTGACCGCAGTTCTGGTCCTCAGATAACTGACCCCAAACAGCACTGCGATCGAATGCATGAGGACGCTCCATTCCTTGATGTCAAGGCCCAGCGAATAGAGGGAGTCGTCCCAGAAGATCCAGTAATTGTGCACCGTGAAGATGCTCCTGATCATTCCGAGCCCTGTGCCCAGGCTGGGCGCCCTGAAAATGATCCATGCCAGCATGACCAGAAAGAAGGTCCCCGCCGACTTTATGATGTGCCTAAGGTAAGAGTCCTTCCCGATCCTGAGGGCGCTGTATATTTTGTCCCGAATCCTGAAAGTGAATTCTCCCGTGATCTGATAGAATGCGTGCAGAAGTCCCCAGAAGATGAACCGTAAGGAACCTCCGTGCCAGATCCCGCTGACGATGAAGGTCAGGACCAGGTTGATATACTTAAAGGCCTTTCCCCTGCGGTTTCCTCCCAGCGGAATATACACGTAATCCCTGAGCCATGTGCTCAGGGAAATATGCCATCTCCTCCAGAAATCCTTGATCGACGTGGCAAAATACGGCTGCTCAAAGTTATTGACAATATCGATTCCAAAGCACTTGGCAGCGCCGCGGGACAGATATACACAGGACATGAAGTCCGTATACAGCTGAATGCTGTACAGGCATCCTGCCGTGAGCGCGTACATCCCCTTGTAGCTCTCCGGGTCATAAAAGATCGTATCGACCACGACGGCAGCTTTGTCCGCGATCATGAACTTCAGGAAAAACCCCCAGATGATCAGGTGGAATCCCCTCACGATATTCTCTTCCCTCAGCTGATGGGGCGTGATGAGCTGATCCGCCAGCTGGCGAAAGCGCGGGATCGGTCCCTGGATGATCTGCGGAAAGAAGGAGATAAAGAGCGCATATTTGAGAAAATTGCTCTGTGCCTTGATCTCCCCCCGATAAATGTCCGCCAGATAAGCGATCATCTGGAGCGTAAAGAACGACGCCCCCGCAGGAAGCACGATGCTCCTGAGATCCCTGTGCAGGATCGATGTGGACGTGATCTCCAGTGCCTTGGAGATCACCAGCGGCGCCGCGGACAGGGCGATGCCGGCGGCCGTCACGATCCTGCTCCCGGTCCTCCCGATGAGGATCCCGAACACATAGCTGATCAGGATCATCAGAAGGAATGCGCCCATCATCACAAGGCTTCCCGTGAGGAGCAGGTAAAAGTACAGGCTGCCCGCAAGGAGCACGATCCACCGGATCCTGCCCGGCATGATATAGTACAGGACAAGGATCGCCGCCAGTAATACGTAATATAAAAGCGAAGTATATGTCATGTTTTCGTGTGTTATGCTCAGTCTTCAGATATTTAGTCTTCAGATATTTAGTCTTCAGATGTTTAATCTTCGGATCCGGCTGCTGTTTCACCGTTTCCTTCAAAGATGCTTGCCAGCGGCGAATCGCTGTCCAAAAACAGCGTCGTGTTCCCGTTCTGCAGACTCTTTTTGGCTGCGTCCAGCTGGCGGACGAACAGATAGAATTCCGCCTTGTCGGGATCATTGTAGGCATTGGAGAGGATCCGCATGTACTCCGCCTCACCTTCCGCTTCCAGCTGATCGGCTTTGGCTTCCGCCTCAGAGAGCATGACCTCTGTCTCTTTGTCCGTCGTATTGCGGATCTTCTGGGCTTCCGATTCGCCTTGTGCCTTGTATGCGGCCGCAATGTTCTTGCGCTCCGTGATCATGCGGTTGTACACAGCATCTTTGTTCTCGTCGGGAAGATCCAGCTTCTTGATCTTGACCATCTGGATCTCTATTCCGTACTGTTCCGGGTTATAATCCCGGTTCAGCTGCTCCAGGATCTTGGACGAGAGAGAGATGACGCGCGTATTCTCATCGATCACATCCATTCCGTCCTCCGTCTCCTGCGTCTTTTCTTCCTGATTCTTTTCTTCCTGCGTCTTTTCTTCTTCCTGCAGTTCGTCAGAAGTAATATCTTCTACTTCCAGATCCGGGAGACCGTCCTCCTGCTCACTTTTATCCAGTGCCGCATCACGGGATGCGATCAGTTCTTCCTGAGAAGTGGCGGATACGGTGGCTTTGAGCGCGCCGTATACCATGGCGCTGATCTTGTTCTCTGCACTGGTCCGGGAAGCGTTGAGCGTCTGCGTAAACTTGACGGGATCTGTGACTCTCCAGACGATATAGGCATCGACCTCCATCTTTTTCTTATCCGACGTGTAGATCTCCGTCGGCGCAATATCGTACAGCTGTCTGGCCTTCGAGATCGTGGTCTCACTCTGGACCACCGGGATCCTCATGGAGAATCCGGGCTCTGTGGTGACGCGCGATATTTTGCCCATGGTCTTAATGACCTTGTACTCGTTGGGATAGGTGATGACGGAAGCTGCGTTTACAACGAAAAGCACTGCAATGACCAGGGCCAGAACTATACCCGCATGTTTTTTCATCTCGACTCACCTCCTGTCTGATCCGTCTCCTGTCCCTTCGTCTCCCCCGTGGAGAAACTGCCGTCCAGATCGCCCAGATACATGCGCTGCGTCGATCCTTCTCCGTCGTTATTGATCACGATCTTGAGATCGGGCAGGATATCCTCCATTGCCTCATAGAACATGCGCTGACGCGTAATGAGCGGATATTTGACGTATTCTCCGTATTCACTGTTAAAACGGGCGACCTGACCGTTCGCCTCATTGATCCTGGCGGTCTTATTGGCCTCGGCCTTCTGAATGATCTTATCCGCCTTCGCTTCCGCCGCCGGGATCTGCTCATTCCGGTACTGGTTGGCTTCGTTTAACGCGGACTCTTTGTTCTGTCTCGCGTTTTCGACTTCCGAAAATGCCTCTTTGATCTGCTCCGTGGGAGGCTCTACGTCCTGGATGGAAATATCGATCAGGGACAGCCCTATGTTCTCCTCTTCCAGTTCCTCCATCACAATGTTCTTGATATTCTGCTGGATCTCCGATTTGCCGGTGGTCAGTGCTGAGTCGACCGTATATGCACTCACCGTCCCGCGGATCGTGCTCTGGACCAGGTTCTTTAATAAGAGCTCCGGCTCTTCCGTCGCATACATATACTGAATGGGGTCCGTCACCTGATATGTGACATAGAAATCGATATCTACGAAATTCATGTCTGAAGTGATCATGGTCGATTCGCTCTCGACATTGCGGTAAGTGCCGTCGCTCTCCTCAATATAGCCGACCTCAAAGCTGCGGACCGTCGTGCTGATCTTCGTCACATCCTGCAGGAAAGGGATCTTGAACTGCAGTCCCTTGTTGTTGTTGACGGCAGCCTTTCCGAGCGTCGTGACGACCGCACTCTCTGTCTCAGAGAGAATATAGAAGGAATCCATCACAACACTGACCAAAAAGAGTACAGCAAGTACAGGCAGCAGGATCATGACGATCCTGTTCCCGATCTCAGCCTTATTGCCGTTCCCGCCGGAGCCCGCCGCTCCGCCGCCGGCCTTATTCGCGCTGCCGGGCGCTCCGCCGCTTCCCTGTGCGCCCTTATCTCCGCGCTTTAGAAAATCTCCGATTCGCATGATGCCTCTCCCTTCCTTTCCATATGCTCCATATGCCGGTGCCGGATCTCTCTTCCTGATTCGGTCCCCTGCCTCAATGCATCATCAGAAAAATCGGTATCTGCATGATCAGAATAAAGCCGACCAGAATTAAAAACATCTTTTTATCCATGATAACCTCCCTTTAAAACACCCGTTTTGCTTCATCGCAATTATATCCATTATATCAATCTCACCCTGCTATGCAAAGCAGGGAATCTGCGGCACAGCATATTAAAAAACCACCGCGCAGGATGACTGAGGTTATCTCGCGCGGTGGTTCTTGTGAATTTCCCTGACAGCAGTTTAGGAAACACTTTTACTCTTTATAAACGAATTATGAGCGATGCCCGGGCATGATGCTTGGGGGAGAGGGACACACACCCGGGCACAGGTCTTACTGCTGTTTATGCCAGCTTCTTGTATTCTTCCAGAATGACATTGTACATACGGCTTCCTTCTGCGACGCCTGTGTACTTGACGATCGCTGCTTCCACGCCGTTCTCGGCGATGAAGTTCTGCAGCTCGTCTGCCTGCGGATCATCTTCCGCCTTGAACTTGAGAGCGCATGCGACGCCCTTGAGAAGGTGGAAATTGTCCAGGCCGTACTCTTCGCACTGGTTTGCAGGTCCCATGATACGGTCGTTAGGGGAGATCTTGCGGATGGGCTCGCGGGATACACGGGCGATGGGATCGACAACACCGGGTGTGGTGAAGCGCTTGATCATCATTGTCTCCATGTAGTTCACGAGATCCTCATGTGCAAATCCGTATTTCTTCTCCAGAGCGGAAGCGGATTCAAGCATAGCACTGCGGATGTCGGGAAGCAGATCAGGGTCGCGCAGAGCGTCCTGAACGATCTCATAACCCTTGATCGCCTGGCCGTAATAGCCGGCAATCGCGTGGCCGCAGTTGATGATGTAGATCTTTCTCTGCAGGTACATCATCAGGTCATCCACATATTCTGCGCCCTTGATCGGCTCGGAATCGGGATCGATGAGCTTGCCTCTCTCGATCGCCAGCTCGAACGCGTCGCCGATCTCGATGCCTTCTTTGCCGTTATGCACGCCGCCGAAGACCATGCGGTCGACAGCTGTGTTGGGATAAACACCGATCTCGTCGATCTGCTCTGCAGTGAGGATTCCGGTATCGATCATCGCTTTTTTAAGAATGTCGGTGCCCATGATCGCGTTCTCGCAAGCCATTACGGTCACCTTGCCTCCGCCCTGCTCCAGTCTCTTCTTAAGACCCTGTGTCAGAAGAGGTGCGATCTTGGGAAGGTTGGTCGCCATAACGGAAGTTGTGATGACCTCCGCCTCACAGATGGCATCAATGATCTTCTCAGGCTCTTTGATGTTGGAATAAGCGATCACGTGGTCGAT
>ODAI010227738.1_pt1 | contig 34726 bp, 34 predicted proteins | sample 1539321 | NCBI WGS metagenome assembly ODAI01 (sample SAMN02144231, study PRJEB22623) | gut metagenome | biome: sheep rumen | host: Ovis aries | place: New Zealand
CCCCCCCGCCATAACGAGAAAAGGCTCGTTATGGCGGGCGGAGTTGCGAGCAACTCCGCGCTGCGAAAGCAGATGGCAGCAGCATGCGAAAAGCGCGGCATAAAGCTGTATGTGCCCGATCCCGTGCTGTGCACGGACAATGCGGCAATGATTGGCTGCGCAGCTTATTACATGTATAAAGCGGGCGAGCTCAGCGACCTTTCGCTCGATGCCGTCGCTTCTGTACCACTTTAGAATTATGATTATATTAAGTGCAAACAATTTGAGAAAAGAGTACGGAACCGATGTAATCCTCGAGGATATTTCGTTTCATATAAACGAGGGGGATAGAGTGGGACTGATAGGCGTAAACGGCGCCGGAAAGACCACGCTTTTTAAAATCCTGACTGGCGAATTGCCTCACGAGGGCGGCGAGTTCTATGTCTCAAATCAGACCACAATAGGATATCTGAAGCAAAATGACGCCTTTGACTCCGAAAATACCGTTTTTGGAGAGATAGACGGCATTTTTGCGTTTCTTCACGAAATGGAAGCAGAGATTACGCGAATGAGCCAGCAGGTGGCGGATCTTTCCGCTTCGGGAGCTTCGCAGGCAGAGGTAGATGCCTTGCTCCACCGCCTCGATGCACTCCAGCAGGAGTACGACAGAAAGGGCGGCTACAGCTACAAAAGCGAAATAACAGGCGTCCTCTCAAGCATGGCCTTTGGGCCGGAGTTTTACGACAAGAAGATAAGCACTCTTTCGGGCGGCGAGCGCACCAGACTGGCTCTGGCGGCACTGCTTCTAAAAAAGCCCGACCTGCTGTTTTTAGACGAGCCCACAAACCATCTGGACATCGGCACGCTAAAGTGGCTGGAGGGGGACTTAAAGACCTACAAGGGCACGATTGTGGTCGTATCGCACGACCGCTACTTCCTCGACCGCACCGTGACCAGAATCTTTGAGGTGGAAAACAAGAAGCTCTGCTGCTACGAAGGCAACTACAGCGAGTTTGCCGAAAAGAAGAGACTGCGCAGAGAAGAAGACCTGCGCCATTACGAAAACCAGGCAGCCGAGATACGCCGCCAGGAGGACATGATCAGGCGCTACAAGGAGCGCGGCACGGAGCAGCTGGCAAAGCGTGCAGCAAGCCGTGAAAAGAGGCTTGCACATGTCGAACGGCTGGAGCGTCCTGACGCGGAGCCGGGCAAGATGAAAATCCGCTTCAAGCAGAATTTCCAGTCCGGAAACGACGTGCTGATAGGTGAAGGGCTTGCAAAAGGCTTCGGCTACGGCAGAGAGCGCCGCGAGCTTTTCAAAAATGTGAACTTTGACATAAAGCGTGGAGAGCGCATATGTATAGTGGGGGCAAACGGGATAGGAAAGACTACGCTCCTGAAAATTCTGATAGGAGAGCTGGCGCCCGACAGCGGCTATTTGAAGGTCGGTCACAACGTGGACTTCGGATACTACGACCAGGGACAGCTGCTGCTAAATGGCAGCAACACGGTGCTGGATGAACTGAAGGAGTCTTACAGGCTTTATACAGACACGGAAATGCGCAGCATACTTGGCAGGTTTCTCTTTAGAGGCGAGGACGTGTTTCTTACGATAAGCTCACTTTCGGGCGGTGAGAAAGCCAGACTCAGCCTTGCAAAGATGATGCTCGCGGGATCGAACACATTAATCCTCGACGAGCCTACAAACCACCTCGACATAAATTCAAAGGAAGTTTTCGAGGAAGCACTTCGCGAGTTCCCGGGGACGGTGATTGTCGTATCGCACGATAGATATTTCCTTTCGCGTATTCCTGACCGCATAATTGAGCTTACGCCCGAGGGCGCTGTGAATTATCTCGGAAAGTATGACTACTATCTTGAGAAAAAGCAGCAGGAAATAGATTCGGGCAAAAAGTATATGTCAGAGCTGGGAAAGCAGAATTTTGCGGCGAGCGAGCCTGAAGGCTCCGTAAGCGTCGTCCCGGGTGGCAGCGGCGCAGGCCTTTCGTCTGCGGAGGAAAGAAGGCTTAAAAAGGAAGCGGCGACGGCAGCAAAACGCCTCGAAAAGGAAAAGACGCGCCTTGAGGAAAGGATTGCAGAGCTGGAAACGGATATTGAGGAGCTGCAGTCAAAAATGTGCATGCCGCAGTACTTTTCGGACCACGCAAAGCTGGGTGAATTGAACTCTTTAATCGAGGATAAAAAGGCTGAACTTTCCAAAGTTTATGACTCTTGGATGGAGCTTGAAGACAGCAAATAAGTATCGTTAAAAAACGCACAAAATCGCAACTTTCTACTTGCATATAGCTACACGTATATATATAATAAATACGTGCAAATTGCATTACGGAGGAAACACATTATGGTATTTGATAAGATTAAGGAAATCATCATGGAGCAGATCAATGTCAGTGGGGATGATATCACCATGGACACTCATCTGATGAGAGACCTGGAAGCAGATTCGCTCGACGCCGTAGAAATTATCATGGCTATCGAGGACGAATATGACATCGAAATCCCTGACGAAGAGGCAGAGAAATTCCAGAGTGTTGGCGATTTAGTCAAGTATGTAGAAGAAAGAATTTAAATTTATGAGCAAAAGCAAAATAAAAGATACCACGAAAATTTCGAATGCGGTCATAAAAAGACTGCCACGTTACCGTAGATATCTCAAAGAGCTCAAGAAAAAAGGCGTAGACAAGATTTCGTCAAACGAACTGTCCAGCCTGATTGGATATACCGCATCTCAGATTCGCCAGGATTTGAATAACTTTGGCGGATTCGGACAGCAGGGATATGGCTATAACGTTGATGGGCTTTACAATGAAATAAGTGCCATCCTTGGACTCGACAGAGAGTACAAGATGGTTATTGTCGGTGCCGGCAATTTAGGTCAGGCGCTGGCTAACTATACTCACTATTACAGAGCAGGCTTTGTGGTAAAGGCGCTGTTCGATGTTAACCCTCGTCTCGTGGGACTCAGGATAAACGACATCGATGTGCTTGATTCCGAAGGCCTGGTTGAGTATGTCGAAGATAACGAAATAGACCTCGGCATCATCTGCACGACAAAAGACAATGCGCAGGAAATTGCGGACAAGCTTTGCTTTGCAGGTGTTAAGGGCATCTGGAACTTTGCACAGGTGGACTTGGAGGTTCCTAACCATGTTGCGCTTGAAAATGTACACCTTTCCGATTCGCTTTATACGCTTGCGTACAAGGTGAGCGGCAATGCGGCACAAAACGGCGGAGCAGGTTTTGAAGAATAACTGAATTATGGCAAGAAAATAACCGTTTCAGTAATGAAACGGTTATTGTTAATCCTAATATTTTTACCCGTTATTAGTTCTGAGCAGGAGCGTCAACAGGGCAAGTGTTTGCACATGCGCCGCAATCGATGCACTTATCGGAATCAATAACATAGGAATCTGCGCCTTCGGAAATAGCCTCTACAGGGCACTCGGATGCGCAAGCACCACAGCTGATGCAAGTATCTGCGTTAATTTTGTAAGCCATAATAAAACCTCCTTTTAATATTTCTTAACGACAACTTGATTATATCAGAACACTTTGGAGATGTAAAGATGAAAATTTACGCACTCGTGGGCAAAAGCGGCACCGGAAAAAGCTATAAGGCAATCGACATTTGTCGTGAAAAAGGCATCGAAACCATCATAGATGACGGACTTTTTATCGCAGGAAACCTAATTTTGGCCGGAGTTTCGGCAAAAGGACAGCCAACAAAGGTCGGAGCGATAAAAACCGCCCTGTTTAAGTTTGAGCCTCACAGGGATGCGGTTGTCGAAAAAATAAAAGAAATTAACCCCAGAAGTATACTTGTGCTGGGAACCTCCGACAAAATGGTACAGCAAATTAGTGAAACTTTGGAACTGCCCGAAATCAGTGAAATTATTCATATAGAGGATGTTACGACCGCAGAGGAGCGCGAAACAGCGCGCCACTACAGGCAGGATGTGGGGATTCACACGATACCCGTGCCGACCTTCGAGATAAAGAGGGGGTTTTACGGATATGTGATGGAGACGCTGCTGGGTCTCACCGGCAAGGGGAACAAATCCGAGGAAAAGACCATTGTGCGTCCGACATATTCATACTTGGGAGAGTACAAGCTTTCCACATCGGTAATAAGCGATATAGTAATCTATTCCTCAAAGGGTATAAAGGGAGTTAAAAACGTCGACAGGGTGGCTGTAGGTGAGTCGCCTCAGGGAAAAATCATAGAGCTGATAGCATATCTCGATTACGGGGTGTCCATTCCCGAAGTCGGCAGACAGCTTCAGATGCAGATAGCAAGCCGCGTAAAGGCCATGACGGCGCTAAACCTGAATGCGGTTAATATTGAGGTTCGCACAGCCAAATAGGCGCGGGGAGCAGCGGAGAGTAATGATAACGGAATTAAAATGCAGGGACATTGATATATGGAAAACATTTACGTGCGGCCAGTGCTTCCGCTGGAAGCACCGGCCTGACGGCAGCTTCGCGGGCGCAGCCGCGAAGAGGGCCGCACGTATTAAATACGCCTCCGGCGTCATTGTAATCGAAGAAGATTCGGTCACAGACACCCCGGAAAACCGCAAAGAAGCGGAGCACTTTTGGGCAGAGTATTTCGACCTTTCACGCGATTATGGCAAGGCCAGGGAATGGCTTCTTTCCCACGATGAAAAGATAGGGGATGCTGTAAAGGCCGGGGACGGAATCCGCATATTAAGGCAGGATCTTTGGGAAACGATAGTTTCCTTTATTATATCGCAAAACAACAATATACCGCGTATACAGGGCTGTATAGAGGCTCTGGCAGAGCTTTGCGGGGAGAAAATACCGGGTTCGGAGCTTTACTCGCTTCCCTCGCCCGAGGTTTTATCCGGCATGACACCGGACGCCCTCGCGCCCGTTCGCCTGGGGTATCGCGCGCCTTATCTGGTCGCGGCGGCGCGCGAATACATAAAGCTCCGTCCGCTCCTTGAAGCAGAGCCGTCTCTGCAAGGAACTCCGGGCACCGCAGACATTTCAGACACAGGGAAAGCCTTGACCGCGGCAGAAGAGTACAGCCTGCTCCTTTCTCTGACGGGCGTTGGGCCAAAGGTCGCGAGCTGCATCAGCTTATTCGGGCTTGGCAGAATCGAAAGCTTTCCGATTGATGTCTGGGTGCGCCGTGTGATGCATGAGGTGTACGGCTTTGACGAAGGCGACATGCGGGGCATGAAAAAGTATGCCGAGGAGCACTTCGGTCAGTACGGCGGACTTGCACAGCAATATCTCTTCTATTTTATCAGAAGGCAAAACATGTAAAACCATCAGGAAATCAAAAAAACGGGCGTTCAAACCCGTTTTTTCTTTAAAAAACGACAAAAAAGACAAAAAATCGACCGAATTCTATTGACATTCGCACGAATAAAGGTAAAATATAGTTAGCACTCAAAGATATTGAGTGCTAACAAATTGCAAAAAATTTATATTAAAATAAAGAAGGGAGATCTTTCAAATGGCATTTGGAATTAAACCGCTCGGCACCAGAGTAGTGCTGAAGAGAGTCGAAGCTGAAGAAAAGACACAGGGAGGCATCATCCTCGCCAGCCAGGCAAAGGAAACACCGCAGGTTGCAGAGGTTGTTGCAGCAGGTCCGGGAACAGCTGATGAAAAAATGGAAGTAAAGACCGGTCAGAAGGTTATTTTCGCAAAATACGGCGGTACTGATGTAAAGTACCAGGGCGAAGAATACATCATTATCAAGCAGGACGACGTCCTCGCAATTATCGAGTAGGAAAGGGGTAAAATAAAATGGCAAAGGATTTATTCTATGGCGAAGATGCCAGAAGAAAGTTACAGGCAGGCGTAGACAAGCTTGCTGATACAGTAAAGATCACACTCGGACCAAAGGGCAGAAACGTACTTCTCGAAAAGAAGTTCGGCTCCCCGCTTATCACTAACGATGGTGTGACTATCGCAAAGGAAATCGAGCTTGAAGACGGAACAGAAAATATGGGCGCACAGCTGGTTAAGGAAGTTGCTACAAAGACAAACGACGTAGCAGGCGACGGTACCACAACAGCTACACTGCTGGCTCAGGTTATCATCAAGGAAGGCTTTAAAAACGTTGCTGCAGGTGCAAACCCAATGGTATTAAAGCGCGGAATCCAAGGCGCGGTTGACGTTGCAGTAGACCAGATTAAGACTATGTCAAAGGTTGTAGACACAAAGGAAGCCATCGCGCAGGTTGCTTCCGTTTCCGCAGCTGACGAAACTATCGGCTCTCTCATCGCAGAAGCTATGGAAAAGGTCGGCAAGGACGGTGTTATCACAGTTGAAGAGTCAAAGTCCATGGGTACTACTCTCGAAGTAGTTGAAGGTATGCAGTTCGACAGAGGCTACGTATCCAGCTACATGGTTACAGATACAGAAAAGATGGAGACAGTTTACGAGAATCCGTACATTCTCCTCACAGACAAGAAAATCGGAAACATTCAGGATCTCCTGCCACTCCTCGAGCAGATCGTTCAGCAGGGCAGAAAGCTCCTCATCGTTTGCGAAGACCTCGAAGGCGAAGCTCTCGCAACACTTGTTGTTAACAAGCTCCGCGGCACATTCGACTGCGTTGCTGTAAAGGCTCCGGGCTTTGGCGACAGACGCAAGGAAATGATGAAGGACCTCGCTATCCTGACAGGCGGTACCGTTATCAGCGAAGAAATCGGCTACGACCTTAAAGAGGCTACAACTGATATGCTCGGCAGCGCAGCATCCGTAAAGGTTACAAAGGACAACACCGTAATCGTTGGCGGAAACGGTGACTCCGAGGAAATCAAGGAAAGAATCGCACAGATCAAGGCTCAGATAGAACAGACAACATCCGACTTTGACAAGGAAAAGCTCCAGGAAAGACTTGCAAAGCTTTCAGGCGGCGTAGCAGTTATCAAGGTTGGCGCAGCTACAGAGACAGAGCTCAAAGAGCGCAAGCTCCGCATCGAAGATGCTCTCAACGCTACAAAGGCTGCAGTTGAAGAGGGTATCGTATCAGGCGGCGGTGTAGCTCTTGCTAACGCTATCCCTGCAGTTGCAAAGTATGTAAAGACTCTTGCAGGCGATGCAAAGACAGGTGCAGCAATCATCATGAGAGCTCTCGAAGAGCCGGTTCGCCAGATTGCAGAAAACGCAGGCTTCGAAGGCAGCGTAGTTGTTGCAAAGGTAAAGTCCAGCAAGCCTGGCACAGGCTTCAATGCTGCAACTGAGCAGTACATGGATATGATCGGCGCAGGTATCGTAGACCCTGCAAAGGTTACCAGATCCGCACTCCAGAATGCGGCTTCCGCATCCGCAATGCTCCTCACAACAGAGGCTTGCATCTGCGACATCAAGGAAGAAACACCTGCAATGCCACCGATGGGCGGCGGCATGGGCGGTATGGGCGGCATGATGTAGCCCGCGGCCCTCATTAAATCCGTTGGCAGGATAAGACTTGCGTGATAATATGAAGACATAAACCCCACTCGGCTTACAAAGCTTTGAGTGGGGTTTTGCTTTGCTCGATGCAGCACTTGGCGTGAGAATGTTCCTCCGCAGGACACGCTTTCGCTAACGTTATACCGATAAGTCCTATTACATGGTGTCAAAGTAGAATGCTTGTAATTTATACGCCCGCATCACCCATATGCTGAAAAACCACTTGACTTTACCGCACTACAAGTCTAAAATCTTCTTATGGATTTTTTAATTGCTTTCATCATATTTCTGGCGTCGATGACGGCTAGCATCATATGGAATTTTTCAATGCTTATCCCGCTGGTGATAGGCTATTTTGCATTTGCGGCTGTGGCACTCCACAGAGGTGGCAGCGTAAAGGGTATTTTTGACGACACCAAAAACGGCTTCAAAAAAGGCCTGGTGGTAATTCAGGTAATGCTCTGCATCGGTGTCCTCACCGCAATGTGGCGTGCAAGCGGCACAATCCTGTGGTTTGTTTATTACGGCGTCCAAATCATTACGCCGCATATCTTCATACTCGTAACCTTCCTGCTGTGTGCGATACTTTCCTACGCACTCGGAACCTCGTTCGGAGTAGCCGGAACCATGGGCTACATCCTGATGACGATAGGTGCGGCAAGCGGCGCAAACCTCGTGCTTACGGGCGGCGCGGTCATGTCGGGCATATATTTCGGCGACCGCTGCTCTTATGCGAGCTCGTCTGCAATTCTTACTGCAATGCTTACAAAGAGCGACATGCAGAAAAATGTGCCGATGATGCTGAAAACCGGCTGGATTCCAATCGGCGCAGCGGCAGCCCTTTATGCACTTTTATCGTATCTCTATCCGATGACAAACACGGATATAGACTGGATACTTTCCGCAATCACAAGTGACTACAGCGTTGCATGGCCTTTGGTCATTCCTGCGCTGATTATGTTCATACTGCCGCTTTTCAAGCTCCCGATATGGATTATAATGCTGATAAGCGCCGGGACTGCATATCTTTGCGCCGTCTTCATCCAGGGCATGGGCCCGCTTGATACCCTGATTGCCTGCTTTGCCGGCGTGACGGAAGGCCGCGGCCAGATGGGAGAGCTGCTCCTCGGAGGCGGCATGATTTCGATGGTCGAGGTCAGCGTAATTCTGGTGCTTTCATGCTCCTATTCGGAGATATTCGAAAGCTCGGATATGCTGAAAAACGTGACCGCAAAGATGAGCGAGATGATAGGAAAAATAGGGCGTTTCGCATCGACCTTTATCATCGGAACGCTTGGCTGTGCAGTATTCTGCAATCAGACCATCGGTGATATCGTGGCGGTGAATGTCCTCGACAAGGCTTATAGAGTAAGTGGCGGCAGCAGCGATGAATTTGCGATGGACATTGAAAATTCGCTGATTCTTACCGCCGGGATGATACCTTGGTGTCTCGCATGCAAGGTTCCGCTCGAACTGATTGGTGCGGATGTACGCAGCATCCCGTTCGGGTTCTCCCTCTATTTCATCCCAATTTACTACTACTTTGCAAAAAAGCGCTATAAATGGAACACAGAGGGCAAGCTTTAGGGACTCAAAAGACCTCAAAATAACCTCAAAATAGCCAATGGTTGACTCCAAAATCAAATTTCCAATTTGGAGTCAACCATTTTAGCTAAAAAAGCCCCTAACTCAGCACAAGACTTCGTTTTTCGGTTGACTCCAAAACGCATTTCTGCGTTTGGAGTCACTTTTTTCCGGATAAAAATGTAAAAACACCGGAAAAAATTGCCATTTCGAACTAAAATGGTTGCCTCCAAAATGCATTTCTGCATTTGGAGGCAACCACATAACTATTTTTTGCCTTGAAGGGTGTCGCCGAAAAGCCCGATGTGGTAAAATACTATCATGAGCGAAAAAAGAAAAAACATACTGATTGATATAACAATAATAATACTGATTGTGGCAATCGGAATCGCAGTCAGGATGCCGGCAGGCGCACTCCCAATCTTTACTGAGGGCGAGTATCTCCCGAATCTGGTAGATGCGGATTCATATCTTTACGCAAGGCGCGCAGTAGAGTTTGAAAGCGGCGAGCTGCCGATGAAGGCATTCATCTATCGCACGGAAGACCCAATGATGACCGACATCAGCGGCGGCGATGCCTATACCACAAACGGACTGCCGATTCTGGCAAACCTCGTGCACAGCCTGACAGGTATCGAGCTTTGGAAGATAATCTATTATCTCTGCGCGGTGCTCTGCCCGTTTGCAGCGGTACCGGCATATATATTCATAAAGCGCCGTGGCTCACGAATCGGCGCATTCACGGGCGCGCTGCTGCTTGCAACAAGCGGTGCCTTTGGGATGCACACGCTCCCGGGCTACTTTGACACAGACGCTGTGATTGCAGTTCTTGCGACGACAGCAATGTGCTGCTCGGCTGAGGCACTTCTCGCCGAAAAGGCAAAGAACACCATAGTCTACGGCGGGCTCACTATACTATCAATTGCGCTACTTTCCGTCTTTTGGGAAGCTTACTATATCTATGCGCTGCTTGCCATTGGGGCGGGCACTGTAGGTTACATCGCGGCACGTTTTGCAAAGGAGCAGGTGGCAAAGACAGGCACGGCACTCATTTTTGCCGGATGCACCGCTTTGGCGACCTTCACAATGGGACTCATTGCCGCAAAGGGCTCGATTTCACGCCTCGCAGGCATTGCGCTCGGCGATATTAATCTGATTGGTTCGGGCGTGAATCTCCCGGATGCGGGTAAATTCGTTTCAGAGCTCCAAAGACCGGGAGTGCTCGAGCAGATTAACAGAATCGGGGGAATACCTGCGGCATTATTTATCATAGTAATAATAGCGGTTGCAATTTACAAAGCGATTTCAACCAAACGCAAAGGCATTGACATTTCGGGCATGCAGTCCGGTCAGGGCACGCCGCAAGGCCAAAACATGCAGATTTTTACTGCGGCATTTTTGGCGTCATGGCTGCTTGTGACACTGCCTCTCGCATTTTCGGGGCTCCGTTTTGCGGAGCTTTCGGTAATTCCTCTGGCGCTGCTTGCGGGCTTTGTATTTTCATTTGCCGAAAAGCTTGACAAGGCGAAAAGAAGCAAAAATGCGGTTATGATACTGCTGGCGGTGCTGCTGCTGGTTTCACCTCTCTGCAGCATGACTCAGGTGTCAAAAAGTGATCACACTTATGTAGGCTCCGGCAGGGCCGAGATGACGCAGTGGCTTCGCGATAATACCGAAGAAAATGCCGTAATCGCTTCCTGGTGGGACTATGGATATTACTATCAGTTCGCAGCCGGCCGCAGAACTATCTCTGACGGTGGACAGATAAATGATGAGTGGTTTTACTGGCTCGGAAAAGCCTTTACGTGCGACAGCCCCGAAAAGTCGGCCTATATGTTAAAAACTCTGGCCGCAAAGGGAATCAGCGACATTGATACGCTGAAATATATAGACAAAACGGAAAAACCCGACAGCAGTGTAATCAGGAAAGCAATCGGGGAAGACTCTGACGCACCAATCTATTTTGTTATCAGCGGAGACATGGTAAACAAAGCAGGCACTATCGGCTACTACGGAACCTACGACGGCACGGATAAAGAGCCCGTATGCGCACTGAGCGACAGCCCGGTTGAAATCCCATGCGGCAGCGAGGGCTGGGTTAACCTTACAGGTATAGCCGACTGCACCGCACACATAAAACGCGGCGAAACCGGAGCGCTGACCGTCACACTCGAAAGGACAAACGGCACGTTCTTTGACATAAAGCGCTGCATATTTGTAAAAGACGGCGTGACTGTAACGGATGCTACCGATCCAAAGGAAAAGCCGGATGATGCACTGGTACTCTACATAATCGAGCACGGAAGCGAAATCAGCATAGCGGCAACAAGCGCTGAAATCGCGGACAGCACGCTTTTAAGGCTCGCACTTCGAAACGGGGAGGGACAGAGCTCGTTCACACCTGTCTTTGGCAACGGAAATACAGTCTGGAGGGTAAACTGATGGCTAAAAACGACAAACAGACAAAGATAAAACGCGGCATTATCATATTTTGTATTTTGGTGGGCCTTGCTGTATCCTTCGGATTTTTCTACGACCTTTTCCTGGACGGCGGAAATCCTCTGAAGGTAATCGTTATGGGCGAAGGCGGAATTGCCGGCCAGGGCGGCGACGGCGCAGGGCTTTTAAATCCCGCATCAGGCGTTGACATCGCGGATGCAGTAGAAGGCGATGGACAGAGCCTCACTGATTCCGCAATCAGCGACCGGGAAGGAAATACTCCCGAGGAGACTGCGCAAAATCTTTCGGATATCAGCGATACAACCCAAAACGAGACCGTTTACTACGATACGCCTTTCATCCCTGAGGGCGGAGATGAGACGGTTCAGCTCGTCAACAAGGTTTGCGGGCTCAGCAAGGATTACAAGCCTGCGAACCTGCAGCTCACAAAATATCGCGCAACCGACCGCGCCGAAGCGAATCAGTATATGATTGACTATGCCGCAGACGCAATCGACGCAATGATCGAAGCGGCAAAGGAAGAAGGCTACACTATTCTCGTGACGACGGCTTATCGCAGCTACAGCTTCCAGAGCACACTGTACAACAACTATGTGGCACAGGACGGGCAAGCTGCGGCCGACAGATACAGCGCAAGACCGGGCACCAGCGAGCATCAGAGCGGGCTTGCTGCAGACCTCACAAGCGCTACGGTGAACTACAGGCTTACGAAGGATTTCGGAAGCACTCCGGAGGGGCAGTGGCTTGCTCAGCATGCGGCGGAGTACGGCTTCATCCTGAGATACACTGCGGACGGCGAGCCTATTACGGGCTATATGTACGAGCCTTGGCACTTCCGCTATGTGGGTGTGGAGAATGCGACTTACATAATGGAAAATGGGCTTACGCTTGAGGAATTCATAGCGGAGCGCTACTAGGAAAGGTCTAGAGAGGACAGTAAATCAAAAAGGACATGAAAAAGCCGAAAAAGCCCTTGAAAGGGGGCGGGTTTTGCTGTATAATCTTCTTTTAATAACGTAGAATTTTTTTATAATATAAACATCAAAACAGCGAAAGAACGCACAGAAAAAAGAGGAGGTATTATGGCAATTTACTTTAGCGAACCATCGAGAACATTCAGCGAATATCTGTTGGTACCGGGCTATTCAGGAAAGAATTGCACAAAGGAGAACGTTAGTCTCAAGACACCTATTGTGAAGTATAGAAAGGGCAGCGAGGAGCCCGCTATAACTATGAACATTCCACTGGTTTCTGCTGTCATGCAGTCAGTTTCCGACGACCGTCTGGCCGTTGCTCTGGCGCAGGAAGGCGGGATCAGTTTTATTTTTGTAAGCCAGCCTATCGACAGTCAGGTGGCAATGGTTAAAAAGGTAAAGGATCACAAGGCAGGCTTTGTAAAGTCCGATTCAAACCTTCGTCCGGATCAGACGCTCGCGGACGTGCTGGCGCTCAAAGAAAAGAAGGGCCACGGCACGATTGCAATCACCGATGACGGCACTTCCGACGGAAAGATTCTCGGTCTGGTGACAAGCCGCGACTACCGTGTCAGCCGCATGAGCCTCGACCAGAAGATCGAGACCTTCATGACACCTTTCGAGGACCTCATTTATGCGGAGGAAGGCATCACACTAAAGGCCGCAAACGACGTAATCTGGGACCACAAGCTCAACGCGCTCCCTATTATCGACAAGCAGGGCAGACTCACGCACTTCGTGTTCCGCAAGGACTACGAGGCGCACAAATCCAACCCTGACGAGCTGCTCGACGAGCACAAGCGCTACATGGTGGGCGCAGGCGTTAACACCCGCGACTACGAAGAAAGAATCCCGGCGCTTGTCGAAGCCGGCGCAGACATCCTCTGCATCGACTCTTCCGAAGGCTATTCTGAGTGGCAGGCGGATACATTAAAGTTTGTGCGCGACAAGTACGGCGACAGCGTAAAGATCGGCGCAGGCAACGTGGTTGATGCTGAGGGCTTCAGATTCCTTGCCGATGCGGGCGCAGACTTTGTAAAGATTGGTATCGGCGGCGGCTCAATCTGTATCACGCGTGAAACAAAGGGTATAGGACGCGGCCAGGCTACAGCAGTAATCGAGGTGGCAAAGGCTCGCGATGAATATTTCAAGGAAACAGGCATCTACGTGCCAATCTGCTCCGACGGCGGTATAGTTCACGACTACCACATGACGCTGGCACTTGCCATGGGTGCGGATTTCCTGATGCAGGGCAGATACTTTGCAAGATTTGACGAATCCCCTACAAACAAGCTGATGGTAAACGGCAGCTATGTAAAGGAATACTGGGGCGAGGGCAGCAACCGCGCGCGCAACTGGCAGAGATACGACCTCGGCGGTGATGCAAAGCTTTCGTTTGAAGAGGGCGTTGATTCGTATGTTCCGTACGCAGGACCACTGCGCGACAACGTAAGACTTTCACTTTCAAAGGTAAAGTCGACAATGTGCAACTGCGGAGCGCTTTCAATTCCTGAGCTTCAGGAAAAGGCAAAGCTGACTCTCGTATCCGCAACCTCCATCGTAGAGGGCGGCGCACACGACGTAATATTAAAGGAAACTTCTGAGAGACATTAATTTGGAGATGTAGAAATGAATCGTGAAATGATCATCGTACTGGACTTTGGCGGTCAGTACAACCAGCTAATTGCAAGAAGAGTCAGGGAATGTAACACCTATTGTGAGGTTCATCCGTATACCCTGCCTCTTTCGGAAATAAAGGCAAAGGCTCCGAAGGGAATTATCTTTACCGGCGGACCGAACAGCGTTTACGGCGCAGATTCTCCTCAGGCGGATCCGGAGCTTTACAAGCTTGGCATTCCAATCCTCGGTATCTGCTACGGAGCGCAGCTCCTCGCTCACCAGCTCGGAGGAAAGGTTGAAACGGCGCCTGTATCCGAGTACGGCAAAACCGAGGTAAGCTTTGAAAAGTCCGGCGCACTCTTTGGCGAGCTGTGCGGAGAGCCGGGAAATTCGGGCTGCACCATCGCATGGATGAGCCACACAGACTACATCGCAAAGGCACCTGAAGGATTTAGCGTAACTGCAAAAACTCCGGTTTGCCCTGTGGCTGCAATGGAGTGCCCTGAAAAGGGATTTTACGCAACTCAGTTCCATCCTGAGGTAATGCATTCAAAAGAGGGCTTTAAAATCTTAAAGGCCTTCGTAAACGATGTCTGCGGCTGCACAGGAAAATGGCAGATGGCTTCGTTTGCGGATGAAACAATCAAAGCCGTTCGCGAAAAGGTAGGTAGTGGCAAGGTCCTCTGCGCACTTTCGGGCGGCGTGGATTCGTCGGTTGCGGCAGTGCTTCTCTCGAAGGCTGTCGGCAAGCAGCTTACATGTGTGTTTGTAGATCACGGCCTGCTTCGCAAGGACGAGGGCGACCAGGTCGAGGCAGTGTTCGGACCGGACGGGCCTTATGACCTCAACTTCATCAGAGTAAATGCGCAGCAGCGTTTTTACGATAAACTGGCGGGCGTGGAGGAGCCTGAAAGAAAGAGAAAAATCATCGGCGAAGAGTTCATTCGCGTATTTGAAGAGGAAGCAAAGAAAATCGGAGCAGTGGATTTCCTCGTGCAGGGAACCATCTACCCGGACATCATAGAGTCGGGCCTCGGCGGATCGGCGGTAATCAAGAGTCACCACAATGTAGGCGGACTCCCTGATTACGTGGATTTCAAGGAAATCATCGAACCTCTTCGCATGCTCTTTAAGGACGAGGTTCGCAAGGTGGGGCTGGAACTCGGAATCCCTGAATACCTGGTATATCGCCAGCCGTTCCCGGGCCCGGGTCTCGGAATCCGCATCATAGGCGAAGTAAATGCCGAAAAGGTAAAGATCGTTCAGGAGGCTGACGCAATCTATCGTGAGGAAATCGACCGTGCGGTAAAGGAGGGCAAAATGGTGGCTCCGAACCAGTACTTCGCAGCACTCACAAACATGCGCTCGGTCGGCGTAATGGGCGATTTCCGCACCTACGACTATGCGGTGGCACTCCGTGCCGTAACCACTTCCGACTTCATGACGGCGGAAGCAGCCGAAATCCCATGGGCGGTGCTTTCACACATCACCACCCGTATCGTAAACGAGGTAAAGGGCGTCAGCCGCTGCCTCTACGACTGCACAACAAAACCGCCTGCAACGATAGAGATGGAGTAGCGGTAAAAATCAAAGCGATGTCATTTCTGTTGACATCGCTGTTTTTTTAGAGTAAAATGCAAAATAGGCATGTAAAAGTACATGTTGATGATAAATATTAAAGAAAGCGGGGTGTTCATTATGATGAATAACAGAACTAAAAGAACAACGGAATATCTTATGAAGACCTCGGTGAATCTGTTTTAATATAATTATGTAATTTCAATTGCTTTTACCGTGGATAATTCTCCACGGTATTTTTATGCCATTTCTGAGGCTCTTCGTAGATATTCACAAAGAAGCATCTTAAATGAATTTTTATGGAGGAAACTATGATTAGTTTAAAGAGAATTACAGAAGATAACTTTATTGACGCATTTAACTTAAAGCTTGCAGCGGGGCAGGAAGCGTTTGTTTCCCACCCAATCAGGAGCCTCGCGCAGGCCTATGTTTACAGGGAGCAGTGCCAGCCCTTCGGAATTTGCGAAGGTGAAACCATGGTTGGCTATGTTATGGTGATTTACGACTATGACATTCCCGAGTACGATATCTGGCACATGATGATTGACGAAGCCTCGCAGGGCAAAGGCTATGGGAGTGCAGCACTTGACAAGGTGCTTGACTACATCAGGACTAAGCCTTTTGGAAGCTCCGGAAGAGTCACGCTTACCTGCAACAAGGACAACATCCATGCGCTGGAACTTTACCGTCATAAAGGCTTTGCTGAAACGGGTACGGAGGACGATGACGAAATCGAGCTTTCGCTGCTCTTGCAATAGCCGCTCGCAGAAACTATACTAAAACTGTTATGGAAATTACGATTCAAAGATTGAGGGAGCTTGCCGACAGAAGTTATGCGAGTGGGCAATACATTTTTACTGACTTTTTGTCTGTCGCAGCGCTTTCCCTTTATTACGAAAATGAAAAAGAGCTTAAATACGCAGGACCTTTAGTATACGGTGGCTGCGAAATTGCCGAGAGAAAAATGATCCGCTTCGGAAATGAAGAGGAGCTGGGGTACAGCGTAGACTTTCCGATTGCGGCACTTTCCGTGCGTCCGCTTTCAAAGAAGTTTGCGGATGAACTGAATCACCGTGATTTTTTGGGCGCACTGATGAACCTCGGAATTAAGAGGGAGCTACTCGGTGACATATTCGTGCGCGAAAATGAAGCCTGCTTATTTTGCAAAGACGCGATAGCGGATTTTATCGCAGAGAACCTGACGCGAATAAAGCATACTTCGGTAAAGGTGGAGAGGACAGAGGACACCGAGGCTCTGACCGCACCAAATCTCGAGGAAAAAGTCATCCAGGTTTCATCCCCTCGAATCGATGCGGTTATATCAAAGGTATGGTCGCTTTCGCGCCAGGATGCACTCGAACTGTTTCCGCAGGAAAAGGTGTATTTGAACGGTAGATCCTGCACAGAAAACGCAAAAAAGCTCTCTGCGGGCGACATTATTTCCGTTCGAGGTAAAGGCAGGTTTATCTTTGCGGAAGAGCTTTCATTAAGCAAAAAAGGCAAGCAGAACTGCAAGGTCGAAATCTATCGCTAAGAAATTCTCTATTTTTGCGAATAAGGGCAGGTTATTTCACTCAATTAAATGTATATTTCAGCGATGTGCTTTAGTAAAATAAAGACATAAAGAAAAGGGGTTTAGAAAGGAGGAGCACATCATGCTGACAGCATTATTTACAATTCTGCTCATATACGTAGTCTGGAAGTTAATAAAGCTGGCAATATTGGCCACATGGGGAATCGCAAAAGTGATTGTGTGCATTGTGCTCTTCCCGATCGTTTTAATCGGATTAGTGATTGGGGGATTGATATATGTAGCACTACCACTCCTTATAGTAATAGGAATAATTGCGATCCTTTCGGGGAATTAAAATAAGCGGTCTCGCTTGAGGCCGCTTATTTTTTTACGCGTTAATTTTATCCAAGCTCCTTATCCGTCCAAAGCTTTAGCGTCTCAATTGCCAGCGACATTTCGGTCAGGTGTTGCCTGAATACTTCAAAGTCTTCTCTCTCGCTTTCCACTATTTTGCCGTCCGCAGCGATATCTATTACGCGCTCCTTGTCCCTGTTCAGTGCATTTAAATTGGACAAAAGCTCCATCGTAATCTGAGGCAGATCGTGCACCGTTTTGACATGCGGGACATATTTCCTCCCTATCGGACATTCCTTTGAGCAGAAATAATTGCAAAGCTCAGGCTTGTTAAAAACATCTGCCATTTGCAGGACATCCTCGGGATGCGCACTGAGCGTACCGTTTTCAATCTTTTCAATGCGGCTTGCCGATAAAAGCCCGCCCGTTGCGTCCTCTACAGCCGCTCTGGTCATGCCGAGGTCTTCACGCGTCTGCTGATAAATATTCTTGTTTTCCTTTACTGATTTTTTTCCCATACTTATTTCCCCTAAATATTAATAAAAACAATTTATTATAAAGGTATTATACTTTACTTAAGGCGCATTGACAATATAAAGGCGCAGCCTTATGATTTAATTATAAAGGAGGGCTTTGACATGCCAAAGGTACGAGTTCTTTCCAGCATCAGCACATATAGTAGAGCATGCGGCGAGTTTTCGGCTTTCGCAGCCGAGCAAGCAAGGAGGTTTCACAAAACAATTCCCGGCTACAGAGAAACGCCGCTTGTTTCGCTTTCCTGCGCGGCAGGCGAGTACGGCATTGACTCCATTTTCGTCAAGGACGAGTCGCAGCGCTTTGGCCTCAAGGCATTCAAGGGCCTCGGCGGCAGCTATGCAATGTTCCGCATTCTCTGCGAAAGGCTGGGGCTTGATCCGGGCGCAGCAGACTATGACACATTTCGCGAAGCCGAAGTTCGCAGGCGCTGCAGCGGCGTAGAGTTTGTCACTGCAACAGACGGCAATCACGGCAAGGGTGTTTCCTGGGTCGCAAAGCTTTTTGGCTGCAAGGCACACGTCTACATGCCAAAGGGTTCGGTTGAGGCAAGACGCCGCGCGATAGAGGAAGCCGGCTCGGCTGTAGCGGAGATTACCGAGCTTAACTATGACATGACGGTCGAATATGCAGCACTTGCCGCAGAGCGAAACGGCTGGGAGCTGATTCAGGATACTGCATGGGAGGGCTATGAAAAGTGCCCGAGATGGATTATTGACGGGTATCTTACGCTTGCTGCGGAGGCAGCTGAGCAGATGGGCGAAAAGAAGCCTACGCACATATTCATGCAGGCGGGGGTAGGAGCCATGGCGGGGGGTATTGAGGCTTATTTTATGAATAAATATCGCGAGGAGCCGCCGCTTGTGGCGATAGTCGAGCCTACGGATGTTGCCTGCATCTACAAATCGGTGCTTGCGGGTGATGGAAAGGCGCATTCGATAGAGGGAAACCCGCAGACGATTATGGCGGGGCTTAATTGTGGTACGCCTTGCGCGGCAGTGTGGCCGATTTTGCGAGACTGCAGTGCTTACTTTTGTGCGTGCGAGGACAGTGTGACCGAGGAGGGCATGAGGGCTTATGCAAGGCCGCTTGGCAGCGACAAAGCTATCGTGTCCGGCGAGTCGGGCGCGGTAACGTACGGGCTGCTTCTGAAGATACTGAAATCGGATAGCCTGCGCGAGCAGTTCAAGATTGACGAAAAGTCGGTGATTTTGCTGATAAATACCGAAGGGGACACGGACCCGGTAAATTATAGAAAGGTACTCGGGGAATAGGTATAGAGAAAATGATAGTCTTAAAGGAAATCACAAAAGAAAAAGAACAGGTGCTTTACAATCTTCTTCAAAAATACCTTTACGAGTTGTCGCAGTTTTATGATGATTTGACGGTGGATGAAGAGGGTAAAATAGAGTATAAGTATTTTCCGCTCTATTTCAGTGAGAAAGACCGCGACGCTTACTTCATTTACGATGATGATGCGATGGTCGGCTTTGCGCTGGTGAATGCCAGGTCGGAAACTGACGAGAAGATTGACAGGCATATTGCGGAGCTTGCGATTTTCCCACCTTACAGAAAAGGTGGAAGGGGTATTGCCGCTGTTGGTGCGCTGACAAAGATGCATAGTGGCATATGGCAGCTTAAATATTCCACTCGGAATCCGGTCGCAGCAAAGTTCTGGCAAAGAGTCAAAGCCATATACGGCGGTCGTGAGACAAAACTTGAAGGAACGGAAATCGCAATAACGTTTAAGGCTCCGGCAGAAAATAAGATTGGAAGAGAACAACATAATATTGACCCCGTGTATGATAAAGAATCAAAGGTGCTGATTTTGGGGAGCTTCCCATCCGTAAAATCAAGGGAAGTGAAGTTTTTCTACGCGCATCCGCAAAATCGCTTTTGGAAAGTGACGGCAGCCGTGTTTGGCGAGAATGTGCCGCAGAGTGAAGCAGAGAAAAGAGCTTTTTTGCTGCGAAATCATATTGCAGTGTGGGATGTGATAAAGACATGTGACATAATAGGCTCATCGGATATATCAATCGAGAATGTCGAGCCGAATGATTTGAATGTAATTTTCAAAGTAGCGCAGATTAAAAAAATATTCGTGAACGGTGGGACTGCGGAAAAATACTACAAAAAATACATAAAAAATCGTATCGGAGAAGATGCTGAGCGCCTTCCGTCTACGAGCCCGGCAAATGCTGCATGGAGCATCAATAGGCTTATTGAAGCTTGGAGAATTATAAAATGGTAATTGTTAAAATAGATGAAACAAATATTGAAGACGCAGCCTGTAATCACGCCGTCGCTGAAAGAAATAGAATTTGCCTTACATTAAAATTGACAATTACACGCAAACGTGTTAATGTTAACTAAAAGGAGGAGATCCTTATGTTAGATTATTACACTGTTGGGCAATTCGCTGAAAAGTATGGAAAAGATCCCGGCAACATTAGGCGAATGCTTATTGCAGGCAAAATAAGGGGTGAAAAAATAGGGAAGCAGTGGCTTATCCCTAAGGATGTCGCATATCCTGCAGATGGGCGAGTGCATTCGGGGAATTACAGAAATTGGCGAAAGAAGTTTGATATTTGCAGAAATTCGCCTGAGCTCATGAGGGCTCTTAATAAGATGAGCAAGCAACTTAGCGAAATTTATGGTGGTTCATTATATAAAGTAATTCTTTATGGTTCATATGCACGTGGGGAACAGATGCAGGATTCTGATGTGGATATTGCAGTAATAATAAAAACCGGCGAAACAGATGAAAAGCACGATGAAATGCTGGATGTTATAGTCGAATATGAGCTTTATTTAGCAGTAACCCTCTCTGTCATTCCTATTGAATATGAAAATTACTTAAGATGGAAGAAGGTATTGCCTTTTTACAAAAACCTTGATAAGGAAGGAATCATATTATGGAAGGCAGCATAAAAGAATTATCAAAATACAGATTCGAAAGAAGTATGGAAGACCTTGAGGACGCTCGTATAATGTTTGAAAACGGAAGGTACAAGAATGCTTTGAACAGAGCATACTATGCGGTTTTTCATGCTATGCGAGCTGTTGCTGCTCTCGATGGTTTTGACAGTAGCAAGCATAGTGGAATAATTGCGCACTTCAATCAAAATTACGTAAGAACAGAGATATTTCCAAAGGAAATGTCCAAGATTATAAAAGTCGTATCCGAAAATAGAGAGCAAGCGGATTATCTCGATTTTTTCGTTGCTTCACGAGAAGATGCAGCTGAACAAATTGAAAGAGCGAAAGCTTTTGTGGAAACAATTAAAACATATCTTGAAGGTCAAAATGTGTTATAAAAAGGAGGATCTTATGGAACGTGTAGCAAAATTTTTAAAGGAAGCTGAAACTTATTATCTTGCAACAGTTGATGGGGATCAGCCGCGTGTCAGGCCTTTTGGAACGGTAAATGTTTTCGAAGGAAAACTCTACATTCAGACAGGTAAGGTAAAGGATGTATCAAAGCAGATTCATGCGAATCCAAAGGTGGAGCTTTGCGCATTCAAAAGCGGCGAGTGGCTTCGCGTTGCAGGGAAGCTGATTGAAGATGACCGCAGAGAAGCAAGGCAGGCAATGCTCGATGCATATCCCAATCTTCGGGCAATGTACTCCGAGGATGACGGAAATACGGAGGTATTTTATTTAAAGGATGCAACCGCAACCTTCAGCTCATTTACAAAAGAGCCGGAAGTGGTTAAGTTTTAAACTACAGGAAACATATTATAAAGTCGCAGGAGTCTTACGTCCTCTCTGGAAATTGTCAGGCTTTGTCTGAGCTCGTCGTTTTCTTTGAGAGGCGTTTTTGAGAACAGCATCTTTGCTGCGATTGGCATCATTGGACGCGAGGACAGACCGTTCCAGAGCCCCCATTTGGTATCCGAGTCAAGGTATGATGCGAGAATCTGCGCGCTTGCCTGTTCTATAGGGGAGTTCTGATTGGTCAGAATGATGTTGGTTATGGCATCATAATGCTCTATATAGCCGGAATATGTCGTTTCGCAGTTCTGATAATGCGCCGGATCCTTGTAATTCATGTACATCATGATATTGTACCTGTTTTCATCGACCTTTGCAGTGACATCAAAAACAGAACGGAGAATCGAACGGTTGCGGCCATCATAAAGATAACTGTAAAATTGCTCAATGCCCGCGAAGAAGTTCGGCCTTTTTCCGGGCATTTCTATTTCGGGGCGGTGATTCTGCAAGTGAACCAGCTGCTCCACATGAATATGAAATGCATCAGCGAGTTCATACAGGGTTTCAATATCTATAGAGATTTCGCCTTTTTCATATTTTGAAAGAGTGGATTTGCTCTTGCACACAATGGCTGCGAGCGCATCCAGTGTCAGACCGCTCTTTTTTCTGTAAACATTAATATTGTGACCTATTCCGGCTGTGATTTCAGACATTTTCACATATCCTCCCGAGTTAAGTTTCAATAAAATCAACATATCATCCCTTTTGTCGGGGTGTTTTTTGCTTTTTGTAATTATACCATGTTCGGAGCCAAAAAGTCCACTCTGACGACACTTTTTTTGGAAAATTTCCATTTACACACTACAAATCAGCTCTTGATGATTCCGAAACAATTAGCCTATAATAAATGCATAAAAAACAGAACAAAATTTTGTCGGAATCGGAAAGAGTAAAGTAGGAATGATGTAAATCAGAAAGGACAAAGATATGTATAATTTTGATGAGATTATCGATCGCAGAAACACGAACGCCCTTAACACAGATGGCTTTAGAGGCTATATCTTCCATGCAGGCCCTGAAAAGGTCTTCCCTTACAAGGATGAAGAGTTTGTTCGCATGTGGGTTGCTGATATGGAATTCGGTGTTGCAAATGAAATCCTGGATGCCCTTCACAAGCGCGTTGACCGCAGGATTTTCGGCTATACCGGCGTTTATACAGATGATTATTACAAATCCTTCAGCAAATGGTGCAAGGACCGCTACGACTGGGAATTCCCTCAGGAGCAGCTCTGCTTTACCCCGGGAATCATTCCTGCAATCTACCAGATAGTAGAAACTCTCGTAAATCCTGAAGAAAAGGTTATACTTAATACACCGGCTTACGGCTATTTCCTGCACGCCGCCGAATATTCAAACAGAGAAGTATTGACTTCACCGCTAAAGAAGACTGCAACAGGTGAGTTCGTTATGGACTACGAAGATTTCGAGAAGAAGTGTGCAGATCCTCACGCAAAGCTGCTGTTCTGGTGCAACCCGCACAATCCGACAGGCCGCATCTGGAAAGAAGAAGAGTTAAAGCGCGTTGCTGAGATTGTGGAAAAATACAACCTTTGGATCGTATCCGACGAAATTCACTGCGACCTGCTGCGCGTAGGAAAGACACACATTCCAATGGCAAAGATTATGCCAGGCTACCAAAAGCTCATTACGTGCTCGGCCCCTACAAAGACTTTTAACATGGCAGGTCTCGCATTCTCCAACGTTATAATCAGGGACAAGCAGCTTCGCGAAAAATTCAAGGACAGAGACAAGCTTTTCGGCATGGTAAATACGCTTTCGCTTACAGCCGCTAAAGCAGCATATGACTATGGTTATGAATGGCTTCAGGAGCTCAGAGCTTATCTTGACGGAAACTTTGAATTCGTAAAGAGCTTCATCGAGAAAAACCTGCCTGCAGCAAAGATGTATATTCCGGAAGCAACTTATCTCGCATGGGTAAACCTCGGAGAATGTGTTCCTGATATCGAAGACTTACCTGATTTCTTCGCAAACAATGCAGGCGTACTGCTTGAAGGTGGCGACTCCCTCTTTGTGGGAAATGCAAAGGGATATGTTCGTCTGAATCTGGCTATGCCTCGCTCAATCATTGAGACAGGCTTAAAGAGAATGACCGAGGCCATTGAAAAACACAAGGCAGGAGAAATATAAAAAAAATAGGGGAAAATAATTTGAAAATACCCTTGAAAAAAGAAAAGGGCTATGGTAATATAAGTGTAGTTAGCGCAGGCTAACACGATTACCTATCAATACCAAATCAGTGAAAAGCCGCAGTCCGCTGCGGTTTTTCGAAGATAGCGTGTTAGCTATAGCTAACAAAAATATCACTTGGAGTCACATATGCCTGAATTACTTTTAATTGAAAAATGTTCCCCTACTTTAGCCGGGCTTAAAACAGGAAATATGTTTTCCTGCTATTGTGGGGATGTGGAAGAGTTATTTAATGAAATTAATGATCTTAACACTAAACTCAGTCCGAAGGGTGTCGTAATAGTGCCTATCAAGTTTTGGAATTCGAGGGTACTGATTTATGTGTACCGCCCGGACAAACTGCAAAAGGATTTCGAATCGGAAGATATTCGTGAAATTCTGGCGGGGAAAAGATATGAATCCGATAAGGCTTCGGAGTGTTTAAATACACTCATTTCAAGACTTAAGGATTCAAATGAATTTCCGCATGAAATAGGTGTTTTTCTGGGATATCCCGCAGAGGATGTCAGAGGGTTTATTGAAAACAACGCACAGAAAGAAAAATACGTCGGGCATTGGAAGGTTTACGGCGATGTAGAGAGTTCCAAGGCTACTTTTGAGAAATTCAATAAGTGCACGCGCATTTACAGAGATTATTATTCTCGCGGCACATCTATTGAAAAACTGGTTGTTTAGAGGAGGAAAAAATTAATGAGCAAAGTAGCGGTAGTTTACTGGAGTGGTACAGGTAACACAGAAGCAATGGCAAAGCTTGTGGCAGAAGGAATTAACGGAGCAGGAGCTCAGGCAGAGGTCCTGGGATGCGCAGATTTCAACTCTTCCAAGGTTGGGAGCTATGATGCAATCGCATTCGGTTGCCCAGCAATGGGAGATGAAGTTTTGGAAGAAGGCGAATTCCAGCCTATGTTTGATGAATGTCTTCCGAGTCTTTCCGGCAAGAAGGTCGGTCTTTTCGGTTCTTACGGATGGGGAACCGGAGAGTGGATGAATTCTTGGGAAAAGACTTGCAAGGACAGTGGTGTAAATGTTGTAGGAACCGTTATTGCCAACAACGAGCCTGATGATGCTGCAGCAGAAGAGTGCAAAAAGCTGGGGGCATCACTGAGTTAAGATTCCACCTTAAAAACTATTTACCGGTTAAAGCCAAAAAAAGCGAATCTGTCATAAACTGTCAGATTCGCTTTTTACTTTACTGCTGCATATTCTTTTCTGCCTGCAGCCGGCCTGCTATGATGGGCAACCATGGCTAGTGGAACGCGCCGATTACAGCCGGTGCGGTTTCTTTTTCGGTAAGCTGCTTCAGATCTTCAACCTTGAGTTCAAACATGTTGTTGTAAATAGCAACTTCCTTTTCCATTATAACTTTTCCCTGTTCGTCTTTGATTTGCAAAGTCATTGTTTTTACCTCCTTACGACTTTTACGCATTAGCACTTTATCATAGTAACGCATTATCGCAAGAAAGTCAATAGGTAATATATTAAAAAAACAATAAAACAAACCTCCCTGCGATAGCGCAGGGAGATTCATTTAAAACTTTTTAAGAAGGCATGTGCAAAACTATAAATTATTGTTCACCACGATTTATATATACCATCTTGTTAGCATATGCAAACATGAAAAATGAAATTTTGCAAAATTTTATAGAAAAAATTTTAAAAGTATTATATCATATGATACAGAGATGAAATAGAAGGAGAATATAAAATGTCAAACTTTGAAGCACTTAAAAAGAAAAGGTGGTTCTACCTCGTGCTCGGAGTGGTACTGATGTTGTTTTTGGGCCTGATTTACGCATGGAGCGTTTTCAGAGCGCCTCTTGAAGCGGAGTTCGGATGGACCAAAGCAGAAACATCCGTAACCTTTTCAATTTCAATGATGATGTTCTGCTTGGGCGGCTTTGTGGGCGGACTCATTACGGGCAAAAAAGGACACAGAGCCACGATGATTTTATGCGCAATTTGCCTGGCTGCAGGCTTTATTTTTGCGTCTCGTATCAACTCGCTTTTAGGCATTTACCTCACTTATGGCGTGCTTTGCGGCTTTGGCGTAGGCCTCGGCTACAATGTGACCATCACAACACTTGTAAAGTGGTTCCCGGACAAGCAGGGCTTTATTTCGGGAACAGCGCTGATGGGCTTTGGCTTTGGTGGCATGCTGCTGGGAACGCTCGGCGCGGTAATGATTGAAAAGCTGGGCTGGAGACCGACTTTTGTCATATTCGGCATAGTCTTTGCCATAATCGTGCTTGTTGCGATGATGCTTTTAAAGGCGGCAAGCAAAGAGTTTGTGGAGAGTATGATAACCGGCTCAAAGAATGTAGTGCAGGCGGTTGAAGAGCTTGCTCCGAAGGAGATGGTAAAGCGGAGAAACTTCTGGGTTTACTTCGCGTGGTCTATCGTTCTTTCAGCTGCGGGGCTTGCAATTATCAACGATGCGGCGCCTTTCGCACAGCATATTACGGGCGGCGATTTGAAGCAAGCGGCCGCAATAGCGGGTATAGTGTCGATATTTAACGGCGTCGGCAGAGTGCTGGTGGGAATCATTTACGACAAGTTCGGCTATCGCGTGACGATGCTGATGACGGATGTGATGTTCCTGGCTGCGGCACTTGTGTTTATCAGCTGCATGAAATCTCAGTCTTATGCGCTGCTGATAGTGGGCTTTGTGCTGATTGGAATGAGCTATGGCTGCGTTCCACCGACAAACTCGGCATTTACGGCATATTTCTTTGGCCGCAGCAATTACGGAGTGAACTTCAGCCTCATGAACATGAACCTGATTTTCGCATCCTATCTCGGACCTCTTTGCGGCGGCGGAGATTATATGAGGAGCTTTTTCTTCATAATCGGATTTGCGGTTATAGCATTGATACTTATTTTTCTGATCAGAAAGCCGACCAGGTAATCAGCCGGCTTTTTATTTATGCATCACTACGGTAGTGCAAGGATGCTTTAGCAGCCAAAAGACAAAAAAGGAACTTTTTTTTGCGCACAGAACGCTTTTGCTCATGCGGCTTTTATGATAGAATTAGAAAGACTTGCTTTGTGAAAGCGAATTTTATTGAAATGAGTTGTTGTTATGAATAAAGTCTTAAAGTCTGAGGGGGGAATCTCGCTTAGGAAGGTTTTTGTGTTCATCATTGTTGCGGCAGTTTTAATTTTTGCTTTTGTTTTTTATAACACAATGAAAATCACGTCCATATTTAACAAGATGACGGATGTGGTTGAGTCGCATATGGTGTTGTCAGAAGCGGCTCACGAGCTTTTAAACGCTTCGGACTATCTGACGGAAAGAGTGCAGCGTTTTGCTGTAAATGGCGATCGCCGTTTCATGGAGGAATATTTTAACGAAGCCTTTGAGGAAAACCGTCGTGAAGAAGCAATTTCCAAAATGAGTGCGGCGCAGGCAAAGCCTGAAGCACTTCAAAACCTGATGGATGCATTTGAGGAGTCAAAGGGTTTAATGCAGCGTGAATACTATGCGATGAAGCTTGTGGTGGCTGCAAAAGGGTACAATAATTACCCTGAAGCCCTCAAGGAAGTAGAGCTTTCTGACAAGGATAAAGCTCTTTCGCGGAGAGAAAAGATGGCTCTTGCAACCGAAATGGTGCTTGACGATGAATATTACGCGCAGAAAAACAGTATTCGCGAAAGCATGAAAAAAAGCCTTGAAGAGATTGACTTTGCTACATACGAGGCGCAAAATTCAGCAGCTGCGAACTTTACCGAAGAGCTGCGTGAGTTGAGGCTGGTTATTATATTTCAGACGATAGGAACCCTGTTTATTGTGTGGATAACGGCATACCTTGGAATACGCCCGATATTAAAGGCGGTAGATGGAGTAAGAAAAGGAAACCCTATCAAGGAATCCGGCTCGCAGGAGTTCAGATATCTGGCGCATACATATAACCGCATGAGAGATGCCCATGCGAAAAACTTTGACAAGCTTAAATTCAAGGCCTTGCATGATGAACTGACCGGACTTTACAATAGAGCCGGGTATGACCTTGTGCTGCCTATTGTGGATTTGTCCCGTACATATATGATGCTGTTTGACGGCGACAGCTTCAAGGAAATTAACGATACATACGGGCACGAAACGGGAGACAAGATACTCATAAAGCTTGCGTCGGTTTTAAAGAAAAACTTCCGCACGGACGACTATATATGCCGAATAGGAGGCGACGAATTTGTTGTTTTCATGGTAGATATGGACACTTCATATGAGGCATTGGTTTCAGGAAAAATCAAAAGGATAAATGAAGAACTCGCGGATGTGTCGGATGGGCTTCCGATAGTTTCCGTAAGCGTTGGAATTGTGCACGGCTCATCGGTCGAAAACAGGGAAAAGTTCTTTGAAATGGCGGACAGAGCCATGTACGAGTCAAAGAAAAGCGGAAAGAGCAAGCATACATTTTATAGATGTGAATAAAAAAGGCTTTGGCAAAACTGCCGGAGCCTTTTTGTGTGTATCCCCTGCAGACATGCCTGTTTGCCAGGCGAGGGGTGCTTGCCTGCAGGGGCTTGCGCCGTGGTAGAGGCGCAAGGTAGAAAAGTTATTTTCTGTTTGGAACTTCGATTTCACAGTCGGAGAGAGCGAAGCTTGCGCACGGATGAATGTATCCGAATTTTTTGTCCGCGCTGCGCCTGCCGTCCGTGATTTCAGGAATGTAAACGTTTCCGCTTACCAGACGGCTGCGGCACCAACCGCATACGCCGCCTCTGCATCTGTTCGGACCCGCAATGCCTGCTCGTTCAAGCGCAACGAGCATATTCTCGTTTGCGTTGCAAGGGATGTCGAATACTTCATTGCACATCTTTACCTTCAGATTGAAAACCTTGTCCTTCGCTTCCTGCGGATAGCCCGGGAGTGTCCAAGGCTCTTTGATGGAGCCGAAGATTTCCTTGCGATAGTGCTTGAGGTCGAGGTTTAGCTTTGCAGCTTCCTTGTCGAGGAAGTTGTACATTGCCTGCGGACCTGATGCAAAGAGTGAAAAAGGCTCACTGCCGGCATATTTTTTTATGAGCTCTGCAGTGATGAAGCCCTTTTCAAAGAGGAAGCCGTCCTCTTCTGCTGCGGCAGGTTCTTCGTCCGAAAGGACGTTTACCAGCTTAACCTTGTCGGTTTCCTTCATTACCTTTGCAAATTCATCTGCGAAGAGAATGTCCCCCTTTGTTCTGGAACCGTAGAGGATAGTGAGTTTGAAATCCTCATCGCCGCTTGCAATGGCTTGTGCCATAGAAAGAATAGGCGTGATTCCGCTACCGCCGGAGCAGGCTACGACATGCCTCTCGTCGCGGAAGAACTCGTAGTAGAAGAGGCCCTGAGGTCCTGAAGTTTTTACCTCGTCGCCGACCTTCCAGTTGTCTATTATATATTTTGAAAGGAAGCCGTTTTCGACTTTCTTTACAGTTACATCCAGCCTTCCCTCGAGCGTCTCTGCAGGACCGCAGCTCATGGAAACAGGCCTTGCAATCAACTTGCCTTCGATTTCCTGGCGAATTACGACATACTGGCCTGCGCGGAAGAATGCAGGGTTGGTGCCGTCCTTTTTGCTGAGAGTGTAGGTCTTTACGCCCTTGCCGTGATCTTTAACCGCATCAATTATAAATACCTGCTCGTCGGGATGACGCTCCGCAGCCTTTTCGTTTACACTGAAGGTTGCGGCTGTTTTCTTGGAGGAAGCTTCCTGAATGTGTCTTTCACGTTCCTTTGGTTTGTTAGTGAAATAGATTATGTCCTTCAGACCGTATTTCTTGAGTTTCACTTTCGACATCTTACTTTCCCTCCATTTCTTCCAGAATAATCTTTGCGATATCGTTACCGTTGGTGTAGGTCATGTTGTAACCGTCACCTCTGGCACCGGCAGCACCGCAGGTTTTGAAGCCCTTTATAGGCTGGTCTTTTCTGATTGCCATGAGGCGTGAAAGCATTGTATCCCAGTCGTCCACCATGTAGCCGTAGGTCGTGCCCTCAGGTGTGCCCAGGAAATGAGCGAATGTCCAAGGTGTAGCCAGCTCGATTTCTTCGATGCAGTCATGAATAATGATGCCTGTATCCTTTTCGAAGTTGTCCATAACCTTCTGGAAAAGCTCCTGCTTTTTGTGCACATACTCTCTTTGTGAGAAATCGCCCCAAACATCCTCTGTATAGCAGATGGTGAAAGTCATTACGGTGGTGCCCTTTGGTGAAGCGTCAGGATTTACCACATTGTAGATGACAACTACGCTGTGAGTATTGTCCTCATAGGACTTTGAATCCTTTATATTCTTTGCGTTGTCGAACGATCCCGGCATAAAGATTGTATAATCCTTTATTCCGAGCTCTTCGATGCTCTTGTTGCAGGCAACATATGCGTTAAAGAAGCGAATGCCGTGCTTTTCAGCATTTACACGTTTGTATTCGCGAGGCGGAACCTTTATGTTCTCGTCGAGAAGTTTATTATAAGCAATTTCAGGGTTTACATTTGCGATTACATAGTTTGTCTCAACCATGCCCACATCGGTAAGCACGCCGGTGATGTTGCCATCCTTGTCGGCACAAACCTTGTGAGCCTTTGTGTTCAGCCAAAGCTCGCCGCCAAGCTGTCTGAATCTCTCTATGCAGGCCATCGAAAGTCCGTGCGCATTGTCACGGTTGATAGTCGGCTCATAGGCCGCATACATATAGAACATCCAAGCCTGATGAACAAAGCTCATCTTTGAGTAATCCGCGCCTATGTAAGTCCAGTAAACATCGAGAATATCGATTGCATCTTCAGGCATTCCGATGTTTCTCATTACGTCGTTGAAAGGACGCTCTGCAACCTTTAAGAAGTTCGAGAAATTCTTCATGAAGTACATGCTGTCGGTCTTCAGGAAGCCATCCTTTTTTACGGTCGACATATGCTCAGAGAAATAGTCGTTTGCCTCTACACATTCCTTTGCAAGCTCCATGAAAATGCGCATTGGCTCCTTACTGCCCGGAACGACTTCTTCTATTTTGTTGATGACATTTTCAACTCCTGTAGGAAGAGTGATGTCAAAATGCTTTCCGCTGCGGGTAGTGCCTATGCAGCGATACATTTCAGAAATCCAGATCCAGTCAACATCGAGATTGTGCTGCTCCATCATTATTCTGCCCGGAAGAGCCCAGTTGCCCGGCTTTCCGAGTCCGCAGAACTCGTGCAGCGAAGCATCGAACTCGATACGCCCTCTGACAAAGGAGGAAGCGCATCCGCCCGGCAGGTTGTGCTGATCGAGAAGCAGTACTTTCTTTCCGGCCTGTGCAACCGTAATGGCTGCAGACATGCCTGCAAGACCTGCGCCGATAACTACGCAGTCAAATTTACTGTTACCCATAATTTAGCTCCTTTCATTTTTATATCTCACTCTTTGATTTTAATACGATAAAGTGCCTTTGTGCAATTCTAATTATGCCTTTTATCATTCCAATATGGTATAATAAAGCTAATTTAGGGACAGGCACCAAATTGGAATTTTGGCGAATTTGGTGCCTGTCCCCAGATTAGCCTTGTCCCCAGATTAGCCTTCAAACGGAAAGGAGAGAACAATTGGAAATTACATATTTAAAGGAGTTTACGGAGCTTGCCAGGGTGATGCACTTCACTACCGCTGCTGAAAATTTGTATATCTCACAGCCGGTGCTTTCAAAGCACATACGCGCGCTTGAAAAGGAGCTTGGTGAGTCGCTGTTTAACAGAACGAAAATCCTTTCGCTCACTAAATTCGGCAGTATGTATTTAAAATACGCCGAAGAGCTGGTAGCCAAATACGAAGAGTCGGAGGAGTGGCGAAAGGGTTACCTTAAAAAGAGCAACCTCACTATGCTGATTGGCCTGCCGGAAAGTCTGATGCTGTACGAAATCAATGACCATCTGCACGATTTCAGTAATCTCCACCCGGAGTTTTACATAGAAACGATGGAGTCGCTGACATCGGCGCTGGTCCAGATGTACAAACAGGGCATATTCAAAATCTTCCTGACCGGCATGCTGACCTCTACGGATCAGGCTTCGCTCCCATTCAAATTTCTTCCTGTGGCGAAGGGCGAGATAAAGGTGTGCCTCAGCAAAAATCATCCGCTTGCCGCAAAGGAAACGATATCTGTTGAGGAGTTAAAGGATGAAAATGTCGTAATCCCGCCTCACAACACGCTGTTTCAGGAGTTCATCGAGGACAAGTTCTACAGCGTACTCGGCTATAACAAGGAGTTCCGGTACAGTAGCTACAGCATAGCCAAAACCCTTGCGGAGTCGGGCTCTTATGTGGCGCTCCTGCAGGAGGAGGCGGTTGCTTCGGACATGTCTGACGAGCTGGTGGTACGCCGGCTTACACCTTCAATTGAGTATCTCAGGGGAATCGGCTACCATCCGACAGGGCTTTCGGACGCGGAAAAGGCATATGTGGAATTTGTCAGCAGTCAGCAGCCTTTTGCAATAAATTAGTGGAATTTTCAAAAAATATATGTTAAAATTACACTAAGTGTGAAATAACCAAAATCAAGGAGGGAATTATGGCAAACAACAAATATGCAGGAACAAAGACAGAAAAGAACTTGTGGGAAGCTTTTGCGGGCGAATCCCAAGCAAGGAACAAATACACATACTTTGCATCGGTTGCAAAGAAGAATGGATATGAACAGATTTCGGCACTTTTCTTAAAGACCGCCGAGAATGAAAAGGAACACGCAAAGCTGTGGTTCAAGGCTCTCGGAGAGCTCGGCGACACACCGGCAAACCTGCTTGCTGCTGCTGAAGGCGAGAATCACGAATGGACCGACATGTACGAAAGAATGGCGCGCGAAGCCGATGAAGAGGGCTTCCACGAGCTGGCAGATCAGTTCAGAGGCGTGGCAGCTATCGAGAAGGAGCACGAAGAAAGATACAGAGCGCTCCTCAAGAATATCGAAAACGGCGAGGTCTTCAAAAAGGCCGGCGTGACTGTTTGGGAGTGCCGCAACTGCGGACACATCGTAGTTGGCACCGAGGCACCGGAGCTGTGCCCTGTCTGCAAGCATCCGCAGGCTTACTTTGAAGTGCGCGAGCAGAATTACTAAGGAGGGATGAAAATGTTTGAACAGTACAAATTGCCATTTGCAAACGACGCTCTCGAGCCGGTGATTGACACCCTCACCGTCGAGACGCACCACGGCAAGCACCATGCAGCTTATACGGCAAAGCTGAACGAGCTCGCAGAAAAGGCGGGCGTTGCGAATATGGAAATTACGGAGCTTCTCGCAAGCCTGGACAAGGTGGCTGACGAAGAGCTTCGCACCGGCATTCGCAATAACGGCGGAGGCTTTTACAATCACAACCTCTATTTCGAGACACTTTCGCCAAAGGGCGGCGGTGAGCCAAAGGGCGCCCTGAAGGAAAAGATTGACGCTACCTTTGGCAGCTTTGAGGCCTTCAAGGAAAAGATATCCGCACTTGCGGTGGCACAGTTCGGTTCGGGCTGGGCTTGGCTTTCCGTCACTCCAAAGGGCGAGCTGGTTCTCTCAAAGAGCGGCAACCAGGACAATCCTATCAGCCTTGGTACAGGCAACACCCCGATTTTCACAATCGATGTCTGGGAGCACGCTTACTATCTCAAATACAAAAACCTTCGCGCATCGTATGTCGCAGAGCTTTTCAAAATCGTTGATTGGGAAAAGGTGGGCGAGCTTTACGCAAAGGCTATAAAGTAGTTATTATTTTGGCAGGGCTCGGGCAAAACCGGTGCCCTGCCAAGTGTGGTTTTTGAAAGTGACGGCAGGGGAAACAAAAATGATATTTGAGGAGAAGGTAATATGAATATCAAAGGAGTGAAAAGGGCAGTAAGCTACATGCTTGCTATCGTGGTGGTGCTGCTCCCGGTTACAGCCGTGCCCGTGTGGGCGGACACGTGCGAAAGCGGGCATGAAATGACGCATCATGCGGCAGCAGAGGCAACATGCACGGTACCGGGTAACATTGAGTACTGGGAGTGTACTGAATGTAATCCACGTCAATATTACAAGGTTGAGGCGGGCATTTACACAAACGATGCGGATGCTTTGGTAATACCTGCTCTCGGTCACAGCTGGAATGCGGGTGAAGAAACGCAGGCACCGACCTGTACAGTTGCAGGCGTCAGGACATTCACTTGCACACATGATGGATGCTCCGAAACTAGCACTGAAGCAATAGCACCGCTGGGGCATAGTATGACAGAGCACGCCGCAGTAGCGGCAACATGTCTTGCAGCAGGAAACAGTGCTTATTGGAGCTGCAACCGCTGTGGCAAGTTCTTCAGCGATGCAGAAGGCAACACAGAGATAGCAGAAAACAGCTGGGTAATATCTGCAACAGGCCATGACTGGGGAACCCCGACTTACGAATGGGCAGCTGATTACAGCTCGGTAACAGCAACAAGCATTTGTACGGCCAATGGCGAACACGTAACCATGGAGGCTGTTAGCGTGACAACAGGCCCTGGAGTGGCGCCTACTTGCGAAAGCGCAGGATACTACCTCTGTACTTCGGCAGGCTTCACAAGCAATATATTTACAGTTCAGACAACGGAGGTTGCAATCGATGCACTGAGCCACAACTGGGGTACTCCGACATACGAATGGGCAGCAGATTACAGCTCGGTAACGGCGACAAGCATTTGCGCGCGTGATGGCTGTAATGAAACTATGACAGAAATGGTTAATGCAACACCGCAA
>ODAI012221099.1_pt1 | contig 34726 bp, 34 predicted proteins | sample 1539321 | NCBI WGS metagenome assembly ODAI01 (sample SAMN02144231, study PRJEB22623) | gut metagenome | biome: sheep rumen | host: Ovis aries | place: New Zealand
AAAGACAGATTAAAATTATTTATGCCAGCCAATTGAATGTCACGGTACTTATTCACATAATCCAAAACAGGCAAACCTTCTTTTTCTGCACCCATTTCAGATGCAGTTCCATGTTCATCGGTTCCACATACATACAAAACATCGCGACCCATGGCACGACAAAAACGAGCATAAACATCACTTGGCAATAGACAGCCAATTAAATGCCCGATATGCAACTGGTTGTTAACATATGGTAATGCGGATGTAATCAAATATTTTTGTGCCATGCGTATCCTCTGTTATAACAAAACAAAAAAGACCACCAACTTTGGCGGTCTTTTTGAAACGGTGGTGGGTGGTATTGGTCTCGTTCCCACACATCTAAAAGACGCCAAAACCAGCCTTTTTTTGTTTTTCCCGGTACCATTTTCGTGGGTTTTTGCACCACTAAATGTACCCTAAAGTTTTCAGTAGCACAGTATATCTTGAAAAAATGCCGATGTCAATAGATGTACAAAGTTTTTTGTTAGTATTTACTATTGTTTGTGCCTTTATAGTGTTTCATGCATGGTTTTTCTGAGCTGTTTCACTACGTATTTCAGACAAGGTATCTTTATAGTGCAATAATAGTTCTAATGTGTGAATCAAACAGAAATTTGATGATTTTTAGGTGTTTTGTAGCACTATGCCGCACATCAATATCTGTTTAGATCCATAAAAAAAGCAAAATAAGTGACTAATAAGAAAAACTACGAAGACAAATAAATAGTAAAAAAGAAATAAAAAATAAGAATTGAAAGAAACAAATACAAACGCATAAATAGAATTTAGATTATAAGAAAGTAAACGGATTATTTGGAAAGATAGAATATCAGACATTAGTGAAAAAAGACTGATTTTCTACCTAAAACATTCACAAGATTTGTATATGAGTTTCACTAATGTAACCTCGGCAAAGTTTTGTGAATGGCTTGCCGGGGTTTCTTCTATTTAGGACAGAAATCCCGCAGGTGACTACTTTTTTGAACAACACTGAAATCCAGAGCCACGTTAGCTTAGGTGCTTTTTATACCATCCACGTGTCTCGGAAATTTAATCAGTACAAAAGATAGGAAAAACCAATGTAATTTCAAGTAAAAACTTCTTTGTGTAAGCGGCGATACAAAGAACTTATAACAGACCAGTAAGTCTGCACCCGTTATGGCATTTGAGGGGAACATTGCGGCTCGTGACTGGCGGATTCCTGGACTTTTTGTAGGGAAAAGCAACTAGCTTTTTCCAGTGAAAATGCAGTTATAAAAGCTTTATAAATTTAGAAAACATGGGGTTTGATGATGCCAAATGATTTTTTAGAAGATTTTGAACTTGATGATGCAAACACTAAAAGAAGAGAAGAAATAAAAAATTTGTTATACAAGAAACTTTCTCGTAAGGCACATTTTTATCACATAATTGTAAGTTTTCCCTATTGTTTCAAAACACGTGATATAGTAACTTTTACAAACCGGGCAAAATCCCTATTAGTTTTATTACAAAAACGTCTTCTGCATTATAAAAATCGATTTCATAAGGATTTTTATGACACTGATATCTTTTTTGAAAACAAACATGAGAAAGAGCCGTTTCATTTGCATATACTATCCGCATTTATTGGTCAGTCAGGAAAGCAACTGTCTCGAACTTTTGTAGAAGATTGTGTAAAAAAAGCCTGCGTTGGTTTTGAAATAAAACACGATCTATCTGGTAAAATGGATGTTGTAGTAAAGTTTATTCCACGCAAAGATGCTTTATATCTTGCAGATTATTGTACTAAAGAGCTGATTAAATATCATAAATCTACCAACACAACAGAATTTAGAACAGATAAAATGTATTGTTCAGAGACATTATTTGATCCCCCTAAAAAAAGAAAGCGAAAAAACCTAACCAAAACCCAACGCAAACTACGCAGAATGAAGAGTGTCGAAGATGTGGCAGACATTCTACAGGCAAAATACGCCGTAAAAAGCGAAAAAACGCCCGTAGAACGCAAATAAAGTTATGAAAAGAATCTTATGCCGTTAGGGGAAAATTTTACAGTCTCATAGGCGTTTCCCCTAACAGTGATTGAACCGTCAGAATTATAAAAAGCCACTCTTGCATTCTGCACGGTATATAAATGGTTTCCAGACAATGATGAAATTGCTACGTCTTTACCCCCATTTACCCAATCAAATTTGACCCCTATACTCATTTTTTACTCTTTTAGTAGTTTTTCAAATAGTTATAAACAGATGCTCTGCAAATTCCGTATTTTTCCGCTGCACCAGATACAGTTAGTGTTTTTTTATGAATCATTTTGTTCAATTCTTCAATCTGGTAGTCTGTCAGTTTTCTTTTTCCGCCCTTGAATTTATGTTTTAGCTTTGCGATGGCTATACCTTCTGCCTGACGAGCTTTGATCAACGATTTCTCAAACTCTGAGATGCTACCCAAAATTTGTAACATCAACGTACTAATTGGGCTGTTTTTTCCTGGTTCAAATCGCAAATTCTCTTTCACAAACACCACCGAACAATTTTTATCTGTGATCTCTTTTACTAATGACTGCAAATCAAACATATTTCTAGCCAATCTATCTAAGCTATGGCATGTGATTTCGTCTCCTGATCTCAAATTGCTCAACATGGCTTTCAATTCAGGACGTTCTCTATCTTTACCACTGCATCTATCCGTATACACACGATCAAAGTCTTTTTCGTTCAAAGTCTGCCTCTCAATATTTTGCCCCAATGAACTAACACGAGCATACAAGAATTTCATTTTTTACCTCTTTTTTCTAAACTAACTCTTTGGCTCTGGTTAGATTATACGATTTTGTGTCTAAAAGTCAAGAAAAAAGCTCTGTTTGTACACTTTTTGTTTGTATAGTCTAAGTATACTTAGTTTTGACACTAAAAAACGCCCAGTTTTGAGCGTTTTTTATAATTTCATGGTTATTTTTTTGATATTGTAGAAGAGCATTCCACTATGTGTGAAATTATGTCTGCTACATTACATATATTGACTGACCCCTTTTGTACGGGCGGTGTGGTGTATTTCATATAAATTCCTAATCTACATTCATCATATTTAGAAAGTTTATCGTGTTTCAATAAATCTGCTATTTCTTGATTATGATGGTTTGTCATTGTACTATTTAGCCAATCACAATGCCCATAACTAGTTTCAATTATATCTATGACCTTTTTATTAGGATTATCAAGTTTTTCGACGTTCTTATTCACCTGTGCTTGTACGCAATTACAATAACATTCATCTTGTTCAGAAAATCGACCATTGTTTTGATCAGTAAACCTTTTTTTACATTGTTGAAATTCTTTTGAAAAATCTACCGGGTCATTATCGTGCTCTGCTAATATTGATTTGGAATGTCGTTCAATGTTATATTTCACCTTAGGGTTGTTCTTTGACGGATCTACCTTTTGAGCTATTTCCCACGCTTGCTTTGTATAATCCTCAATCCATAAATAATTAGTTTCCTCAATTTTTTGGGCACCTATGCTCGTATATATATCATAAAACATGAATAAACCACCATCTTTTTGCCCTGCGTCATGAATAACACCATTTCTCAGTGCATTTGGATCATTATAAGCCAATATACGAGCAGATAACTTATGTACACAATTGTTTTTTTTGGATTTCTTTTCGTTTTGACAAATCTTATAATCTAGATCTTTTTCTGATTTAGTGTTCCCTACGTGCTGTATATGAGAGAGTGTATAATATATTGTAAAATAAGAAAAACCTTCTTGATTGAAAACTTCTTGTATGACAGTATCAAGCCACTCAGGTTTTATGGGCATGGTTGAATCGAATCCGATCTGATAATACTTTATATCTAAATCAGCTTTTTTCTTGAACTCTTTGAGCTTGCATTGGTCAAAAGTGATATTGTTTCCTTCCTTGGCAGCTTGAGTGCAGGTTTTCCATAAATCATCAGGTTGCGGCTCATAAAAATGATAATTATCAAGTTCCCATACACTCACTTTATCTCTAAAATTTTTATCGGTAATATCCTTGAAAAAATCTTCTGCATGAACAACTCCGCAAAAACATACACAAGTAACAACAAGTGGCATAAATACGTGTTTCATTTTTTTCCTTTTTTATTAGAGTATGCGAATTTCCATTGGTTATAACTTAGAGGTACTTTTCCTTTCTTGTCACAGTCTCTCAAATATTTTCTGTATTTTTCTAGATTGCTTTTATGAGTTTTATATGCTGGTTTTATATATTCGTCATTTACATATTTTGTACCAGCCGAAAGCCATCTTATACCAAATATGAAAGCAAAAACTATAATAACAGATAATGCTCGTATAAAATATTCGTCTGTCATATTATCCCTCATTATATTCTGGGTTTACCATACTTGTTTGCTTTTTTATCACTAGGCAAACACATAAATATCAAAGAACCAATGATAGAAATATAAAAGATTGGCATGAACAAACTAAAATAAATAGATACAACAGCTTTTGCGGACACACCTGCAGATACAAGCAAACTCAGAAAGAACCATAAAATTACACTTATGCCTGTTATACCTTCTGGAAACCACAACACATGCCAAGCCGAATGATTTGTGTCATGTAATCGTCTAGCAGTTAGGCATGTAAGAGGAATAATCGTTGCTAGGAACCATAATATCACTAAGAATTTAGAGAAACTTATTATAGTTCCGACAAGCCCGCAGTAAAATAATACGCTCCACCAATATTCTGAACGTGTAGCACGCCCCCAACCAGTATAATCTGTCCAAAAGTTTTTTAGGCAAGATCCTAATGAATTGTCAAAATCACTTTTTTTCATTTTATTTACCTCTTATAATTTCTTATTCTCTATAATTTGTAAATCTTCCGCAGAGAGTTTTTCTAATACGTTATGCACTCTGGTTTGCATTGCCTCCGTCCCCATTTCTTGTTCCAAATCGGATTTATAAACACCTTTTGTTTTGGTAATATTCAAACTTTCTAATATAACTTGTGTTGATACGTCGCATTCTTTTTTTGTTTTTTTACCTTCTTTTATACAATCGTCAAAAAATGCTTCATAATTACTGTCGTATGTTAGATATGGATCCAATTTATTTTCACACAATTCATGAATTGTTTTATCTTTCGATTTTGCTTTACTAGAAGTTTTATCGCCCCACAAATAAATAACATCTTTACCTGTCACTTTCTTTTTGTTTTGTAATTTTTGATTTGATACGTCAGCTATACATTCACAATAGGCTTTTTTATGCAATGCTTTACTGTTGAACATTTTTATTGCACACGATTTGAACGCCACATCTCTTATTTCATTTGGATTTGTTAGTTCCTTATCGTGTACTTCTGCGACAAATAAACTCACAGATGGTATAATTACGACTTCGTTATAAGTTTTATAGAAGTCACCTTTACGATCCCCGACTCTCGCTTCCATACAAGCAACATTGTCTGAGATTATATTGTTTACAGGTAGCCTTTCGCATAACATTTCTGTATTATCTATTGGTCTATCATATATGCTCGTGTATGTTGATCTAGGTGCCGGCGTTGACTCTATTTGACATCCTTGTATTAGTAAACAAACCAGTAATATAAAATTTTTTTTCATAAAACTCTTTCCTCAGATTCCTTTCCTATATTATACCTTGTTTTATTCTCAAAAGCAAATAAGTTGACTGAATGTTATTATGATTTGAAAAATAGGTTCTAATAAAAAACAAAGGATTTCACATGCAAACAAAAAGTAATTTGAGCTATAGAAGAAAAGGCAGCGATATTGTAGTAAAATCAGATAGTGGAAAAAGTCAAATTTTTCCAAATGCGAAAGGGGCGTATCATGCCGACGATGAAGTGGTCGTTCATACCGCACTTGGCACTGTGCGGGTGGATAAATTCGGAAATAGAAAATACTAAGATCCCAAATTTATCATGCCGCCCCCTTAGTGCAATCAATCAATTTTTATGTGCGGTTTATATTTGCCACGTTTATTGCTGATGTGTTCTGGGTTGATATAAAGATCCGGAATTATTTTTTTCCATTTTTCCAGGTGCAATATTTCTTCTGAATATTCAATTTTATCAACTGCTTCTTTTATTTCTTCTGTTGAGTATTTTAGATAGTTTTTTTGCCGTATAGTGCTTCCTTCCCAACCGATAATATCATCAACAATAGAATCATCAATCTTTAGTATCTTTGTGTGTTTGCTTATTGTGTCACGGAAAGAATGAAAAGAGTATTTGATACCATCATGCGACACTATTCCCAATTCATTCTGTATAAAACGTTCCCATGGTGCCATAAATTTTTTTGCCGGATCACCTTTTGAACTAGCTGCACGATCAAATATAAAATCTGTAGCTTGTGCACCAATTTTTTTCTGTCGTGCTTTTATCATGTCAACAATTCCCCAGTCTAGTAATTGCTGTGCGATAGGTAATTTACGTTCACTAGCTTTATTTTTCTTGTTTTTCTTATCATGATTTTCACGAAACCATATACATTGAATACCGTCTTTTTGAATAAAATCTCCAAACTGCAAAGTGACCGCCAAATTGGTTCTTGATCCAGAAAATAATGCAATCAAACATGCCAAAAATTCATCTGGATGGGTTTTGAAAAAATCATGTTTAGGATCAAAGATTTGTGCTAGTTGCGTATCATCAAAAACACCGTATACATTCTTTTCGCCAGACGATGTTTCTGGTAATCTTTCTGTGTAATAAAGTAAGCCTTCGCCCATGTAAAAATCAGGTTCTTTTTTATGTGCCTGCTTTATCACTTTGCGTAACACGTCCATAGTTTTATTTTTAGAATCGTTATTTAGATCTGTTCTGCTTTTTAGCTCTTCAACGATTTTTGCTACAACTTTTTTATCGTTCATTTTTGAATAATCATCATCCAAAGATAAATTTACCGGTCTCAATAAGTTTGTTAGTGTTTGTGGAAAACGTTGTTGCACGGCTTTACTATTACGGACCAATGATTCTGTCAATATTTCTCGTATAGTATTCTTTGGCACTTGGGTAAAGTACTGCGGCACATAGTGATTGTTGATTGTCGACCCTACATTACTGTTTACCATTTGATCCCATGTTATTTGTCTTGGGATAAATAGTGTTTCGCAATCGGCAAATCTTTTTTTGATGTCAGGATTTTTCTTTGCCCTAATATGATGGATTAGTATATAAAGTTTATTACGTTCTAGTTCCGCAGCTTTGCGTGCGGCATAACGTTCTGTCACTGCGGCATAACTGTCCGTTTTGCTTAGTATCATAATCTCTTCGCATTTGAAGTACCTATCTATGACTTCAATATCTGATAAATTCTTGTATTCGTCTTCTATAATATTTGCACGATCTTCATCTGTTTGTGCAAGTTGTTTCAAATACAGATCTGTACTAATTGGATTTGTGATATCTAATTCAACGCCATTGATACGCATATCATATTCCTTTTTCGCTAATGCCAACCTTTGAATAGCCAGGCTCAAATCACTTGTTCCCAAGCTCTTTTTTATAGAACCGATCTTACCATCACTTTTCAAAAAAGAAATGCGAAAGTAATAAATTTTATTCCGCAAAACCAGATTTTTTATATTTACACGTCTCACTTTCGGTACCACTTGACTATTGTAGAGTTATTCTTTGGTTACGAAAACTCCAAGGTGGCGGAAATCCGGAAAAATCCAAATTTCGTGGTTCTGTACCATAATGAAACCATAAAAATAAAAATCCCGGCTAACCGGGAAAAATTCATGGTGGGTGGTATTGGGCTCGAACCAACGACCTCCACGATGTCAACGTGACGCTCTAGCCAACTGAGCTAACCACCCAAAGCCAATGTATTATAACAGTAAAAATTTGATTTGCAAATATAAAATTGCCCATTTTCATGGGCAATTTATAAACAACCAAACGATGGTGGATGTTAAGAGACTCGAACTCCTGACCCTCTGCGTGTAAAGCAGATGCTCTAGCCAACTGAGCTAAACATCCAACAAAGGTACTTTGATTATAGAAAAAAAATTTACGATGTCTAGTTTTTTTTTAATTCATAAAAAATATTAAAAAACCGGCATTTGCCGGCTTTTTTATCAGGTTTTTATTCCAAGAAATATTCAACTGTTGCGACCACACGCACCTTTTTATTTATCTGTTGTGATTCGGATGCGTTTGCATTATCGCGTGGCAGGATTGAAAATACACCTTGGTTTGCAGAATGTATTTTCCCAACCTTGGAATCACTGGATTTTGCAAATTCCAAAGCCGCCTGGCGTGCATTTTTTGTCGCCAATTCCAACATTTGTGGTTTTATGTCGTTCAAACGCGTGAATACATATGAAATAGGCGAATCATATCTGTTTTCAAAAACGACACCTGAATTTATTAAATCGCCGGCGCGAGTATATGTTTCTGCAACATTGTGAACCTGGTTTGAACGCACCGTCAAAGATTTTGTTAAAATAAATCTTGATGTGATTGTTTCGTTTCCGCGATATGGGTTTGCCATTAAATCGTTTGTTTCTGTGCCACCCATTTCAATTTCGTTGTCAGAAAATCCGTTATTGTGCAGAAAGTTTAATATGGCATCGGTTTGTTTTTCCAAATTACTTTTCACTGCAACCAAATCATTTCCAGTTGCAACAAATTTTATTTCCCAAATTGCCAAATCGGCCTCGACATCTGTTTCTGCTAAACCCTTGACCGTTACGGCATTATAATTAAATTTAGATTTATAATAATAATATCCCGGGAAAAATCCCACAAACAATAAACCCAACGCGATAATTGCAACATATAATACAGATATTTTTTTCAATTTACTCTCCCTTTTTTAATTGGTTTAATTTTGGTGCAAAACAAAAATAAAATCCAGATGTTTTTTATCTTTGTTTTTCATCCCAACGCAAAGCGTTTTGAATATATTGCTTTGCGCGATTTACATCAAATTTATCGTCAGTTTTTAATCCGCCTTCGGCATCAATCCATGTTGGGAAAACACCCGCAATATTTGAAATTTTATCCAAATTTTCAGATATGTTTTCAGGATTTAATCCACCAGAATACCCCTGTTGGTGAAATATTGGATATACAGGCGATTGCCACGCACTAGGTAATTTGCCACGACCACCGGATGCATCAAATAATAATTGAAATTTTGCACCTGCTTTATGCAATTGTTCCACCGCATTTTTTGTGCGTACATTATATTGAATAATAAATTGTTTGTCGTGATATTCATTATAATAATCAATCACAGATTTTAATTTTTTTGGATTAAAATTATCAGCCGTTTTTTGTGGCATATTTAATTGAATACGTTTAACAATAGGTTTGCAATGGTCATTTGTTGCATTAAAAAATGTTCTTAATGCATCCGGGATTTTTCCATTACAAATTTCATCACACCAATCATTATTTACATGAATGGCCAGGTTTTCATCATACCCGTATAAAGCATGAAACAAATCTTTTATCCAATTATATCTTTCAGTACCAGGTGAAACTTTCCCAGGGTGCATTTGCACCGCAATTTCAACGCGGGGGTCAATATCCCACAAATCAAACATTTCACAAACAGTGTTATAATTGCGTGGGTCGCTACACGTAATGTATTTTATATTCATTTATTAATCCTTTTTGTTATTCAACCGCAATTGCCCACATGCAGAACCAATATCGGTTCCTCTCTCTCGCCGTATGCGTGTATGTATTCCGTTTTTAATTAAAATATCTTGGAAACGATGAACGGCATTGCCCGAGGGGGACACAAAATCGCGTTCATCAACCGCGTTCCATGGAATTAAATTCACCATGCAATTTTTACCCGCCAATAATTTAGATAAACTTTCTGCATATTCCGGTGTACAGTTATATAAAACTGTTTCGCCATTTTCACCCCGTTTGCCCAACAAAATATATTCAATCATTAACTGGCGATTGTGCAGATTCGTAAATTCATCTGCCGCCGTCAATACTTCGTTGATTTTATATTTGTTGTTGATTGGCATAATTTTAGAACGCAATTCGTCGGTCGGTGCATGTAATGAAATAGCCAAATTTATTGGCCGTCCCCATTTAATCAAATCATAAATTCCCGGCACAATTCCACATGTTGAAACCGTCATGCGTCGCCAAGAAATATTTAATTCACGATTTGCGCGCTCCAAAAATCCAATAACATTTTCAGTGTTTTGTAATGGTTCGCCTGTACCCATAACAACGATATGTGAAACATCATTATTATTTGCGTCCCCATTTGCACGAATTTTTACATCGCCATTTCGTAATTCCCATTGTGCCACCAAAATTTGAGAATAAATTTCATCCACCGTTAAATTGCGTTTTAACCCCAATAAAGTACTGGCACAAAATTTACAACCCATGGCGCAGCCAGCCTGGGAACTGACACACACAGAATTACCGTATGTTGTGCGCATCAATACACACTCAATTTGTTCGCAATCATTTAATTCCAATAAAAATTTAGTTGTTTCACCGTCCGCCGATTGCAGTTTTTTAACAATTTTAACTGGCAAAGTTTGTGCAACCGAATCCAATTTTTTGCGTAAATCCACAGGCAAATTTTTCATAGATTCTGCGTCAGGTGCCCCGCGTTGCAACCAATCGCGAATTTGTGCCGCGCGGAATTTAGGTTCGCCCATATCAATGACAAATTTTTGTAATTCGGCATCAGTTAAAGAAAATAAAACGGTTTTCATAATTTATATCTGTCATCCTTGATAACAACCACCGCGCGTCGCCGCAGTTGTTTTAATTGTTGGTCTGCCATAAACATTGCCTGTTTATATTCGGCATTTTGTTTAATAAATTTATCCAGATTTCCATATTCTTTGGTCTTTTTTGTATTACATACCAAAAACACAGATGAATTAACCGGCTTTGACCAATGCAATAAAGGTAAATCTGCAACGACATCACGTACATCTGTTGATAATTCATATTGTAATGCGGTAAACTTTTGTGGTGCACCACCAAAATTTTCAGCCATACGCATTGCGTCATCACAACTTTTTGGTGTTGATAATTTTTTGACGATTTCATCTGGCACATCAACCAATCGAACCAGAGTCATTTCAACAGGCAATCCGCGTGATTTTGCCAATTCAGATTTTTCAGATGAAATATCTGCATCACTGACATCAACCATAGGTAAAATTGTTCGTGCAACAATAATTTGCCATGCAATATTTGCCCGTACCGCATCACGCGCGATTGTTTTTTCATTTTCAGACAATGCCGGCAACCCCATACGTTTTAATTCGCTATCAACATCTTTATCAGACGGCGAAATACCAAAATTTGATGCATAGTTCAATTTTACGGCATCGTCAATCATATTTTGTAATGCGACACGACGATTATCGGTTGAAACCTTGCCTTGATATGACATCAGTTTTGTTCGTGCAGTGATATCATCATCTGTGACAGTTTTTCCATTTATTGTTGCAACCACAGTTGTTGCATATACCGGAAAACACAGCATTGTAAATAAAGCGATTAAATATTTTTTCATGAACATTTCCTTACCTTAATAATCCAACCCAAATCTGAACTGGAAAGTGGTATTCCCAGTATAATCAGCGCGTATTGCATAATCACGATGATAACCCAACGACCAAAAATAACAAGGGTGTTTATAATACAATTCGCCCGAATGTCTTTGGAATTGGTTATATGTATTATTATATACAGAATTAAAACTAAAAGACAACCTATCTGTCAATTGGACTCTCAGCCCACTTGTTATTTCGTTGATATCTTGTCCTAAAAATGCCTCGTCTAACTGTTCGGACCATATATGTCCAACATAAACATAATTATTACCTGTACCGATACGACCGTCTGTTTCAATATGACGTAATGTAAATGAATCGCGGTCTAATCTAAATCTGGAATTAACACTTAACCAACTGCCATTATCAAATCCAACGCGTCCCACCCAATCGGATGCGCCCTTGTGGAATCCGCTGTTGGGGTCTGTGTCTGCGCGTTTTGTTAAATCATAACTTTGTCCAAAAAATATTTCAGCCGATTGTCCGTCATCGCTGTATGTTGCCCAACGCGCACCATAATCAGCAAATGTTCCATTTTCCCATAAATCATATCCTGAAAATCTGTTGTTGGAAAACAATGTCACATCTGACAATAACGCACCCGCAGAATCATTATTTACAGCAAACAATTCTTTGGTATCTGTGCGACGCATAACTGTCAATCTGGCGCGGGGTTCTATAATCTGCATCCATTTTTCCCCAGGTCTAAACAAAGGCAATCCCCATTCTAAATAACCACTGGGTAAAAATCTGTTTTCCATACCAGTAAAATCAGGCGCATCAATCAAATCATAATTTTGAAAACTGTACACATCGTACCTGACATCTGCGCTGGCGGTTAAACGATTTCCGCCCCACAATGTCCATGGCGATATAATTCGTGCGTCCCCAATTACGCGCTGCATAGATGTATTGTTGTGTCCGTCAACCCCCAAAATATCAGACGCAAATACCGCGTATGTTTCTTTATATATTGGTGCAGTTTGATAAACGCCGCGTATATTTGGCAATATATTTCCATCAATGGATGTTTCTGTTCCTGCGGCATCACGTAATTCTTGGAAGAAATGGGTATCTGCAACGATGTATCCTGATTGTCCAAATAATTCAATCTGCGCCCCCGAATCCAAATATGGTTGGTCATTATAAAATCCATATTTTTGTAAGTATGTTTTATCGGATGCGCGTTCCAAAGCAATACTGGCGCGTGCATATTCGCCCAATTCAATAACATCATTATTAAATATATGCCAACGATTTTTGCCTTCTTGGTTATGTGTAAATGAACCAGTTGTTCTAAATTCAGAATGTTCGCCGTTTAATCTGTGTTCAACTTGAAACAATGGATTTTCATCTGTTAAATAAGATAAAGTCACCGTTGCATCATGATATTCGGACAAAGAAATATATAATGGCAAATTTATCTGTGTTCCCATTTTATTTGTTGAATTCAAACTGGGCATCAATAAACCACTGCGATATTTAACCCCAGGGTCAGGCATACTATAATACGGAAACCAAAACACCGGTAAATCATACATCCACAACACAGGATTATAAAAATACAGATTTCTTTCATCCATATCGTGTTTAATTTTTGTGGCGGAAATTTCCCATGCGTTGCCATAAGAATCGCATCCATTACACGCGGTAAACACTGCATCATGTGCGATTGTTATATCCCCATCGCGCGAAACATCTTTGGATTTTATATAAAAATGTTCGCCCAACCATAATTCCACATCTTGACCATTTATGGTTGTCCCTTTGTCAGAAAAAGACGAATTATTTAATTTTAATGTTTGTCCCGATTGTGTTGTGACGGTTGTTTTTCCAAAAGTTTCGATTTTTGAATCTTTGACATTGTATTCGATTTTATCTGCGACGATGGTTTTGGGTTCGTCTAAATTCAAAGCCTCGGGGGCTGCATACGCACCAATGCAATACAGTGACATAAAAAACGATAAAGATTTTATTATTTTTTTCATTTTCTGCACAATATTGCCCATAATAAACATAAAACACCAAAAACAGATACTGACAATATAATAAAATCAGACCACGAATCCAACATATTTGCCGATGTCATATATAATGTCATCAATAATGCCATCGCCAATACCGCAAATGCAGGCGACAAACTGGCCCTGCGGCGCAACAGCGATGTTTTCAATAAAATTGTTGTACATACCGTTGCCAAAATTAAATTCATAAATGGCAGCAGCAACCGAGTGCTTAATTCTGAAAACACCATTTTTCTATGTTTTGGCAAAGTGTCATCATGTGTGTATTTCAGTAAATCACGCGTTGAAATTCTGCGCACACGAAATGAAGAAGAATTTTCGCGTGTTGCGACATTCAAATCCATATCAAATGTTTTGAATGTGCCTGTCACCATTGATTTGTTTTGAACCTGCAAAGAACCGTTGTCCATAACAATAGATAATCCGCGTGGTGTTGTTATCAGTTTTCCTGTTTCTGCGAAAATAATCATTTCAGATTTTTCATTACGTGAATCTGACAACATAACCTGGGACATATCGTGTCCAGATACCTTGTCCACATACACGACCAGACCATCTGTAATATTTGTAAATGCAGATTCTTGAATTTTCAAATGTGCCAATCCATACCGTAAATTCCATTGAGTGTCATAAAAATGATTTTGACTGATTGGAACCAACCACATATTTAATGCCAAATTTATAACAGTCAACACCGCTGCGAAACACAAAGCCGGCCTGGCCAGTTGCCGTGGCGACAGACCCGATGCCATCATAACAGATGCCTCGTTATCAGAAATTGTTTTATTATAAACATAAATAATTGCGATAAACGTGACAAACGGGATAATAATTGAAATAATAAACGGTATCAATAAAGCGGTTAAACCGATAAAACTGCCAAAATCAACCCCGTAATTTAACAAGAATTTCATCATGGACATAATCTGCATTGTCCATGCCAATCCTGTTAAAATTAATAACAGCATAACAAATATTGCAATCAACTGCTTTGAAATGTATCGGTTTATAATCTTCATACTTGACAGTATAAAACCCAAAATACACCCCGTCAAATATTTATATGTATATAAAAGTTTTTTCTTGCAATTATAAATTTTGATGGCATAATTGAAATGTTCTTAAAAAAAAGTAAGTTTTTTAAGGGCGGGGTTGGAAAACCCCGCCCTTTTAGCAAAATGAAAATATATAACAAACACAGGAGTAAAAAATGGCGTTCGTGTCTATGCCGCGTCAAGATTTATTAGAAGGTATTAAATCTTTGGCCGAAGAAAAAAACATTGATAAAGAAATTGTTTTTGAATCTTTGGAAATTGCAATTGCAAAAATTGCAAAACACAAATATGGCGAAGAATTTAATATCACCGCATCTATTGACCGTAAAAACGGTGCGATTCACACACAACGTTTGTTCGAGGTTATTGAATCCCCAGAATCCAAGGGCGATGAATATGACCCAAACACAATGTTAACTGTTGCCCAGGCTAAAAAATATGCTGAAAATCCTGTGGTTGGCGATATTGTATCTGACCCATTACCTGAACCTGAATTTGGTCGTGTTGCATTTCAAACTGCGCGTCAAATTATGATTGGTCGTGTCAGGGATGCTGAAAAAGGTCATCAATACGAAGATTTCAAAGACGAGGTTGGCACAATCGTCAATGGTGTTGTTAAACGTTTGGAATTTGGTAATGTGTTTGTTGACATCAATGGCAAGGCCGAAGGTTATATTAAAAACACTGAATTAATCCCAGGTGAACGTTTGGCTGTCGGCGACAGGGTTCGTGCATTGATTATGGATGTTGAACGTTCAAATACAGGTCCACAAATCTTTTTAACCCGTACACATCCAATGTTTATGGAAAAATTATTTGTTCAAGAAGTTCCAGAAATTTACGAAGGAATCATTAAAATTAAATCTGTATCACGTGCACCGGGTTCACACGCAAAAATTGCGGTTGAAACACTGGACCCATCTGTTGACGCGGTTGGTATGACTGTTGGTATCAAGGGAACACGTATTCAACCTGTTATCAACGAATGTCATGGTGAAAAAATCGATGTTATTTTGTATTCCGAAGACCCTGCGGTGTTTATTGTGAACGCAATGCAACCTGCCAAGGTCGCAAAAATCATTATCGACGAAGATAATCACAAGGCTGCAGTTGTTGTAAACCCAGACCAACAATCTTTGGCGATTGGTCGTCGTGGTCAAAATGTTCGTTTGGCATCACAATTAACCGGTTGGGATATCGATGTGTTAAGCGAAGAAGAAGAACAAGAACGTCGCGCACGCGAAACCAAAGAAAAAACAGATTTGTTCATCCGCGGTTTGGATGTCGATGAAATGATTGCTCAAATATTGATAAACGAAGGTTTCAGAACAATCGAAGAAATCGCATTTGTTGATATCAAAGAATTGGAATCAATCGAAAGTTTCAATGCAGAATTGGCATCTGAATTACAAAAACGCGCCAAAGATTATTTGGCAAAACAAGAACAAGACTATATCGAAAAAGGTCATGCAATGGGCATGAGTGACGATTTGTTGAATTTCTCGTTTGTGCAACGTCCAATTTTGATGAAACTGGGCGAATCCGGTATTAAAACATTAAACGATTTGGCAGATTTGGCATCTGACGAATTGGTTGAAATTTTGGGCGAAGATACGATGTCTGCACGTTTGGCTGGTCGTGTGATTATGAAGGCACGTGAATTGGCATACGGTATCAAAGAAGACTAAAATAAAACAAAGGAACAAAATTAATGGCAACATTAACTCTTGGAAAATCAGTCACAGTTGGTGCGGTGCAAAGCAAAAAAGGCGACGCGGTGTTTGTTGAACGCCGCCGTCGTATCATCGCACCCGGCAGTCATGAATTGCGCGAAGAGCCAGAAGCCCCTGTCGTGCAACATAATGCGGCTGACGAAAAATTACGTGCCGTATTAGAGGCTGCGCGTGCGCGCGAAGAAGAACAAAAAAAGCGTCAGGCCGAAGAAGCGGCTGCCGCCGCTGCGCGCGAGGCAGAAATTGCGCGCGAGGCCGCAGAATACGAACAGGTTAAAAACCAGTTGAGCGCACGCGAAAATGAAATGTCGGCTGATTCTGATGTGGTGGAACCTGCACCTGTTGCACAGCCTGAACGCACACAAAGCAAAAAACAACAGTTTTCCAATCACCAAAAATCAAATCGTAATAATGATGATGACGATAACAATAATAATTCCAGAAATAATAAATCGTTCAAAAAAGATTTCAAAAAATCTGGCAAAATTTCAATTCACGATATCATTATTGGCGATGACGAAGATGATGATGAAATTGAATTGCGCGGTGCAAATCGCCGTCGCAGCGAGGCATCCTTAAAACGTTTTCGTGAAAAAGCCCGCGCGGTGTTTTCGGCACCACAAAAGGTTGAACATGTTGTTAATTTGGGTGAAACAATTGTTGTCAAAGATTTGGCAAATGCTATGGCTGAAAAGGTCGGTAATGTTGTCAAAAAATTGATGGAAATGGGTATGATGGTGTCACAAAACCAATCAATCGATGCAGATACCGCTGAATTGATTGCTGGTGAATTTGGTGCAACGGTAAAACGCGTTGTTGTTAAACCATATGCCGACCAGTTAGAACGCGAACCAAATCCTGAAAATTTAACTCCACGCGCACCAATCGTGACGGTTGTGGGACATGTTGACCATGGTAAAACATCATTGTTGGACGCGTTTCGTAATGCAAATGTTGTTGCCGGCGAAGCGGGCGGTATAACCCAACACATTTCATCTTACGAGGTTAAAACATCGTCTGGTCAAATGATAACATTTTTGGATACCCCTGGCCACGAAACATTTACAGCCATGCGCGCACGCGGTGCCCAAATGGCAGATATAGTGGTGTTGGTTGTTGCGGCCAATGATTCAATCATGCCCCAAACGATTGAGGCTATAAACCATATTCGCGCAGCCAAGGTTCCTTTTATTGTTGCCATTAATAAATGCGATTTGCCCGAGGCTAATCCTGAAAAGGTTAAAATCGATTTATTGCAACAAGAGGTTCAGGTTGAATCCATGGGTGGCGATGTTCAATGTGTTGAAATTTCCGCCAAGAAAAGAACTAATTTGGATAAATTAGAAGAGGCAATTTTATTACAGGCCGCCATGATGGACTTAAAGGCTGATGCAGATATGCCGGCTGTTGCCAACGTGGTCGAGGCTAAACAAGAACGCGGCTTGGGCGCGGTTGCAACAATGATTATCAGGCAAGGCACATTAAAAATTGGCGATGTGTTTGTTGTTGGTGAAACATTTGGACGTGTTCGTGGATTGATAAATTCATTTGGCGAACGTGTAAAATCTGTGCGTCCTGGACAACCAGTGATGGTGTTGGGATTGGATTCTGTGCCGGCTGCGGGTGATGAATTACGCGTTATGGAAACTGAAAGCCAAACTCGTGAGGTTGCCGCATATCGTGTACAACAGGCCAAAGATAAAGCAAATGCTGTTAAACGTTCATCGTTGCAAGATTTATTTGCGGCACGTGATGAATCCAAGAAATTAACATTACCTGTTATTTTGCGTGCTGATGTGCAAGGCTCGGTTGAAGCAATTACAGATATGTTAAAGGGTATAAATACTGATAAAGTCGCAGTTGATTTGTTGTCTGCGGGTGTTGGTCAAATTACCGAAGGCGATATCAGATTGGCAACGGCATCTGGGGCGGTTATTATTGCATTTAATGTTCGTGCGGATAGCGCTGTTCGTGATATGGCACGCAACAATGGTGTTGATATTCGCTATCACAGTGTTGTTTACCGTATTACTGACGAAATCAAAGAAATATTGTCTGGTAAATTGGCACCTGAAAAGAAAGAAAACTTTATTGGTTATGCCGATGTTATCGCATTGTTTACAGTTGGCAAAGGAACACGCGTTGCCGGTTGTCGTATGACCGAAGGCGTAATCAAGAAAGACGCATTTGTTCGTTTGTTGCGCGACAATGTCGTGATTTACGATGGAAAAATCGGTGAATTAAGACGCGAAAAGAACGAGGTCAAAGAAGTGTCCAACGGTGTCGAATTCGGTATGAGTTTTGATAAATACAATGACTTGAAAGAAGGCGACCGCGTTGAATGTTATGAAGTGACCGAGGTTCGTGCAGAATTATAATAATTAATTCTAAATTGTAAATAACAAAAAACACCGGCAAATGCCGGTGTTTTTTCATCGGGCCCCGCAAAATTTCGCAAGAATTTTGTGGGTATAATCCCACCGGCAAATGCCGGTGTTTTTTCTAAGGGCCCCGCAAAATTTCATAAAAATTTTGTGGGTATAATCCCACCGGCAAATGCCGGTGTTTTTTATTGTAATTTTTTCTTTCTAAATTCATCCAACGATACCACCCTGCCCTCGTCTGGTACAGAATTTTTATTTCCGTCCAATGGCAATTCCATATCGTTGTCGGCGGCCTCGGGCTGAGATTTTGGATGAAATGTTAAAATGAAATCAACAGACGGGTCTTTGAATTCAACCAATGCTGAAAATGGCACGCGAATAAAAAACGGACGACCATCAAATGTTAATTGCACACCAAATTCTTTGTCTGACACATGCAAATTTGTATAAGAATATTGCAACACAATTGTCATAATATCAGGATACCGCATGCGTAAAAAATCAGGCAACTGGACCCCGGCATCGCGTGTTTTGAATGTGATAAAGAAATGTGAACCATCGCCCAATCCATTTATTTGTGCGTGAATCAATGCGTCTTTGACCACAGATTTCAATGCGTTATCCAATAATAATTGATAATTTATTTGTGCCATTTTTTAATCTTCTTTTTCGTATAGTATAGAACGAATTTTGCCATCATGGCAAGTGACAATTATCGAATTTGGAACATCTTTGAATGCCCCAGAATCCAGACCTGTTGCCCAAACCTGGGTATGTGTGGTGCCAAATGCGCTGAAAATTTTTTTACGCGACCCTGAATCCAGGTGTGCTGCGGCCTCGTCTAACAAAACAATACAATCACGATTTGTTTTTGTGTATAACAAATTCGTATGCGCCATAATTAAATTGAACAAAGCCATTTTTTGTTGACCGGTACTGGTTAATCGTACAGGTAAATTTAATTCATTGTTAAACATCCCAAAATCAGATTTATGCGGGCCATCTAAAATCATTTTGTCACTGACCAATTCGCGATTTTGTGATAAATAATTTCTGTATTCGCGTTCAGCCATACCGACATTTGTCCCACCAATAATCATGCGTTCAATAAGGCCGTCCACCGACACACTAAATTGATTTAGAAAATAATTCAATTCGCCTGAATATTGCACACGCGTTGCCGCAATCGTTGTTGCCACCGCCGCCAATTGATTATCCAACGCATCCAACCATTTTGAATCTGCACCATTTTTTAGTGCAAACGCGCGTTCAGACAAAATCTTGTTAAATTTTGCCACGCGTCCAACATGATTTGCGTCAAAATTGCTAACCAATCTGTCAAAAAATGCGCGTCTATCCGCCCCAGAATCCACAAACAAACGGTCTTCGCGTGGGGAAATCCAAACAATTCGCAAAATTTTCCCCAAATCATTTAATGTTGCATTGTTATCGTTTATTTTTGCATGCCGGTTGGTATCGCCTGGATTAAAATACACAGCAACAGATTCATCGTCAACGGTATGACCAAATATTGAAAAACCACCATTTCCGTCAAAGCATGCAATATCGCCCATATCGGCACTACGCATACCGCGGTCACCAGACAACATGGAAATAGCCTCTAATATTGCGGTTTTTCCTGCACCATTTTCGCCGACAATAATGATATTCTTGGCACCATGCGTATCAACACGCGATGTTTTATGATTACGAAAATCTGTAAGAGTAATTTGTTCAATCATAATGGAATTTTGGAGGCCAGGGTCGGAATCGAACCGGCATACAAGGATTTGCAGTCCTCTGCATAACCACTCTGCCACCTGGCCGTCAACATGTGATTGCATATTAAACAAAAAAAAGCGTGTTTGCAACATAAAATTTTTGATTATAAATATACACAAAATACAATAGGATATTATACTTTACGTTTGTGTTTTTATGTGTTTTATGATAATATAAAACAGAAAATGGAGAGGGGGTTTATGAAAAAATTAGGGCTGATATTATGTGTTGTGCCATGTGCGGCATTTGCTGCGGATGATTGTGCAACAATGCGCTCTGTGCCAGATACAATTTTGGATTTGAAACAGGTTGTTGATTTTGGTTTATGTCGTAATCCACAAACGGCTGCGGCATATGCGTCATATCGTTCTGCGCATTTTACAAAAAACGCATCTTATGCGAATTATTTGCCCAAGGTTGATTTACGCGCATCAGGTGGTCGTTTGCATCGTGTTCATGATGATTGGTCATTCAGTGGTTCATTATCCGCATCGTATTTGATATTTGATTTTGGTCGCCGTTCATCAGATTTTGCAACGGCATTGGCGACATATCGTGCGGCTGGATTTGATTATGATGAAACAGTGCAAAATTATATTTATTCTGTAATTGGTGCATATTATGAATTGTTAAATGCAGATGCAAATGTGGAATCTGCGGACAAAGCATTAACTGTTGCTAAAACCGCCAAAGAAACGGCTGATAAAAAATTCAAGGCCGGTGCCGTTGCCAAGGCCGATGTTTACAAGGCTGAAACAACATTGGCATCTGCGGAATTAAAATTGGAACGTGCGAAAAATAATCGTGAAATTGCCAAGGGAACATTGTTAACAAAATTATCGTTTCCTGCGGACCAAGAAATTACTATTGCTGATATGCCATCTTCGTTTGGCAGCGATGCCGAAAGCGAGGATATTGAAAAATTAATTGATGTTGCGCGTAAAAAGCGACCTGATTTATTAAAGGCCACCGCAAACAAAGATGCCGCATGGCATCGCCGTAATAGTGCGTTTTTGAAAAATTTACCATCAATTTCTGTGAACGGCAGTGTTGATATGCAATCAGATACCGTCGGCGGTTTGTTTAATCATGTTTCTGAACGTGCGGGCGGTTCGGTTGGTATATCTATATCAATGCCGATATTTGCTGGATTTGCAAATATGTATGGTGCACGCGCAGCAGTGGCGAATTATGATGCGGCAACTGAAAACGAACGCGCGGTATCAAATAATGCGATGATGGATGTGTTTACGGCATATCAAAATTACAAAACTGCGAAAACTGTATTAGAACAAACAGATTCTTTATTAAAATCTGCGACTGAAAACGAACGTGTCACATCAGGCATGTACAAGGTTGGTCGTGCAACAATGTTGGATTGGCAACAGGCACAAAGTGAATTGGTTGATGCGCGTTATCAAAATAATGCGGCAAAATACGATTTGTATGTCAAACGTGCGGCGGTTGCGCTGGCGATTGGCGATATACAATCAGGACTGGACGGAGAAAAACAATGAAAGACAAAATAAAAAAAATTCTATCATGGCCATGGCGTCATAAATGGTGGTCTTTGATAATAATAGTTATTGCCGCCACATGCGTAATGTTTTTTTCAGGCGGTGCGAAAAAATCTGGCGCGCGTGGTGATTTTGTGACCGTAAAAATTACGCGTGGCGACCTGGAACAAGAGGTCAGCGCCACCGGTGAAATCAGTCCTGTTAACACCGTCAGTGTTGGTTCCCAGGTTTCTGGCACAATCGAAGATATTTTTGCAGACTTTAATTCCCAGGTGAAACGAGGTGATATTTTGTTAAAAATTGAACCATCTGTTTTAGAATCCTCTGTGGCAGAGGCCAAGGCATCATTGGATTCTGCGGTATCTCAACGCAATTATGCAAAAAGCGAATATGAACGTAATAAATATTTATTCCAAAATGATTTTATTGCCAGTTCTGAAATGGAACAATCACAAATGCAATATGAACAGGCTGAATCTGCGGTTGTTCGCGCACAATCACAATATGACAAGGCCGTCACAAATTTGGGATATGCAACAATTACATCACCTGTAAATGGTACGGTTATTTCGCGCAAGGTTGATAAAGGTCAAACAGTTGCGGCATCTTTCCAAACCCCAGATTTATTTGAAATCGCCGAAGATTTAACAAAAATGCAAATTGAAACCGCCGTCAGCGAGGCGGATATCGGTATGATTAAACAAGGTCAATCTGTCACATTTACGGTTGATGCATACCCCAGCGAAAATTTTAATGGTGTTGTGCGTCAAATTCGTTTGTCGCCAACAACAACATCAAATGTTGTGGTTTATACGGTTGTGATTGATGTTGATAATGCAGAATTAAAATTGATGCCAGGAATGACTGCGTTCGTGTCAATTATTGTCAATCGTGCCGAAGATGTATGGAAGGCGCAAAATTCTGCATTTTTATTAAAATCTTTTGCAAACGTTGATCCATCTGCGGCAAATGTATCAACGGCAAATCATTTGGCAATATTGCGTGATAAACAGGTTGTAATCGTTGAATATGAAAAAGGTTTGGTCACCGCCACAGAAACTGAAATAATATCAAGTGATATTAAATCAGGGGATAAAATTATTGTTGGTCGTGTCGGGCAAGAATCTTCTGCAAAAAAATCAACAACACGTAATAATCGTCCAATGGGTAGACCAATGTAATGCGGTGAATAAATATGGCAACACAACCAGATGTAATTTCTATGGATAAAATCTGCAAAAGTTTCCCATTGGAAATAGGTGGCACTCAACAGGTTTTATTTGATATAACATTTAATGTTCGCAGTGGCGAATTTGTATCGATTATGGGACCATCTGGTTCTGGAAAATCGACATGTATGAATATTGTTGGCGCATTGGACAGCGCGACATCAGGAACATACAAACTTTATGGACGTGATATATCAACCATGACGGCGGATGAATTGGCAACAATTCGTAATGAATATATTGGATTTGTTTTTCAAAACTTTAATTTATTATCAAAACGTAATATTTTAGACAATGTAATGTTGCCATTGATGTATCGCGGATTACCAATGCACGAACGCGTATCCAAGGCGCGTGAAATGTTAAAAATGGTTGGGTTGGCAGATTTTGAAACATACCTGCCGTCGCAATTATCGGGTGGAATGAAACAACGTGTTGCGATTGCGCGTGCGTTGGCTGGCAACCCAAAATTGATATTGGCGGACGAACCAACGGGTGCGCTGGATTCAAAAATGGGTAATGAAATATTACAATTTTTCAAAAAATTAAATAAAGATTTAGGTATCACAATCGTTATGATTACACACGAATTTGATATTGCAAAATATTCAGATCGTTTGATTCATATATACGATGGTCGTATAACATACGATGGAAAAATACCATCACGCGAATCTGATTTAATGCCAAAATCTAAAAGGGGAACAAAATGACCTTTAATGACATAATGAAAGAATCTTGGCTGTCAATCAGTGGAAATAAATTGCGTTCTTTTTTGACGGTTTTGGGTATTATTATTGGTGTTATGGCGGTTGTGATAATGGTTGCGGTTGGCGAAACGGTTCAGCAATCTATTACTGACCAATTTTCATCTTTGGGAACAAACACGATTGTTATTCGTGCGGGCGCGGCGCGTATTGGCGGTGTCAGGACTGGAAACAAACAAACCTTGACCACAGATGACGCAGAATATATCGCAAAATTACCAGATGTGGCGGCGGTGACACCTATGCAAAATTCCGGTGCCCAGGTGGTTTTTGGAAATAAAAACTGGTCAACATCAATGTTGGGTGTGTATCCTGATTATCAAACTGTTCAAAATATAGAGGTTGAAAAAGGAACATTCTTTGATATGAACGCGGTTAAAAATGCTGCGACATACGCTGTAATTGGGCCAGAAACCGCATCTGAATTAGGAATGCCATCAAATCCCGTCGGCCAGGTAATAAGAATTCAAAATACCCCATTTGTCGTTATTGGTGTCACCAAGGCCAAAGGTGATTCTGTTATGGGCAGTGCTGATGACATGGTGTTGATTCCAATTACAACATTGAAAAAACGTCTCTCGGGCAGTCGTTTCCCCAATGCCGTTCAATCAATCGCATTAAAATTATACCAAGATGCCGATAACAATATTGCAACCGAACAAATCAGTGCGATTTTGCGTTCGCGTCATAAATTAAAAGAAAACGAAGACGATGATTTCCAAATAACTGATATGAAACAGGTTATGGAAACAATGTCAACCGTCACAGGATATATAAAACTGTTATTGGTTGCGATTGCGGCGGTATCATTATTAGTTGGTTCAATTGGAATTATGAATATGATGTTGGTGTCTGTGGCGGAACGCACGCGTGAAATTGGTGTGCGCAAGGCAATTGGTGCGCGTGAACAAAACATAATAATTCAATTTTTATCAGAATCTGTTTTGATTTCCTTTATTGGTTCCATGACAGGTTTGGTTTTAGGCGAAGGTCTGGCCCAGGGTGTTGGTCGATTTATATTAGGATATAATGTTCCATTGAGTATTTGGCCTGTTGTTGTGTCGGTGACCGTTGCAATTGTTGTTGGATTGGCATCTGGCGTTTTCCCGGCAATCAAGGCAGCGAAATTAAATCCGATTGACAGTTTACGCTATGAATAACAAAATGATTGCCCAGACGGCAAAATAAATCGAATTTGATGGGTGTAAAATGTTTTATATAACTTTCTGTTTAGGGTTGGCTTTATTGGTTGGCGGTGGCGAACTTTTGGTTCACAGTGGTGTAAAATTGGCCAAACAATTACATTTATCACCAATGATAATTGGTATTGTTTTAATGGGATGCGGAACATCTCTGCCGGAATTATCTGCATCATTGGGGGCATTATATTCAAATCCCCCTGCCCCAGGAATGGCTTTTGGTAATATTATTGGCTCAAACATTTCAAATGTTTTATTTATTTTAGGAATTTCTGCATTTATATCACCAATACACATAAATAAACAAGGATTCAAACGCGACGGTTTGTTTTTAATTATGTCAGTGTTAATGTTGGCATTGGTTATGGGATACGGATATCTGGATGCGATTATAGGATTGTTTTTTATTTTATTTATATTGGGATATTTTATTATTTGTTATGACAAAGAACCCGAACCTGAAAATTTGCGTTTAACCAAGAAAAAAGAACATTCTGTTTTGATGTTGTCTGTATTATCTGTTGCGGCGATTGTTTCGATTGTATATGGCGCACAATTATTGGTGTCATCTGCATCTGGTTTGGCGCGTGCATGGGGGGTGAGCAAATCTATTTTAGGCCTAACATTAATCGCATTTGGAACATCATTACCAGAATTAACTGTGTCAACGGTTGCGGCAATTCATAAACACTCATCCATTGCATACGGTAATATTATTGGCAGTAATATTTCAAACATATTCCTAATTATTGGTGTAATGGGTGTTGTACATTCTACGCCTATTCCGCCAATGTGGCACAGTTTTTGGATTATGGTCACCGCCACATTTGCGATGGTTGCATGCGGTATTTACGGTAAAATTCCACGTTGGATGGGTGCCTTGCTCTTGATTGGATATGGATTTTATGTTTTCAGTTTATTTTAATACACATTATTGCATTCTCGGGCCCCGCAAAATTGCAAAATTTTGTGGGTATAAACCTGCCGGCAAATGCCGGCTTTTTTTTATATATTTAATTGTTTTTTTATGTCGGTCAATACCGGTGTTTTTATATCTAATTTTGCCGCACGATTTAATACGGTGTCGAACGCAAATACACCCTCGACTGTGCCGGTTAATTTTTCGCCTTTTGCGATAGATACCCCACCGGCATAATTTCTGCTGGTTGCAGATGTTGCAGACAGAAATAAATCACCCAATCCACACAGACCGGTAAAAGTTTCCAATTTTGCGCCCATCGCAATACCGATATTTATAATTTCGTTGCAACATGCGGTAAATAACATTGCGCGTTCATTTTCGCCGGCAGTTTTTACAGATAAAAATCCGGAAACCAATGCAATAACATTTTTACCAACACCGCATATTTGCGTACCAATTACATCATCGGTTTCATCCAGTTTTGTCAGATTCAAAACCGCCCTGCCCGCATCCAATACGCGTTTTGTTCCGGCCAATGTTGAACCTGTGGGAACAGCACGCGCAACCTCGGCTGCGAATTGTGGGCCGGATAATACACCGAAATCTGTGCATGCCGGCAATTCATCGGTCAGAATTTCAGACATAAACTCATGAGTTTTGCTGTCCGCACCCTTGGTACAGATAATAACAGGTTGATTGTCGTAAAATTTTACAAATTTCCGCATTGTTTCCCGAAAGAAAGATGCCGGGGTCACATTTAACCACAAATCAGTTTTTGCTAACTTTTCAGGTTCGGATACTATTGTTAAATTGTTTGGCATATCAACATTATCAAAATGTTTGTATTCGCCATCAAACGACCATAAAATGACATTTGTACCGCCACGCGCAATATTTATCGCCAAAGCCGTTCCCCATGCGCCTGCCCCGATAATGCCAACGGTTTTTATCATTATTTCAGCCTCTTTAATTTCTTTTCCAAAACAGGTTTTATTGTTAACCCATCATCAGATAATTCAATGGCGCGTAAATATGCATCGCGTGCCAATTTTACATCACCTGATGCGACATACATATCACCCAAATGTTCAAATAATGCCGAACAAGAATTGGCGACCTCGCCTACTCTGCGCATAATATCCAAAGCCTCGTTCAAACCTTCGCGTGCGTTTATAACATAACCCAAAGTGTCCCATGCGCATGTATCTGTGGGGGCAAATTGAACCAAACTCAAACTATACGAATATGCCTTGTCCAGATTTTCGCCCTTTGCTGCCCATAAACGCGCCTGGATACTGAAAATATCAGGGTCTGGTTTTGGTAATAATGTTGATGCAGAATTCAAATCTTTCTGGGTTGCATCCAAATCGTTAAATATAAAATTTGTTTCTGCGCGCATTTTGTATAAATATGCACGCGCCCCTGTTGAAAGTTCCGGGTTTTTCAAGGTGTTGTCAATTGTTTGTAATGCAGATTTTTTATCACCCCGTTGTGTTTGCCAACCGACCAACTGATTAACCGCTGGCATAAACAAAGGTTGTGCATCCAATGCCCTGCGCACAGCAATTTCGTCATGATTTAATTCAGCCAAACGCAGATTTACAAATGGATAATAAGGACTGGTTGAATTTATTTTAGAAAAATATTTGTTGTAATTTCCTAAACTGTTAATCATATACAGCCCTGCATGATAATTTATTGCATCAATTTGTGTTGGATTATTATCCGCCACATTTTTCGCAAAATGCAACAATAACAAAGATAAATCAGAATAACTCAACGATTGGGTGTGTGCAATCGTTTGTACCAGGTTAAATGCCAATTGGTTTTTATATCCTGCATACATTGACCAATCAGGAATATCGGTATATCCAACCATAAACATACTGCCAGGTTTTGTTGTAAATGCGACCATCAGTGCATTTGCCTGGGTGTCCAGATTATTATGCTTATAGAAAGACATTAAATACATATAATCGTTAATATTCATAAATTCAGGTTTTACATCTGCAAATGCATCTGTGGCTTTTTTGATATTGCCCTTCTCTGCATATACCTGACCGCGTAAAAAAGCCTGCCACGATGGGTTTGTGCCCAAATTATCGATAAATTTTAATGTTTCTGTAATATGATTTACCGCAACCCCAGACCAAATTCGCAAAGGTGCCATTAAACGCATACTATCTTTTTTATGTCTGGCATACATATCGTTCCATTTGTCGTTTTGTACCAAATACGCATCGCCAACAACACGCGCCACCATAGATTTATGTTTATCTAAATTATCAATATTTTGCGGCATAATTCCGTTCAAAAAATCTGTTAAAATACGAATTTCTTCAACAGATTTATATTCTTTCGCAGATTCATCCACATTATCCAATAATTTATGTGCTGTATCAAAATCATTGATAAACATGGCGTGCTGTGCCGCCAAAAAAGCACCATAACTGGTTGTTGGAATTTTTCCACGCGATTGTTCGGTGGGGCGGGGTGTGTTTGCAAAATGCCAGGCAACCAAACAGGCGACCAGGCACACAGACACAAAAAATAATGTTTTTGTTTGTTTCATGATTTTTATATGTTAGAATATTTTTTATGGAAAACAAAGATAAATTTGAAATATATAAAACTTTATTACGCGAATGGTCGTCGCGCATTAACCTTGTTGCGCCCAGTACATTGGATGATATTGATAATCGTCACATTGCGGATTCTGCGCAGTTGGCGGATTTTTTACCAAAAAATATTGATATAATTGATATGGGTTCTGGGGCAGGTTTCCCCGGTGTTGTGTTGGCAATTTTGGGTTGGCGCGTCACATGTATCGAATCGATTGGAAAAAAGGTTTCTTTCTTGCAGGATGTAAAACAAAAATTAAACCTGGAAAATTTAACCATATTTCATGGCAGATTAGAAGATTATATTTCCCGGCTTTTGCCGGCAAAAAATTATGTTTTTACAGCGCGTGCATTCGCACCATTGGTGAAAATTTTGGATTATGTTCATAAAACAAATTATGAACTTTATTTATTAAAAGGCCGGCAAATTATGGACGAAGTTAATGTTGCACATCAAAAATATTCGTTTGATTATAAATTATTTCCATCTAAAACGGGCGATGGTTTTATTATAATTGTTAAAAAAAGCCGGTAATTTCATATGAAACAAACGATAATATATTGAAAATACATTAAAAACAAAATTTGCACCGGTATTTGCCGGTGTTTTTATATAAAATTGAATTTTATATTAGTGTCATAAAATGTGTTTGTTTCATGTGAAATAAAAAATAATAATATGTTTTTACTGTGTTTTTATAAATAAAATTTATATTGCTTGACCGAATCGAATAAAATTGCCTATCATCCAAACGATAAAGGAAGTGAGTTTTTATGACCAGAATAATAGCGTTTGCAAATCAAAAGGGTGGTGTCGGTAAAACGACAACTGCTATAAATATTGGTGCGTCTTTGGCGGCGATTAAAAAGCGTGTTTTGTTGATTGATTTGGATCAACAGGGAAATGCCGGAACTGGATTGGGATTTGTTCGTGCACAACATAAACAAAGTGTTTATGGCGTAATTATGGGCACAGATAATATTGCGGATAACATTTTGACAACAGCGGTGCCAAATTTACATTTGCTGCCATCTGGATTGGAATTGGCAGGGGCCGAGGTTGACCTGTTGGATGTCGAAAATCGTGAATATCGTCTGCGGGACGCGTTGCAGCCTGTGCTGGATTATTATGATTATATTTTGCTGGATTGTCCGCCGGCACTGGGGCATTTGACATTAAATGCGCTAAATGCCGCAGACAGTGTTATAATCCCATTACAATGCGAATTTTTTGCATTAGAAGGAATAAGACAATTAGTCAGTACTATCAATGTCGTTCAACAAAAATGGAATCCAAATTTGCATATATTGGGTGTTTTGTTAACTATGTATGATAAACGTTATTCTATGACGCGTGATGTTGAAAATGATGTGCGCAAAACTTTTGGTGATATGGTGTTCAAAACGGTTATACCACGCAATGTTCGTGTGTCCGAGGCACCCAGTCATGGCAAGCCTGCGTTGTTTTATGATTTTAATTCAACCGGGGCCCAGGGGTATTTGCGCGTGGCAACAGAAATCGTTAATAAATTAGAGCAGGGGGAATAAAATGGCATCAAAATTTGGTCTGGGACGTGGTTTGGCTGATATTCAGGCGGGAATGGGGGCAATACCTGATATATCTATTTTAACAGGTGGTGAACGTGTTGTTATAAAACAAATCCCACTGGTGCAAATTGGTGCAAATCCTGACCAGCCGCGTAAGACCTTCAAAGACGCTGAATTAAATGATTTGGCGGCATCTATAAAAGAAAAAGGTGTGTTGCAACCGATTTTATTGCGCGCAGTATCGGGGCGTTCATATAATTATGAAATTGTTGCAGGCGAACGTCGATTCAGGGCATCTAAATTGGCAGGATTAACCGAAATTCCGGCTGTTATAAAAAAATTAGATGATAATAATGCGATGGAAATCGCATTGATTGAAAATGTGCAACGCGAAAATTTGGACCCAATAGAAGAGGCTGCCGCATATAAAAATTTAATTGATAAATGCAATTATGATATGGCGGATGTGTCGCGCCTGATTGGAAAATCGGAAAGTTATATTCGTAACGCAATGCGTTTGATGGATTTGCCGGCATCTGTGCGTCAAATGGTATCTAATGGTGAAATATCTGCATCGCATGCACGAACAATTGCGGTGGCAGAAAATCCAGAACAACTGGCACAAGAAATTGTGAATAATAAAATGTCGGTTGCGGATGTTGCTGCCAAGGTAAAAAATGTAAAAAGAGCCGGCAAAAGCCGGGAATATATATCCAAAACAATTCCATCGGCGGATGTAAAGAAGATAGAATCGGATATTCAAAAATCATTAAAAGTGCCGGCAAAATTGATTGAACGTCGTGGTGGGGCAGGGCAAATTATGCTGAAATTCGCCAGTCGTCTGGAATTGCAAGAATTGGTTGAAAAATTAACAAAATAAAAATGTTGAAAAAAAACATAAAAAAGCCGGCAAATGCCGGCAAATTTATACCCACAAAATTTTATAATTTTGCCGGGACCCAAATACCGATGTTTTTTGTAATTAAATAATCAATAAATTGATTGTTATTATTGTAAAAAAAATACCGACATTTGCCGGTATTTTTTTGAATTTCTAATCAACAAACTATTATTTAACAGTTGTTGTTGCGTTACGATTCCATTTCCATACAGACTCGCCTGTTCCTTTAACCAAAGGACGTTCTTTACCGTATGAAATTGTAGAAATACGTTTTGCATCGATACCATCGTTAACTAACACAGCTTTTGCTGCATTTGCACGACGTGCACCCAATGCCAAGTTGTATTCTGTGGAACCACGTTCGTCGCAATTACCAGCAATTTGGATTTTTGTATCTTCGTGATTTTTCATGTACAAAGATTGACCCAACAACAAATCGTTGGCTTCGTCAGAAATTTCAGAAGAGTTAAATGCGAAGAACACACGTTGATTATTCAAGTCAGTTGGTTCAACGACACTGGAACCGCCACAAGCGGCCAACATGCCAGCAACACCAGCCAACAATGCAAAGTTTTTTACTTTCATGAAAATACTCCCTTGAGTTTTTGTTACTCGTGTTCTATTCTATATTAGAAAATTCGTAAAATCAAGTGGAAACATAAAAAAATGAATGATTATAGTATAAAAGACCTAGATTTAGCTGGTGTTCGGTGGGAAATTACTGATGTGCCGATGGCATTACGTGCGAAATGGATTGATAATAAACCAGACGAATCGCAAAAAAACATTTCAAACACAAATGTTATACAAAACGCACGTGCAAATGTTGTGCCACCGATTGCCCCAAACAGTACTGTATCGCCAGAAATGGCGGAATCTATGGCTGCGCGTCCATCAGATATTGAAAATTTGATTCGTATGATTGATGAATTTAATCATCCATTGCGTGCTGTTTCGACGAACACAGTTTTGCCAAATATTGCATCAAACCCAAACGGATTGGTAATTATAACAGATGTTCCAGGTGCAGATGACGATGCATCCGGTCGTATTTTATCTGGCGGGGCAGGGGATTTACTGGATAAAATGTTGGGTGCGATTGGGATGACACGTGACACAGTATCAATTATTCCAATTGTTTTTTGGCGCACACCTGGGGGGCGAACCCCAACGCCAGATGAATTATCATTGACGCGTCCATTTGTGACCAGGTTATTAAAATTTTTGCAACCAAAAATGATTTTAACTCTTGGAACGACCCCAGCCCAAGAAATTGCTGGAATTCAATTATCACGCACGCATGGCACAATATCCAAGACCCCTGACGGCATAGATGTTATGTCAATTTATCATCCAAATTATTTGTTGTTAAAACCATCGGCAAAGCGCGATGTGTGGACGGCCCTACAAGAACTGCAAAAATTGTTGAAAAATCAATAAATTTGTTCAATAATTTGATTCAGGTAATACAAAGGAGCCTAAAATTAAACCAAATATGAATAACCGTGACAATCGGCGCGATAACGGTCCGCGCATAAACAACAGAATTTTTGCAAAATCTGTTCAGGTAATAAATTACGATGGACAAAACATGGGTGTAATGCCCACCAGCCAGGCATTAGAGTTGGCTTCGAATGCCGGATTGGATTTGGTTGAAATCAACAGCAATGGCGATACACCAATCGTAAAAATTATGGATTATGGCAAATATAAATACGAACAAAAAAAGCGCGCATCCGAGGCTAAAAAGAACCAAAAAAATATGGGATTGCGCGATGTGTGGGTAAAACCTTTTATTGAAGAAAACGAATTGCAAATCAAAATGAAAAAAGTTTTCGAATTTTTAGGTGACGGCGACAAGGTTAAAATATCTGTTATGACCAAGGGCGCAAAACGTGTTTTGGCCCAGGGGCGTGATGCGGTTCCTGAATTATTTGCGCATATTATGGAAATAATCGGGGATGCCGGTACATTGGAATCAAAATCCAAACCAGATGAAAGAACAAAATCAATTATTATTGCGCCTGCCAAAAAATAAAAAACGCCCAAATGGGCGTTTTTTTATAAGTTAAAACGGCAAATTTACGCCATTGGTTGCGGCTTGCATTTCTTTATCTATGATTGCATCGGCTTTTTCTTTTGCATCACGAATTGCATCTGCGACAATTTCAGACAATTCAGCGGCAGATTTTTTCATTGCTTCATTGGAAATTATAACATTTAATACATCGTATTTTCCTGTCATTTCAACAATGCATGCGCCATTGCCGGCCAAACCTTTGACATTTACTTTACTTAAATTTTCCTGTGCGTTTGCCACGCGTGATTGTATTTCGCGTGCCTGAGCCATCATTTCATTTAAATCCATTATTTTGTCCTTTGTTTGTTTATACGTAATAATTGTAATGCGTTTGCGGGTACATTATACACCTTGGCCCAATAATCGTTTAGTTGTATTTTGGGTAAAATATCGGTGTTTGCAAATTCTATGGCTTCATTTTCTGTATAGCAACAATGCCAATCATCCGTCAAAGCCAGTTGCAATCTTTTGAAACCACTGGGGGCAGTATCCCATTTATACATTGCGAATTTAAATGTTGTTAAATATCTGTCCATTGGGTTAGGTGAATTGTTAATCTCGCGTTCTTCGCGCAAAATCTCTGGCACTAAATATTGTTTTAACCGATTGCGATAAATTATTGCTTGGTGTGTATTAAATCCATTATCGGCTGCCCAGCGACCTGCAACAGTATTCCGTACACGTTTACTTTTCATATACAACCCCTTTGTATATTATGAAACAGCCCTGAAAAACAGGGCTGTTTTTTTTTAATTATTTTTTGATTTCTTCGCCTGTTTTTTGATTGATACCAACCATAGACATACGTGTTTTACCGCGTTTGTCGGTACCCAAATAGCGAACATAAACAGTGTCGCCTTCTTTGATTTTGGCATCTTCAATTTTATTCAAACGTTCGCCTGTGATTTCAGAAATATGAACCATAGATTCAAATCCGTTCAAAATTTTAACGAACAAACCAAATTCCTTCATGCCAGACACAACGCCTTTATATATTTCGCCAACTTCTGGTTCTGCGACAATATCTTTGATGCGTTGTATTGCAGCATCGGCATCTTCGCGTGTTGTTGCCAATATTTTAACCGTTCCGTCATCTTCCAAATCAATGGTTGTATTTGTTTCTTTAACCAAAGCCTGGATGACACTGCCACCTTTGCCAATAACTTCGCGGACTTTTTCAGGATTGATTTTCATTTGATACATTTGTGGGGCATATTCTGAAACATGTTCACGTGGTGCCTTGATAGCATTTTCGATTTTGCCTAAAATATGCATACGGCCGTCTTTTGCCTGTGCCAACGCATGTTTCATAATATCAAATGTAATAGATGTGATTTTAATATCCATCTGTAATGCTGTAATACC
>ODAI013939925.1_pt1 | contig 34710 bp, 29 predicted proteins | sample 1539321 | NCBI WGS metagenome assembly ODAI01 (sample SAMN02144231, study PRJEB22623) | gut metagenome | biome: sheep rumen | host: Ovis aries | place: New Zealand
CCAAGGGGCATAACGGCTACTCCGTGTTTGCCGGTGTGGGAGAGCGTACCCGCGAGGGCAACGACCTCATCAGGGAAATGATCGAGAGTGGTGTGGTGCGCTATGGCGAGAAATTCAAGAAAGCCATGGACGAAGGCAAGGGGGACCTCTCGCTTGTAGATCCGGCGGAACTGAAGAAGAGCCAGGCCACCTTGGTCTATGGACAGATGAACGAGCCTCCTGGCGCACGTGCTTCCGTGGCTCTTTCAGGACTGACCGTCGCCGAGGAGTTCCGTGACAATGGCGGCAAGGATGGCGAGGCTGCCGATATCCTTTTCTTCATCGACAATATCTTCCGTTTCACACAGGCGGGTTCGGAAGGGTCCGCTCTGTTGGGACGTATGCCCTCTGCTGTGGGTTATCAGCCCACTCTGGCATCCGAGATGGGTACCATGCAGGAGCGTATCACCTCCACAAAGAAGGGATCTATCACCTCTGTGCAGGCTGTGTATGTGCCGGCCGATGACTTGACCGACCCTGCTCCTGCCACCACGTTCACCCATTTGGATGCAACGACTGAGTTGAGCCGCAAGATCACAGAGCTTGGCATCTATCCTGCTGTGGATCCACTGGGCAGCACATCGCGCATCCTCGATCCGCTGATCGTGGGCAAGGAGCATTATGAGTGTGCTCAGCGCGTGAAGCAAATCCTTCAGAGATACAAGGAATTGCAGGACATCATCGCCATCCTCGGTATGGATGAGTTGTCGGACGAGGACAAATTGACTGTCAACCGCGCACGTCGCGTGCAGCGATTCCTCTCACAGCCGTTCTCCGTGGCTGAGCAGTTCACGGGCGTGAAGGGCGTGATGGTGTCGATCGAGGATACCATCAAGGGCTTCAACATGATTCTCGACGGCGAGGTGGACGACCTGCCTGAGCAGGCATTCCTCAACGTCGGAACGATTGAGGACGCTATAGAGAAAGGTAAGAAACTGCTGGAGCAGGCAAAGGGATAAAAACGCAGGACCATGCTGAAGCTTAGAATCGTTTCCCCGGAGAAAGTGGAATATAATGGTGAGGTGGAGAGCGTCAAGGTGCCAGGTATCCTCGGCAATTTCGAGATACTCAACAACCATGCTCCCATTATCTCCGCCCTGCAGGATGGCATGGTGGAGTACACCGACGGACAAGGTCGTCATGAACTCAAGGTTCATGGCGGGTTCGTCGAGGTGCAGAAAAATGCTGTCAGCCTATGCGTAGAACTGATCTGAGTGGCGATGGCTTCCTGAAGCACGCTCCTTGGACGTATTGGCAGTATTCGCTCTGGCTCATCGCTGGACTGACACTGGTGGCCTTGCTGCTGTCCAATACGCTCTATTGGCCTGTCAAAGCCGTAGAACTGGTTGTGACCGTCGTGTTCTCGCTCCTCTCCAGTGCCGCTATGGCACTGACCATGAGAAAAATGCTTGACACAGGTCGTCGCAGCATCCTGGGAGCATTCTCAGCTTACGCTGCCCTCAGATTCCTCGCTGCCATTGCCGTGATCGTGGGCTATATGCTCATCACAGGAGCAAGGAGGCAGCAACTGTTGCCTTTCGTCATCCTGTTCTCGGTGTTCTTCGTCATACTCGACGCACTGGATGCCGTATATATGGTCAAGGTGCAGCGGGTGTTGGAGAGAAAGCCATGAGTGTCTGGGCCGTCTTCTTCGCCATCTTCGTGTTCACACTGCTCACGATGGTTGATGTCAAGGGGTTTGGCTACGTCAGGAGAAAGTCTCCCGACAACATGGTGAGGTTTTACTTCATTGTCGTTGCCATCAGGTTCCTTTTCGCTGTCACCATGGTCGGTCTCTACACCCTGTTTTCCAACAGTAGAGAGGATACCATACATTTTGCGGCTTTGATTCTCGTGTTATACACGGCGATGATAGTCGTCTCGCTTATCACAAAACATTGAAATGAAATGAAATACTTCAAACTATTGCTTTGCTTCGTAGGCCTTCTGTCGCTGACGACACCCGTCATGGCAGAGGAGGAGGGCAAACTTGATATCTCACACATCGTGCTCGAGCATATCAAGGACTCCTACGAATGGCATGTCACGGATATCGGCGACAAGTCGATCATCATCCATCTTCCTGTGATCGTCAACAGCAGCACGGGATGGCATGTCTTCTGCAGTTCTGAGTTTGAGCACCATGCCAATGCCGATGGTTACCGCATGGGTCCCGATAATCTGGCCATCGCCACACAAGGCGATAATGCCGGCAAGATCGTGGAACTTATCGGCGGACAGGAGAAACGGCCTTTCGACATCTCAATCACGAAGACCGTGCTCAACCTGTTTATCTGTGCCATCGTGCTTCTGCTCTGCATCCTCATTCCAGCCAGATGGTACCGCAAGCACAAGGCAAGCGACGAGGCTCCGAAGGGATTCACTGGATTCATCGAGATGCTCGTCATGTATGTGGTGGATGAGATCATCAAGCCTGGTGTGGGCAAGGGATATGAGAAATACTGTCCTTATCTGCTCACCTGCTTCTTCTTCATCTTCACCTGCAACGTCATGGGGTTGATTCCCTTCCCTCCAGGAGGGGGCAATGTGACAGGAAATATCGCTGTCACCTTCTTCCTGGCGCTTTGCACCTTTGTCATCGTGCAGTTCAGCGGCAATAAGCATTACTGGAAGGAGATCTTCTGGCCTGATGTGCCCTTGGCACTGAAAGCCTTCCCTCTCATTCCTGCCATCGAGTTCGTGGGCATTTTCACCAAACCTTTCGCTCTGATGATCCGACTTTTCGCCAACATCATGGCTGGTCATGCCATTGCCATCTCGTTGGTGTGCATCATCTTCCTTGTCTCGGCCAAGTCCATCGGCGTGTTCCTGGGCATGAGTGGTGTGAGTATTATCATGAGTGTCTTCATGTCTACGCTCGAGGTGCTGGTGTGCTTCATCCAGGCCATGGTGTTCACCATGCTGAGTTCGATCTTCATCGGATTGGCACGCACGGAGCCTGAGCATGAATAAGCAGATATACATTTAAAATTCACAACAAATTAATAATTTAAATTCTTAAAACTATGATTTCATTATTATTAGCAGTAGAAGGCATCGCCAAGTTTGGTGCCGCAGTAGGTGCAGGTCTCGCAGCAATCGGCGCAGGTATTGGTATCGGTAAGATCGGTGGACAGGCAATGGACGCCATGGCCCGTCAGCCGGAAGTGATGAACAAACTGTTCACCAACATGATTGTGGCCGCAGCCCTTATCGAGGGTGTTGCTCTTTTCGCAGCCGTCATCGCATTCCTGTGCGTGGGATAATCCCCAAGACCAAGTGTAAACCATAAATTTGTGAATAGCGTATGGATTTATTGATTCCGAGTAGTGGCTTGCTGTTCTGGATGACCATCACTTTCTTCGTCGTGCTGTTCATCTTATGGAAGTGGGGCTTCCCTGCCATCACCGATATGGTGAGGGAGCGCAAGGCTTTCATAGACGATAGCCTGAGGAAAGCGCATGAGGCCAACGACAGGCTCGCCAATATACAGCAAGAAGGTGAATCCATTCTGCAGGAGGCTCGCGGGGAGCAGGCTCGAATCCTCAAGGAGGCAGCCGAGACCCGTGACGCAATCGTGGGCAAGGCTCAGGACAAGGCCAAGGCCGAAGGTGCCAGACTCATCTCTGAGGCCAAGGCTGAGGCTGAGAACGAGAGGCAGAATGCCATTAGCGACATCCGCTCGCAGGTGGCACAGCTCTCCGTCAAAATCGCTGAGAAAGTGCTACGCGAAAAGTTATCGACCGACAAAGCGCAGATGGATTTTATCGACCGGCTGCTGGATGAGGTTGCTGTAGACCAAGCTAAGAAGTAATCATTATGGAGATAGGTGTCATATCGGTACGTTATGCCCGTGCGCTGCTCAAGAGCGCTGCGGAGCAGGGAATCGAGAATCAGGTGTATCAGGAGATGCAGACGCTCTCACAGAGTTATCTCAAGGTGCCTGAACTTCGGTTCACGATCGACAACCCCATGCTTGAGAAGAGCAAGAAGGAGTCTTTGCTCGTCACCGCTTCGGGTGGCGACGTGTCGCCGCTGACCAAGCGGTTTATCTCCCTCGTGCTGTCTGAGGACAGGGAGAGCACTATTCATTTCATGGCTGCTTCATATATCACGCTCTACAGGAAACACAACAACATCACGCGCGGCAGGCTCATCACCGCCGTTCCCGTCACTCCGCAGATTGAGAAGCGGATGCGGGCGAAGGTGGAGAGCAGGACTAATGGCACTGTGGAGTTTCAGACCGAGGTGAATCCCGAAATCATCGGAGGCTACATCCTGGAGTATGACACATACCGGTTGGATGCAAGCATTCAGAACCAGCTGCGGTCTATTCTCGCACAGTTAAGTAAATAGAAATTCAAACGAAGAAAATACAGTTTAAATGTCAGAAAAAATAAAACCAAGCGAAGTATCCGAGGTGTTGCTCCAGCAATTGAGAGGCATCAGCAGCAACGAGAAGTTCGATGAGGTGGGCACCGTGCTCGAAGTGAGCGACGGGGTGGCACGAATCTATGGACTCAGAAACGCCGAGGCTAATGAATTGCTCGAATTCGAGAACGGGACCATGGCCATCGTCATGAACCTGGAGGAGGATAACGTGGGTTGCGTGCTGCTCGGAACGACTTCTGGCATCAAGGAAGGTATGGTCGCTAAGCGTACCAAGCGCATCGCCTCCATCCGTGTGAATGACAATATGCTCGGCAGGGTGATCAACCCGCTCGGACAGGCCATCGACGGAAAAGGTGACATCGACCTCTCGAATGCTTTTGAGATGCCGCTCGACAGAAAGGCGCCTGGTGTGATCTACCGTCAGCCGGTGAAGGAACCGCTCCAGACCGGCCTCAAGGCCGTCGACTCCATGATTCCTATTGGAAGGGGGCAGCGTGAGTTGATCATTGGCGACCGTCAGACAGGTAAGACCGCCATCGCAGTAGATACGATCATCAACCAGAAGAGTTTCTATGAGGCAGGAAAACCTGTCTACTGCATTTATGTGGCAATTGGCCAGAAAGCTTCCACTGTGGCTGCACTTGTGCAGAACCTCAAGGAGCATGGTGCCATGCCTTACACCATCATCGTGTCCGCCACTGCTGCCGACCCGGCTGCCATGCAATACTACGCTCCTTTTGCAGGAGCTGCCATCGGCGAGTATTTCCGCGATCGCGGCGAGTCGGCTCTCGTGGTCTACGACGACCTTTCCAAGCAGGCTGTCGCCTATCGTGAGGTGTCGCTGATCCTCCGGCGCCCATCTGGCCGTGAGGCTTATCCCGGTGATGTGTTCTATCTTCACAGCCGCTTGCTGGAGCGTGCGGCCCGTATCAACGACCAGCAGGAAGTGGCAGAGCAGATGAATGACTTGCCCGAGTGCATGAAAGGTCATGTCAAGGGTGGTGGCTCTCTCACTGCTCTTCCTATCATCGAGACTCAAGCCGGCGACGTGTCAGCTTATATCCCGACGAATGTGATCTCCATCACCGATGGACAGATTTATCTGGAGACGGATTTGTTCAACCAGGGATTCCGCCCTGCCATCAACGTAGGTATCTCCGTGAGCCGTGTAGGTGGTTCGGCACAGATCAAGAGTATGAAGAAAGTGGCCGGTACGTTGAAGATCGATATGGCTCAGTATCGTGAGTTGGAGGCTTTCTCCAAGTTCTCCAGTGATATGGACGCTGTGACTGCCATGACCCTCGACCGTGGTCGTAAAAATAATCAGTTGTTGATCCAGCCACAGTATAGCCCTATGCCCGTGGGTGAGCAGATTGCCATCCTTTATTGCGGCACACGCGGACTGATGCATGAGGTGCCTGTCACTGAGGTGCGCCGTTGTCAGGATCTCTTTCTCGAGAAGATGCGCTCCAGCCATGCCGATGTAATCGACACGCTGGGTAGTGGAAAAATCGACGACGATACCATCAAGGCCATCGAGAGCACCATGGCCGACATTGCAGGACAATTTAAGGAGTAATCGCCTATGCCGTCACTTAAAGAGATCAAAAACCGCATTGCCTCTGTCAACAGCACACGTAAGATCACAAGTGCCATGAAGATGGTGGCCTCTTCAAAACTGCACCATGCACAGGTGCAGATCGAGAAGATGCTGCCTTATGAGAGTATGCTGGAGCATATTCTCAAGACCTTCCTCGCTTCTGATGCTGATGCCAATTCAGTGTATGAGCGCCCAAGAGAGGTCAAGAAGGTGGCTCTCGTCGTCTTCTCGTCCAACAGCAGCTTGTGTGGAGGATTCAACTCCAATGTCATCAAACTGATGCAGCAGGCCATTGCGGAATACCAAAATCTCGGCAAGGATAACATTATTATTTATCCTATCGGCCGCAAAGTAGCCGAAAAGGTGACGAAACTGGGTTTCGCCTCTGCGGGTGATTTTACCGCATTGGCCGACAAACCCAATTCTGCTGATTGCATACAGATCGCAACCGAACTGGGAAAGAAATTCCGTGAGGGAGAAATCGACAAGGTGGAACTCATCTATCACCATTTCAAGAGCGCTGGCTCGCAGATCCTTACCAGGAAAACCTTCATGCCTATAGACTTGGAGTCGGAGCTGGAGGCTGACCATGAGCGCGACCTCACCTCGAATATCATCACCAAGAAGGCGCAGGACTATCTGAAGAATCGTACTCGTCAGGAACAGGAAAGGGAATCTGAGAGCGTGAAGCCGCTCAACGACAATTTCATCGTGGAGCCCGACATGGAGACGGTTCTCGGTGTCCTGGTTCCTAAGATGGCGCATCTGATGCTCTATACTGCTCTTCTCGACAGCAATGCCTCGGAGCATGCGGCGCGCATGGTGGCCATGCAGACCGCAACAGACAATGCCGACGAACTGCTGCGTGAGCTCAATTTGCAGTACAACAAGAGCCGTCAGCAGGCAATCACCAACGAGTTGCTCGACATCGTGGGTGGTTCGGTCAACAACTGACACCTACAGGTCTGTCATATACCAATCGGGGCGGTGCAATCTATGTTGCATCGCCCCGAATGGTTTCTTGATGGGCTTGCTCATAGCCCGTTTATCCAGTCTGAGATGTCTTTCAGCACCTCCGGCGAGATGGTCTCTTCGATCTTGCGGTATTCCTCAACTCTTCCTGTAGTGCAATGCTGCATGAGATGATTCAAGCCGGGATATTCCTTGATCAGATTCTTATCGTTGTCGGGCAATGACTTGCTGATCGCGGGGAGGTTGAGACCGGCGATAACCTGGCAGTCAAGACTGCCGTTGATGGCCATGACCGGACAACGGACGAATGAGATGTCGCGAGCTGGGTCGTAGTCGATGAAGTATCTCAGCCATGGGTTGAGCTGGCTGCTGATACTCTCGATATAACCCTTGGTGGTGACACGCATGGGGGATTGGTTGAGTTCCAATATCTTGTTCACCTGGGATGTCAGGAGGGTGTCGCCTTTCACACCAGGGCCTCCCATTGAGATGATGAAGTCGGGTTCGCCGAGTGCTCCCAGCATGAATGCGATGACGGCGCCCTCGCTGTGACCGAGGATACCGATGCGCTTGAATCCTTGCTGGCGCAGGAATTTCAGAGCAGCTCGGGCATCACGCATGAAATCTTGTGTCGTGGCGTTTTCCAGCTCTCCTCCTACAGATTGCGCAGTGCCACGGTCATCATAGCGAAGCGTGGCGATGCCGTGGCGGGCCAGATAATCGGCGATGACCAGGAAAGGTTTGTGCTCGAAAATCTCCTCGTCACGGTTCTGCTGACCACTGCCGCTAACCATCACGATGGCTGTCGCATCCTTGCCGTCACCCTGCCTGTTCCCCGCAGGGTAGCAGAGGGTTCCAGCCAGGGTGGCATGGTCAGCTTCATTGGTGAAAGTCACTTCTTGAGTTGAATAGGGGAATGGCTCTTTCGGCATTTGGGGACGGTTGGGTCGGAGCGAACTCTCATCGACATGACGCAGGCTCAATGGCAGCGATATCAGACTCTGGGCGAACTGACCTTGGATGCTGTCACCCGTGATGTGTCCTTTGAAGGAAGCGTGGATCGAAGCGATGCTGACAGCCAATGAGTCGCTGCTGATGTGGTCGATAGTGCCTGCGATACCTTTGGCTCCTTGGTCTGGGGAGTCGAACGTGCAGGTCGCTTTTCCCGTGGTGTCATGCTCGATGTGCAATACCACCGTGAGTGATTGAAGTCCAGCATTGAGCTTTCCCATCCAAACGCCTTCCAGATTGTTTGTGTCTTGTGCCATGCTGATGTGGACAGCCATCCCGAGCAAGCAGAGTGTGGTGAGTCTTTGTAATCTTTTCATTGATAATATTATGTGTTATTGCAAAAATATACAATCCCATTTGATAAAGCATAGATGGAGTATCGTTTTTATCTATTTTTAAGAAAAAACAAAGGATATGTTGGAAAAATCTATTATTTTTGCAATGATTTAAAAGATTTGATTATGAAGAAGTCCATTCATATTATTCTGCTCCTGTTCCTGGTCGTCCTGTCTTCTTGTTCTTCAGAAGAGAAAAAATACCGCATTGGCATCTCACAATGCTCTGCTGATATTTGGCGCGACAAGCAGAATGATGAGCTCCGGATGGGTGCCTATTTCCATGATAACGTGGAGTTGTGCTTTGCTGCTGCCTATGACAGTGACGAGCGCCAGGTGCAGCAGATTGACAGTCTGGTGGCCACAGGCATAGATTTGCTTATCGTGGCGCCCAATCAGGTTTCGACCATATCTCCGGCCATTGACCGCACTTACGACAAAGGTATTCCCGTCATCGTCTTTGAGCGGAAAACCAACTCCCACAAATACACTGCCTATATGGGCGCCGACAATTACGAGATGGGGCAGCTCATGGGCGAGTATGTCGCCTCGCGGATGAACGGAAAGGGCACAGTGGCCGAGGTGATGGGATTGAAAGGTTCCTCGCCCGCTATCGAGCGGCACAAAGGCTTCGTCGATGCGCTCAGAGACTATCCCGGCATCCGGCTGCTCACGACCCTTCAGGGTGATTGGACAGAGGAAAGTGCCTATCAAGCAGTGAAAAACTACAAAGGTGACCTGTCGACCGTGGATTTCGTGTTCGGCCAAAACGACCGCATGGCCATGGGTGTGCGTCGTGCCCTTCTTGAGCAGCGGGGGGAGAAATCCCATCTGCCAAAGTTCTGTGGTATTGACGGACTGGCAGGCAAGAACGGGGGCATAGAGTTGGTCCGCGACTCCATTCTTGATGCTACCTATATCTATCCTACACATGGCGACCAACTCTTGCAGTTGGCCGTGGATATCCTTGACGGTAAGCCTTATGACAAGGAGGTACGCCTCATGTCGGCCCTCGTCACCCCGGATAATGCCAATGTGCTGTTGATGGAGAATGAGGAAATTTTCCGGCAGACTGAATATCTCGGAAAATTACGCCACAAGGTCAGTGGCTATTTGGAGCAGATCAGCAATCAGCGTATGATTAACTTCTTTGCTGTCGGCATGGTTGTCTTGTTGCTCGTCGTTTTCCTCATCCTCTATCTGTATTTCCTGCAAAGAGCCAAGATTTCACTTGAACGAGAACAGATGGCTCATGCTCAACTTGATTTCTATACCCAAGTGAGTCATCAGTTGCGGACACCGCTGACGCTGATCGAAGGTCCTCTTGATCAATTGGCGGAGACTCCAGAACTGAAACAAGCCGGACCGCAAGCCTCCCAGATGTTTGCCATCGTGCGTCGGAATACTGAGCAGCTTTCCTCCTTGGTCAATCAGATTCTCGATGCTCAAACCGGAGCCGATCCCAAGAATCTTACTCCAGAGGAGGTCGATGCCATTACTGTGAAAGCCAGTGCCACTCTTGAGAATGACGGTATGACGGTAAATGAGTCCACGGCAAACACATCTCCTGATTCTGCCGGTGGCGCAGAACTGCCACACTTGCTCATTGTGGATGACAATGCTGATATCCGAGCATATCTCCGCTCTATCCTTCAGGGACATTATCATGTGAGTGAGGCTCCTGATGGAGAAAAAGGACTGAAATTGGCGCAAGAGGAAGTGCCCGACCTTATTGTGAGTGATGTGATGATGCCTGTGATGAATGGGCTGGAGTTCTGCCAACAGGTGAAAGATGATACGGTCACCTCTCACATCCCTGTCATCCTGCTTACTGCCAGAGCTCTCAGCAGACATCAGATCGAAGGCTACCAGAGTGGAGCCGATGCCTATATCACCAAGCCCTTCTCCTCAGAGTTGCTGTTGGCACGTATCAGTAACCTGCTGCGCAACCGTCGATTGCTCAAGGATATCTGGGCCACCGGCAGTACTGTGGATACTTCTGTAGCCCCAACTGCTTCGCTGGAAAAGGAAACGGCGGCTAACACTATCCAGGAACAACCAAAGCCAACTCCGTCGGAGATGCGTGACAATGAGTTTATCGGCCGTTTCAAGAAGGTCGTGGAAGAAAAACTTGCCGACAGTGATCTCAGCGTCGAGGACATTGCTTCCGATATGCATCTGAGCCGTGTTCAACTTTACCGAAAGGTAAAAGCCCTCACAGGATCCACACCTGTGGAATTGTTGCGTAGGGCTCGCTTGACCCGTGGCCGTCGGTTGCTTGAGACGACAAGCAAGAATATCTCCGAAGTCGCTTATGAGGTTGGCTTCTCTGCTCCAAGTTATTTCACCAAATGCTATAAGGACGAGTTCGGCACACTTCCAGGAGAGGACAGATGAGGCCACCACTGACGGTTTGAGGCTTTTTCACACACTATCTGATATTCTCAAAAATCGTTCATTCACTGTGAAATTTGTTACATGCAACAAATCTCCACTGTGATGAACGATTTGTTTTATCCTCTTTTTCAGGTCATTGCTACTTTTGTGGCAGATAATTCGAAAACACAGAAGTACTAACCAAAACGTTAAAGCAATGAAAGAACCGACAATTGCGAAGAGAAAAGTGCCGGTAGGTCTCAGCACCCATCGGCACGAAAAGTGCAATTTGTGCAAGAGATTTCTTCTTGCCATGATGCTGGTGATAACCAGTGTGATGTCTTATGCGCAAACAGAGATCACAGGCACCGTTGTCGATGAGACTGGCGAGGGTGTCATCGGCGCCACAATCATGGAGAAAGGAACCTCTAATGGCACAGTGACCGACCTTGATGGTAACTTCCGCCTGAATGTAGAGCCTGGCAAGACACTTGTGGTCACCTATATCGGCTATGATGACATCGAGGTGATTGCTGCACCCAACCTCAACATCTCCCTCAAGGAAAATGTCAGTGAGCTGAAAGAAGTGATCGTCACTGGTTACACCACCCAGCGAAAGGCCGATCTCACGGGAGCTGTCTCGACCGTAACCCCAAGCGACTTGGCAAAGCAAAATGAGAACAACCCTATCAAGGCCATGCAGGGACGTGTGCCGGGCATGAACATCTCCGCTGACGGATCTCCTTCAGGCAGCGCCACAGTGCGCATACGTGGTATAGGTACACTCAACAACAATGATCCTCTCTATATTATCGACGGCGTTCCCACCAAAGCGGGAATGCATGAGCTCAATGGCAACGATATAGAAAGCATCCAGGTGCTGAAAGATGCAGCGTCGGCAAGTATCTATGGGTCGCGTGCCGCCAACGGTGTGATCATCATCACGACCAAGCGTGGAAAGGAGGGCAAGGTGAGAATCGACTTCGATGGCAGTATCGCATTGCAGACCTATGCACACAAGATGGAAGTGCTCAATGCCGAGGAATTCGGAAAAGTGATGTGGCAGGGATATGTGAACGATGGACTCGACCCCAATTCCAATGGTTTGGGCTACCGTTACAATTGGAGCTACGATCCACAAGGCAGACCTGTGCTCAATAATATCTCCATGAGCAAATTCCTCGATGTGGCCGGGACTACACCCGCAGCTGATACGGATTGGTTTGACAAAACCACACGCTCCGGTCTCGTTCAGCAGTACAATGTGTCGCTGAGCAATGGGTCAGAGCGGGGCACCTCCTTCTTCTCTCTCGGATATTATAAAAACAAAGGTATCATCGAGAGTAGCGATTTCAGCCGATATTCCGCTCGTATGAACTCTGAATACAAACTGCTGAAAATAGGAGACAAGAACATCGTGACCGTGGGGGAGCATTTCACACTCAACCGCACGAGTGAGGTTCAGGCTCCTGGTGGCTTTCTTGAGAATGTATTGCAGTTCAACCCCTCTTTGCCAGTATATACCACAGACGGGGAGTTCGCCGGACCTGTGGGCGGCTATCCCGACAGGGAAAATCCCGTGGCTCGACTGAAGCGTAATGCCGATAACCGCTACACCTATTGGCGTACATTCGGAGATGTGTTCATCAACATCAATCCGTTGAAGGACTTCAATATCAAGTCCACATTCGGTATCGACTATGCGCAGAAGCAACAGCGCTTTTTCACCTATCCCGTCACAGAGGGTACGGTGGCTAACTCAACCAATGCTGTCGAAGCGAAACAGGAGCATTGGACCAAATGGATGTGGAATGCCATCGCTACCTATAACTTCTCTAAAGGACAGCACCATGGGGATGCCATGGTCGGTATAGAGCTTAACCGTGAGGACGATGTTAATTTCAGTGGTAAGAAGTTTGACTTCGCTGTGCTCACTCCCGATTACATGTGGCCTAATGCCGGAGTAGGGGAGGCTGAGTCATACGGCTCTGGAGAGGGCTATACGCTGGTGTCCTATTTCGGTAAAGTCAACTACAACTATGCCGACAGATATCTCCTGAGTCTTACCATGCGATATGATGGAAGTAGCCGATTCGGAAAAAACAACCGCTATGGTATGTTCCCCTCTGTCAGTGGTGGTTGGAGAATCAGCGAGGAGTCTTTCATGGAGAATGTCAACTGGCTTGACAATTTGAAACTCAGAGCAAGTTGGGGACAGACGGGTAACCAGGAAATCTCAAATATCGCAAGATATACGCTCTACGAAAGTAATTATGGCGAAGCGGGCTTTGGGGGTCAGAGCTATGGTACCAGTTATGATATTGCTGGAACCAATGGAGGGCAGACCCTGCCCAGCGGATTCAAACGCAATCAACTCGGAAATGATGACCTGAAGTGGGAAACTACTACGCAAACCAACATCGGTGTGGATTTCGGACTGTTCCGCAACGCTCTATATGGTTCTTTTGAGTGGTATTACAAGAAGACCAAGGACATCCTGGTCTATATGCCAGGTATCGGCGTAATGGGCGAAGGATCAAGCCAGTGGATCAATGCTGGTGAGATGGAGAACAAAGGTATCGAACTGAATGTGGGATACCGAGGAAGAGTGGGCGATTTCCAATACGATTTCTCTGGAAATATCGGAACATACCGCAACAAAGTGACGAAATTGCCTGAGACTATCGCTGCGAACGGCACTTTCGGCGGCAATGGAGTGGAAAGCGTGGTTGGACACCCTATGTACTCACAGGTGGGCTATGTGTATGACGGTATCTTCAAAAGCCAGGAAGAAATCGACAACCATGCCACACAGAACGGTGCCGGATTGGGACGCATCAGATGGAAAGACCTCAATAACGATGGTGTCATCAGCGAGGCCGACCAAAAATGGATCTATAATCCAGTGCCCGATTTCACATGGGGACTGAACATCTATCTTCAGTATAAGGATTTCGACTTCACCATGTTCTGGCAGGGCGCTCAGGGTGTGGACGTGATCAGCGACTTGAAAAAAGAAACTGATCTTTGGAGTGGCCTGAACATCTCCAATCTGAACAAAGGACGCCGACTGCTTGATGCCTGGACACCATCCAACAATGGATCCAACATCCCTGCCATTAGCACCATGGATAACAATAATGAGAAGCGTGTGAGCAGTTATTTCGTGGAGAATGGGTCTTATGCCAAGCTGCGCACCATACAATTCGGATATAATTTCCCGAAGAGTATCTGCCAAAAGATCTATATGGAGCGCCTACGCATGTATGTCTCTGCTCAGAACCTGCTCACAGTCAAAAGCAAGAGCTTCACAGGCGTGGATCCCGAAAATGCCAATTTCGGCTATCCTATACCTCTCAATATCACATTCGGACTTAATATATCATTCTAAAAGGACACAACGTTATGAATACAAAGATATACAATCTCATCTGTGTGGGGCTGATTGCCTGTGCTCTCAGTTCTTGCTCCGATTTCCTCGATGAACACACTCCACAGGCCACGCTCAGCGATGATCAGGTAAAAGACCCTGAGAATGCGGAGGCTATGGTCGTGTCAGCTTATGCTGTCTTTACTACGGCTGAAGACATCAACTCGTCGTTTTCCATGTGGAATTTCGATGTGCGTTCAGACGATGCTTATAAAGGCGGCAGTGGAACCAGTGACGGTGATGTTTTTCATCAACTCGAGGTGCAGCAAGGCGTGCTCACCACCAACTGGAACATCAATGATATTTGGGTGCGCTTGTTCAACAGCCTTTCACGTGTGAACAGTGCCATAGCACTGCTCAACGCTACGGATGATAGCTATGCCATGAAACAGCAACGTCTGGCTGAGATGAAATTCCTCCGGGCTTATGGACATTTCCTGCTGAAAAGACTCTTCAAAAGAATTCCGTTCGTCGTCAACGAGAACTTGTCGTACGACGAGTATAACCAGCTGTCGAATACCACTTTCAGTAATGATGAGGGATGGCAACTGATCATCGATGACCTGATGGAGGCTTATAATACCCTTCCCGAAACTCAGTCCGACAAAGGGCGGCCCACGAAGGCTGCTGCTGCGGCATTCCTTGCCAAAGTCTATCTTTACAAAGCCTATCGGCAGGATGATCCCAGCACCAACCAGGTGACGGAAATCAACCGCTCTGACCTGGAGAAGGTCATCGAGTTCACCAATCCTGCCCTGTACGCCAATTACGGACTGGAAGATGACATACACAACAACTTCCGGCCTGAAGAGCAGTATGAGAACGGAAAAGAGAGCCTTTGGGCTATCCAGTATTCACGAAATGATGGCTCCACTTATGGCAATTTGAACTGGAGCTACGGACTTATCCCACCAAACATTCCAGGTGCCACGGACGGAGGCTGTGATTTTTACAAACCGTCACAGAACCTTGTGAACGCTTACCGAACAGGAGCCGACGGATTGCCTCTCATTGATACTTTCAATAATAAGGATTACGATAAGACCACCGACAATGTGGATCCCAGACTTTTCCTCACGGTGGGTATCCCTGGCCTTCCCTATATGTTCAACAAAAACTATATGATGGAAGAGACCAGTATCTGGAGCCGCTCCAACGGACTCTATGGATATAATGTCTCACTGAAGCACAACGTCGACCCGGCCCTCATCGACAACTACCTCATCAAAGGCAGTTATTGGGCAAGCCCGATGAACAGGATCGTCTTCAGGTATGCCGATGTGCTCTTGGAACGTGCAGAGGCATATGCGCAGCTCGGAAATGCCGAACAAGCCATCTCTCTTGTAAATCAGATAAGGAGTCGTGCGGCTTCCAGCACACAGATGATTTCAAACTACCAGAATAATTACGGAGTCAAGATGTATATCACCAACTACCGGGGCAATTATTCCAAGGAGGATGCTATACGTATCGTGAAAATGGAACGCCGTCTGGAACTCGGTATGGAGAGTGAGCGCTTCTTCGACCTTGTCAGATGGGGAGAGGCCGCTACAGTACTCAACAAATACTATGCAGAGGAAATCGACAACTGCGCCATCTATGGTGGTGCCCATTTCACGGCCAACAAAGATGAATACCTGCCTATTCCTTTTAGTCAGATCTCAGCTTCCAACGGACACTATACACAAAATATTGGCAATTGGTAATATAAAACTTCGAACGTCATGAAAACAAAATTTTTGTACATCATAGGTGCCATCTGTCTCATGTGCGGCCTGGCCTCATGCTCAGATGACAATACGAGCGACTTGCAGCTGAACGGCAATTGCATGGTGGAGTCTTTCAAACTCGACAATTACGAAGGACATATCGATCTCGCCTCTCGCAGTATCGAAGTGCGGCTTCCCGAAGTCTATGAGACATCGGCTATGGAGGTCTCTGCACTTCAAATCTCCGAGGGTGCAAGCTGTAACGTTAAACAAGGTGACAGGTTGAATATGAACTCTGCCAAAGTGCTGCATGTGACCAATGGAGATGTATTCATCGACTGGACCGTCAGCGTGCTCCACGATGAGGCACGTATCACACAATTTGTCATCAACGACATCTATACAGGGGCTATCGATCAAGACACAAAGACCATTACTGTCTATGTGCCTGCTTCGGTCGGACTCACCAATCTGGTTCCTACGATCACTTACAGTGCCAATGCTACCATTACTCCGGCTTCTGGTGTGGCACAGGATTTCTCCCAACCTGTGACTTACAAGGTGACCAATAACTCTGCTGAGTCAACCTACACCGTGAGGGTGATTGCTATTGACAAACCATCGGCATTGTTCATCGGCTCCGCTCCCTCTATGAACGAACTTGACGATGAGGCCAAGACTGCTTGCCAGTGGATGCTGGGCAATGTCAACAACTCGCTTTACGCTTCGTTTGCCGACTTGCGTTCGGGAACGCTCGACTTGTCGGAATGCAAGCTGATTTGGTGGCATTACCATGTCGACGGTGGTGTCGACGGACACGATGTGTTCGTGGCTAAGGCCACCGATGCACTCGATACGAAAAACGAGCTGCGGGCATTCTATGAGAGGGGCGGAGCGTTCTTGCTCACACGATACGCTACCAACCTGCCATCATTCATAGGTACCACCGGAGATGATGAATGGACAACACCTAACAACTGTTGGGGACAGAACGAAGATGCTGCTGAGCTCTGTGGCGGTCCTTGGTCTTTCAATATCTATGAAGGAAAGAAAGATCATCCGCTGTGGGCTAACCTGATTGCTGGCGACGATCCCAACATGGTGTATTGCACGGATGCCGGTTATCACATCACCAACTCCACCGCCCAATATCATATCGGTACGGACTGGGGTGGATATGATGACCATGCCGCTTGGGAAAACCGAACTGGTGGAAAAATCCTCGGCGTAGGTGGCGATGGCGCAGTGGTGGCATGGGAATATCCTGCCAAGGATGGCAAGGGTGGCATCATCTGCATCGGCTCTGGTTGCTACGACTGGTACTCCTATACCTATGAGGCTGGCTATTCCGAGAAATTCCATAAGAATATCTCGATTATCACGCAAAATGCATTCAATTACCTAATGAAATAAGACGTTATGAATATAAAGTTATTTTCCTCATTCGCTATTATGCTGTCAGCTATCTCGCTGACAGCATGCAGCGACGACGAGTTTGGCGCAGATGCGCCACGTGACTGGAACGGCACCTCCAACTTCTTTGCACCGACCGACGAGAATGGCTTCCAGACTTATTATACACCAGCCATCGGGCGTTGTGGTGACCCTATGCCATTTTTCGACCCTGTTCAGGGAGATTTCAAGGTGCTGTATTTGCAGGAGTATGATAATAACAACACCTATTGCTACCATCCTTTCTGGGGAGTGTCGACCAAAGATGGAGCTAATTATGAGTCTCTTGGTGAAGTGCTCTCTACAGGTAGAACCTCTTTGGAGCAAGATGCTGCCCTCGGAACAGGATGCTGTGTATATAATGAGAAAGACAAACTCTATTATATCTATTACACAGGGCATAATCCCAATTGCCCCAATGTCGAGGCTGTGATGCGTGCCACCTCTCCTGACTTCAAAACCTGGACGAAAGACAATCTCTGGGTGCTCAAGGGGGATGATTATGGGTATTCCACAGTGGATTTCCGCGACCCGCAGATCTTCCTGGCTGAAGACGGACTTTATCACATGGTTGTCTCAAGCAACTTGAAGTTCGCCGAGTTTATCAGTAGCGACTTGCAAAACTGGACTCATGCCGGACAATTCCCCATGATATGGGACCGCATGTTGGAGTGCCCTGATATCTTTAAGATGGGAAACTATTGGTACCTTGTCTATAGCGAGGGCTTCCGGGCCAGTTGGAGCAGGAAAGTGAAATATATGATGGCTACCTCTTATGAGGGACTCAAAGCCTGCTTCAATGATCCTGGAGCCAATTGGCCTAAAGACGGCCATGAGGGGGTACTCGACAGCCGTGCCTTCTATGCTGGCAAAACGGCTTCCAATGGAACCGACCGCTTCATCTGGGGCTGGTGTCCTTACCGCACCGGGGCAACCATCCACGAGAAGAACGTCAACGTGGGTGCCGGAGGCGAACCCAATTGGTCGGGGGCATTGGTCTGTCATAAGATCATCCAGCATAGCGACGGAACCCTCACCTTGGGAGAAGTGCCTGCCATGGCTTCTAAATACAACCAGACGAAGGAGGTGAATGTGGTCGACTCCAAGGGTGCGCAAATCAATGGCGTGAATGGCACGCTCACAGGTGACAACGCCTACGTGCTCTACAACCGCCTGGGCAACCACAACCATATATCCATGACGGTGAAGACCACAGGTAATACTGATAAGTTCGGGATCTCTTTGGTCCGCGGTTCCGACTCTCAACAGTATTACACAATGGTGGTCAACCCGGAAGGGGAAGATAACCGGAAAGTGAATTTCGAACAGGAAGGTCCTTCTGGAAAAGGTTTCGTCGAGGGTATTGATGGCTATGTGTTCAGAAGACCTGCAGACAACACTTACAACATCGACATCTATACCGATAACAGCGTCATGGTCATGTATATCAACGACGTATGTGCCTATACAAACCGTATTTATGGTATACAGAAAAATTGCTGGAGTATCAATAGCTATGGCGGCACGGTGACAGTGAGTGACTTGAGTGTACAGTGCTATTAATCATTGTCAGGCCAAGTCCTCTTCATCTTGACTTGTGCTTTTACCTCCCTCTGTTTTCCTTTGAGATAGACAGGGGGAGGTGCTTTTGACGGGCTCACAATACCTAAAATTGTTTCATGAACGATTTCTCTTATCATTTGAAACATGTTTTATTGTTTTGTAACAATCATTGATGTAACTTTGCCCTTGTAAAGACACAAACCGTACTGAGATAAACATATCGGCATATAGTTTTTTTAGTGATAATAGTAAGGTGAAAGGTTGTGTTCGGGATAACAATTTGAAGAGATTAATAACTAAAAACTGATAAACGATTTATGAGCACATTAAGGAAAGTAACAACCCTCATGGCAGGCTTGATGATGGCACTCACAGTGAACGCTCAGGCTCCACAACTCCTTGGCGACAACCATGCCATGAAACGTGTGGAGGTGAACAGCCGCTATCTGCTGTTGCCTGTACAGGAGAAAGAAGAGAATGCGAATGTGCGGGTGGTGGTGAACAACCAGCAGTGCCAATCGCTCAATGTGAAACTGGCTGTCGACAAGGTGGACTATTTCGTGCCGCTGGATCTCAAACGTTTCGGAAGCAAGAACGTGCTGCTCGACATCACGTTTCATGGCGACAGGCGGGCCACAGGTGCCGTCAAGGATTTCATCTGCTGGCGTGAGATGAACCAGACCGATCAGTTTGATAGCACCAACAGGGAACACTTCCGTCCGCTCTATCACCATACTCCGACGTATGGATGGATGAACGACCCCAATGGCATGTTTTACAAGGATGGTGTCTGGCATCTCTACTATCAGTGGAATCCTTATGGCTCGCAATGGGAGAACATGACTTGGGGGCACTCCACCTCTCGTGATCTCATCCACTGGGAGACACAGCCCACAGCTATCGAGGCGGATGCGCTGGGAACGATTTTCAGCGGGTCGTGCGTGGTCGATAAGAAAAACGACCGTGTTGTGGCTTTCTATACCTCCGCTGGCCAGCACCAGACTCAATCGATGGCGGTTTCTAAGGATAATGGCATCCATTTCGAGAAGGTGTCTGACAATCCCATCCTGACCAGTAGCGAACCTGATTTCCGCGATCCGAAGGCTTTCTGGAATCCTGAGATCCAGGCCTGGAATCTTGTCCTGGCCGTCGGACAGGAGATGCGCATCTATTCTTCGAAGGATTTGAAGAACTGGAAGTATGAGAGTGCTTTCGGCAAGGGCTACGGCAATCACGACGGCGTGTGGGAATGCCCTGACTTGATGAAACTGCAGGTGCGTGGTACCGACCGGCAGAAATGGATGCTCATCTGCAATATCAATCCTGGCGGACCTTTCGGCGGCAGTGCCACACAATATTTCGTTGGCGATTTCGACGGACATACCTTCACTTGCGACCATAAGGATACCCGATGGATGGACTATGGCAAGGACCACTATGCCACAGTGACTTTCGATAATGCTCCTGACGGACGAAAGGTGGCTTTGGCTTGGATGTCGAACTGGCAGTACGCCAATCAAGTACCGACCAAACAATTCCGGTCTGCCAACAGCGTGCCCCGTGACCTCGACCTCTATGAGTATAAGGGGGAGATCTATTGCGGCGTGACACCTTCCAAAGAACTGCTTGCCGTGCGTGGTCAGAAAGTCAGCAAACCTACAGAGGCTTGTGAGATCGTGGTGGACGTAAAGAACACCATGACACTGACTCTCTCCAATAACAAGGGCGAACAAGTGATCCTGAAATATGACGCTGCTGCCAAGCAGTTCTCCATGGACCGCACGAAGAGTGGCGACGTGAGTTTCAGCGAGGCTTTCCCTGCAGAGACCGTGGCTCCTGTTTATGGGAATATCCGACAACTCCGGATCTTCATCGACCGCTGCAGCATCGAGGTCCTGGACGCCGAGGGCCGCTTGGCCATGACCAATCTGGTGTTCCCGTCCGAGCCTTATAATAAACTTGTCGTGAAGGGCGGAAAGGCCTCTGTCTATCAATTGACTGGATTCTAAAATTACTGACTATCATTCACAAATCATCAATCTATTAAAGCTACTATCATGAGCAAGCAAAATAAATCCATCTACCTTGTACCTGTGATGCTCTGCTTCTTCTGCATGGGTTTCGTCGACCTCGTGGGCATCGCTTCTAACTATGTGAAAGAAGACCTCGGACTTTCCGACTCCGTGGCCAATGTGTTCCCTTCGCTTGTGTTCTTCTGGTTCCTCATTTTCAGTGTGCCTACAGGGATGCTGATGAACAAGATCGGAAGAAAAAAGACCGTGCTGCTCTCTCTTATCGTGACCGTCGTGTCGCTGTTCATCCCGCTTTTGGGCAACAGCTTCGGTCTGATGCTTGTCGCTTTCTCTCTCCTGGGTATCGGCAATGCCTTGATGCAGACCAGTATCAATCCTCTCGCCATGCTCATCATTGGCGACAAGAACCTGGCTTCCACGCTCACCTTCGGACAGTTTGTCAAGGCCATCGCCTCCTTCCTGGCTCCTTACCTCGCCATGTGGGGGGCCACACAGGTGATTCCTTCGATGGGCTACGATTGGCGTGTGCTCTTCTTGGTCTATTTCGTGGTGGGTGCCTTTGCCACGGTCCTGCTGTGGGTGACTCCCATCCAGGAAGAGATCAGCGGCGGACGCTCCTCTTCGTTCCTCGATTGTCTGCGACTTCTCGGTAAACCCATCGTGCTGCTCTCATTCTTCGGCATCATGTGCCATGTGGGTATCGACGTGGGTACGAATACTACTGCTCCGAAGCTGCTCATTGAACGGGTGAGCATGACTCTCAATGAGGCTGCCTTCGCTACATCGCTCTATTTCATTTTCCGTACGATTGGAGCTCTGACAGGGTCGTTCTTCCTCCGCATCATGAAGACTCGCTATTTCTTCATCTGCAGCGTGATACTGATGGCTGTCAGCATGGCTCTGATGTTCTTCGGCGACTCCAAAGCCATGCTTTACACCGCTATCGCTCTCGTGGGCTATGGCAACTCCAACATTTTCTCTATGGCATTCAGCGAGGCTCTGCTGTCGGTTCCCGATAAGCAGAATGAGGTTTCCGGACTGATGATCATGGGACTCTTCGGTGGCACGGTGTTCCCACTCCTGATGGGATTTGCCAGCGATGCTGTCGGTCAGGCCGGTGCTGTGGCTGTGATGGCCATTGGTGTGATTTATCTCTTTACCTATATCCCGCAAGTGAAACACTAATCATTGAAAAACAATATGCAAGAAAAACGTTATGTAGTAGGACTCGGAGAAGTCCTCTGGGATGTACTTCCCGAAGGTAAGAAACTCGGTGGCGCACCTGCCAATTTCGCTTATCACGCCGGACAGTTCCTTGGTTCCGACAATACCATCGCTATCAGTGCGCTGGGGGAGGACCAACTGGCCGAAGAGACTCTCGACGCCTTGCGCGAGCATGGCCTGAACGACTTGTTACCACGTGTGCCTTATCCGACAGGTACGGTGCAGGTGCAACTCGACGAGGAGGGTATTCCTACCTATGATATCAAGGAAAATGTGGCATGGGATAACATTCCCTTCGATGATGATATTCAGAGAATCGCTCGCAATTGTCGTGCTGTATGTTTCGGCTCGTTGGCTCAGCGCAGTGCGGTATCCCGTGCTACTATCCAGAAATTCCTCGACGAGACTCCCGCCGATTGCGTGAAGATTTTTGACATCAATCTCCGCCAGAATTTCTACTCCAAGGAGGTGATCCGTGAGTCGTTGCAGCGTTGTAATATCCTCAAAATCAACGATGAGGAGTTGGTGATCATCGGCCGTATGTTCGGCTATCCTGGCCTCGACATAGAGAACAAGTGCTGGTTGATTCTCGGCAAATACAATCTTGATATGCTGGTCCTGACTTGTGGCACTAATGGATCGTATGTCTTCACTCCAGGCCAGATGTCGTTCCAAGCTACTCCGAAAGTGGAGGTTGCCGACACCGTGGGGGCTGGCGATTCCTTCACAGGCTCGTTCTGTGCAGCTATCCTCAGTGGCAAACCAGTGGCCGAGGCCCATCAGTTGGCTGTGAAAGTCAGTGCTTACGTCTGCACTCAGAATGGTGCCATGCCCACGTTGACTCCCGAACTTCTCGACTCTGTTTCAAAGTAAGTTAGCATAGTTATTTTTAGGTTTTTGTAGTAGGCCAAGTCGTGATGTGTCTGTCACGGCTTGGCCTTTTGGGTAAAAAAACTTTGTCGTTTTATTCATTTTGACTTGACAAACTGAAATATTTTGCCTACATTTGCATATCCTAAACAATCAAGAAGACAACAAAACCTTAAAAATATGAATCTGAAAGTACGTTTAGCACTGATGAACTTCCTGGAGTTCGCAGTATGGGGGGCCTATCTGACATCCATGGGAACCTATCTGGTCAACATCGGATTGGCCTCGCAAATCGGTTGGTTTTATGCTGTTCAAGGCATTGTGTCGATCTTCATGCCTGCCATCATGGGCATCGTCGCCGACAGATGGGTGCCGGCACAAAGGCTTCTCGGATTGTGCCACCTGGCTGCTGCGGTATTCATGTTTGCCGCTGCCTATTATGGCTTCTCGGCTGGTGAGAACACGCAGTTCGGCACTCTGTTCTTCCTCTACTCCCTGAGTGTGGCTTTCTTCATGCCTACCATCGCTTTGGCCAATTCCGTGGCTTTCTCCGCTCTTACCAAGGCTGGCATGGACACGGTCAAGGATTTCCCGCCTATCCGTATTTTCGGTACCATCGGCTTCATCTGCACGATGTGGATCGTCGACCTGATGGGCTTCCAGGCCAACCAAAACCAGTTTGTCACCTCCGGATTGCTGAGTATCGTGCTCTTCCTTTACACCTTCACGCTTCCGCCATGTGAGGTGAACAGGGGCAAACAAGACACCAGCATTGCCGATGCGCTTGGATTGCGTGCTTTCGCTCTTTTCAAAAAACGCACAATGGCCATTTTCTTCATCTTCTCGATGTTTTTGGGGGTTTGCCTCCAAATCACCAACGGATTCGCCAATCCGTTCATCACCAGTTTCGGAGCCATAGAGGAATACAAGCATACCTTCGGCGTGGAGCATGCCAACATCCTGATCTCGCTCTCTCAGATCAGTGAGACCTGTTGCATCCTCCTCATTCCGTTCTTCATGAAGAAATTCGGCATCAAGAACGTGATGCTCATTGCCATGCTGGCATGGGTCTTCAGATTCGGTCTCTTCGGTACGGGCAATCCAGGCAGTGGCGTGTGGATGTTCATCATCTCCATGATTGTCTATGGTGTGGCTTTCGATTTCTTCAATATCTCAGGTGCTCTCTTTGTTGACAAGACCACCAGTGAGGATATCCGGTCGAGCGCACAGGGCTTGTTCATGCTGATGACCAACGGGCTTGGAGCTTCCATTGGTACGCTGACCGCCCAGGCTATCGTCAACCATTATACCGTCGATGGCGTTACGCAGTGGCAGACCTGCTGGTTTATCTTCGCCGGCTATGCCTTGGTTATTGCCGTGTTGTTTGCCTTGATCTTCCGTCCTCGTAAAGAGGATGTCATGGTGTAGACCGCAGGGCTTCATTCTCTTTCATTTGAGTCAAGGGTATCATGGCTTTGGTCAGACTCTATTTCAAAAGTGTTTCCGAGATTTTCCACGCTGAGGATGTCGGACTGTTGGTGCTTGTCAATGAGGACAAGACCCGGCAACTTTCCGTGATCTGTGATGCAGCGATGAAATACCAGTTTGGCCTGAGGGTGACCAAGGCCAGCATCACTCCCCAGTTGCTCCCTGAGGTGCTATGGCAGGTGGTCAAGCGTAATCTTGACATGCGTTTCCAACTTGTCATCAATGACCTTATCGACGGAAAGTACCGTTCGCTGCTGTATATGCCCGACATCCTGCAGGCTATCCCCATCCGTATCAGTGATGGGGTGCTGCTGGCTTATCTGGCTGATATCCCTATCTACATCGATGAACAGCTGCTCATGCGGCAGGGTGTGCCTTATGATCATTCCGAGACACGGGTGTCTGTTCCTGTCAACATCATCAGCAATGAGATGCTGAAGGAGGCTTTGGAGAGGGCGGTCAGCGAGGAAGACTACAAAAAAGCCTCGCAGATACGTGATGAATTGAAACGGAGGGGTGAGAAGGACAACAGGCCATGAAGGAAGCAAGGTATTTCTATGTGCCGCAGGCCGATGAGGTCAATCAGTTGCCTCAAGAGGAGGCCACTCATGCGCTGAGGGTGCTCAGACTCCAGCCAGGCGACGAGATTTTCCTGATCGACGGCGCGGGTGTCTTCCATTTGGCGAGGGTAACGGTGACTTCGTCAAAACAATGCCTTTATGAGGTGGTGAAATCGATGCCCCAGTCGCGGGCATGGAAGGGAAGGATCCATCTCGCCATAGCTCCCACGAAGATGATGGACCGTGTGGAGTGGATGGTGGAGAAAGCTACGGAAGTGGGGTTCGACGAGCTCACTTTCCTCGATTGCCGCTTTTCTGAGCGTAGGGTGGTTAAAACCGAACGTGTGGAGAAAATCGTTGTCGCTGCCATGAAACAGAGTCGTAAACCCTGGAAACCTGTGGTCAATGGCATGACTCCTTTCGCACAGTTCGTCTCGACTCCTCGTGATGGGCTGAAATTCATCGCGCATTGCTATGAGGAAGTGCCTCGGATGGATTTGTTTGATATCCTCACGCAACCTTCATCTTCCACGACCGACACAGACGTGACGGTGATGATTGGTCCGGAGGGAGACTTCTCGATAGATGAGGTGCGGCTTGCCATGGAGCATGGCTTTGTGCCTGTGTCGTTGGGTACCTCGCGCTTGCGCACTGAGACGGCTGGCCTGTCGGCCGTGATGATGGTTCAGTTGACATTGAGAAAACGATAAATTGCGATGAAGAAAGTTGGCCCCCTTCTTTTGTTGGTGATGTTGGCTGTTGGCTGCACGTCAAACCGAGCTTCTGAGCAACAGCTCCGGAGTGAGATCAGCCGTATACCGATGCTGTATACGATGGAGGCTGAGGTGGAGGTGCTTGTTGAGGGTCATGGCGAGAACGGCACTGCTGAATGGAAGGCGATGTTCGGCACGCGCGACATCATCCTGCCTGTCAGGGCTAATGTCAAAGCTGGCATTGACCTCTCGAAAATCACCCAACTTGAGATTGATGGTGATAAGGTGTATGTCACTTTGCCCGACCCGGTCATCGAGGTGGAGAGCACTGAGATTCCCTGGGGTGAGGTGGTGAGCAGTGTCACGGGATTGCGCGACCAGTTCAGTAACCGTGAGAAAGAGTTCCTCACCAATAAAGGGAAGCAGGACCTTGTGAGGCAGATTGAAAAGTTGGATATCGTTGTGCCGGCTCAGGAACATGCCGAGCAGATATTGACTACTTTTTTCAATCGTATGGGTTATCGACCAGTGTTTCGGACACGTCCGCTTTATGCTGAGAATGAGATCATCAGATTTGTCAATTAGGGAGGAGGAGAGATGAAGAATTCTTTGACGGTGGCCACGATCTTGATTATTGTTGCGATGGTGATCATCATCGTTGCTGTTACACTGCCTTCTGAAAGTGGAACGGGCGTTTCGGTTGGTCCTCTGTCGGTGAGGAGTTTAGTGAAGACCGAGCAGTTGAAGGTCCTTTCCGTGCACAAGGAAATCCTTGCCAGTCAAAGGCGGAAGGCAAAGGGTCTTTTCAAGGAGAAAGAGGAGAAAATCTATGTCATCTATCCCTCGACACTTCATTTTGGCTTCGACTTGTCTCAGGCTGACAGTGGCAGTGTCATTCTCAACGGCGATTCTGTGGCATTGGTCCTTCCGCCTGTGAGCATTCTCAATAAAGACGGAAAATCGGTGGATGAGGCCGGCAAGCGTACGGCTATCGAGGAAGGTGAATGGAACGCAGGTGAGATGTCTCTTTTGCGAGAGCGTGCAGAGGCGATGATGCTTCGGAGTTGCGAGTATGACAGTTGTTATGCCAAAGCTGAGCGCGTGGCACAGATCATGGTCGCCTCGATGCTGCGTAATATGGGGGTGGAGAAATACGCTGTCAAAATCTCACCGAGGAAGAATTATGGCTTGAGCCTGACCGACAAACAGACCAGGAACAAGCATCCTTATCTGTTCTGTCAGAAGAACAACCGGCAGTATTTCTCCTTCAATACGGCTAATGGTGGAAAAGAAGGTCTCCTTTTCTATGATCAAGGGAACTTCTCACAATATCAGTTGCTGGCTATCGGCGATGCTTGCATCAAAATGATGGCAACTGATCCACGTGAGGCAGAAGCGGCTTTTTCAAAGGGCAATCTGTATGTGCTTTTCCATAATCCAGGCGTGAAGGCTGGCACAAAGGAGGCCACGGCTTATGTCGGGAAAACCAATAAACGGAAAAACAGCATGAGCCAGTTAGAGCGTAGTCTGGCACCACTTACAGCAGAGTCGGGCGGCAGGGTCTTCTTGGTAGAGGTCGACAAAAACGGGAAATACCTGCTCACTTATTGATTGACTGATTCGGTCACGGAGATCACGTAACCCTTGTCGAGATTGACAAGGGTGGTGAAACGGTCATCAGGCAGAAGAATATCCTTCATGTCTTTTTGAATGCCAGTTCCCAATAGTTTCAACTTGGCTTCTTTCATGGTCCAAAGGCGGATGAATGTCACATCAGGTCGCTCTGATGCCTCGATCATCTGTATTTCTCTCTCATTCATCGTGTAGCGTACGAGCGAGTCATGGTAGGATCTGATCCGTTCCACATCCACGCCGATGGGGTGGGGGGAGAGTGCGCACACCGCGGCATTCTTGCAGTGGCTGAGGTTGAAATGGATGCCTTGATGGCCGGCCAGGATAGGCTTGCCATCAGCCAGGTAAGAGAATAGTGGCTTTTCAGTGATGCCATACTCTGTGCGTAGTCCTTCGCACAAAAGCAGGTAGGCGGCGGCACACAGCTTCTGTCCAAGTTCGTACTTGAATTTCAAAGCCTGTTCCCTTCGCTGTGCGGAAATCTGGCTGAGGGCTTTGTCGAGGTCGAGCGCGTCGATGTCGTCGTTGAGGTAAAGCATCCTTGAAAAAATAAGACCCGTATATAAGCAAAAAACCAAGCAATCTGAACACTGCTTGGCTCTTTGTAGGAACAATCGGACTCGAACCGATGACCTCTTCAATGTGACTGAAGCGCTCTAAACCAACTGAGCTATGCTCCTATCTCTTTTTGCGATGCAAAGGTAATAATAATCTTTTAATCGCCAAAAGAAATCTGTGCTTTTTTCTGAAAAATTACTCCAAAAGAAGGATGCGGCTGCTCCATTCGTTTTTCTTACCCCATTCCACATCATTGCGGTAGGGCATTTCAAGCCCGTGGCTCATCAGATAGGCACCGCTGTAGCTCTTGCCTTCACAGTCGAGCGGTTGGAGGTCAATGCGGTTGAGCTCATGCACTTTGTAGAGCCTGTCGGGATCGAGCCCGGCCATTTTCACGCGGGGAAGGTGCTCGTTTTGGAACGACTCGGTCTTCCACCAATAGAACACGGCCTTGTCTTTCCGCTCTGACACATACATCATCGATGCCAGTCCTTGATGGTCATAGGGAGATACGAGACGATAGATGTCACCAAACTGTACGATAGGTCTGATCTGCTTGTATTCGGAGATGGCCTTGCGGCAGAGTTCCTTCTCCTCATCGGTCATGTTCTTGGGCTGTATCTCCATACCCAGACGTCCGCTCATGGCCACATCGATGCGGTATTTCAATGCTGTCGTACGGAAAACGGTGTGGTTGGGCACAGCACTGATATGACAGGCCATGGCGATGGCGGGGAAGAAATAGCTTGTGCCCCATTGCATGTAGATGCGCTGGAGGGCATCAGTGTTGTCGCTCACCCAGAATTCGTCGAAGTAGGGCAGGACACCCCAGTTGGCACGTCCTCCGCCACTGGCGCATGCCTGGATCGTCACGTCGGGATATTTGGTCCTGATGCGCTGGCATACTTTCTCGAAACCACGATGATAATCGATGTAGAGATGGCTCTGGTCGGCTGCCTTCAGGTATTGGCTGCCGTGATTCATGATGGCCATGTTGGCATCCCATTTGATATAGTCGATCTCTGGATATTTCGACAGCAGATTGTCGACAATGCTGAAAACGAAGTCTTGCACCTTGGGATTGGCCAGGTCGAGCACCACTTGCGTCCCCCCGCGTCCGAGCACGGCATTACGGTTGGGGGCCTTGATGATCCAGTCGGGATGTTTCTCGTAGAGTTCACTCACGGTATTGCTCATCTCCGGTTCAATCCAGATACCGAACTTCACTCCGTTTTTCTTTGCATCGCGGAGCAATCCCTCGATGCCTTCGGGCAATTTCTTCTTGTCCACCACCCAGTCGCCAAGCGAGGAGTTGTCTGTCTTGCGGGGATATTTTTCTCCAAACCATCCATCGTCCATCACAAACAGCTCTCCGCCCATGCTGGCGATGTCGGCCATCATCTGGTCCATACCTTTCTGATTGATGTCGAAATATACGCCTTCCCAACTGTTGAGCAGGATCTTGCGTTCTTTGTCACCATGCATCAGCTTGTATTTGCGGCCCCATTTATGGAAGTTGCGGGAGACACCGCTGAGTCCCTCCTCACTGTAAGTGAGGGCCAGTGCGGGGGTGGTGAATGTCTCGCCTTTCTTGAGGTGGTATTCGGAATTGTCTTCGTTGATGCCGGCGAAAAGATAGTGGTATTCCGTGTCATCGGTCTCAATTTTGAGACGGTAGTTGCCGGAATAGCACAAGGCTGCACCGATCACGGATCCTGTGTTCTCTTGTGCCTTCCCGTCGAGGGAGAGCATGATCTCGGCATGGTCTGTATGGGCGTTGCGCACTCCGTCTTTGTTCTTGATGATCAGTTGCCCGGGTTGTAAAGGCTCTTCCACCAACCGGGCTTCATTGCCCCATGAGCCATAGAGATGGCTGATCCATACATTGCCGCGCCGGATGGGCAGCATGGCCGATGCGAAGGTGGTCAGGGTGACGACACTCTTCTCTTGGTTGCTGATGGTGGTCCATACCTCGATCATATCCACGTCGTGGTAGGCACGGTAGTTGAGATCGACCGTGATGGGGTAGATGGGGTCTTTCAGACTGATGGTCGTCACGGTCGCATGGCCTTCGTCCTGGGTGGTCAGACCCGAGGTCACCAGTGCCGTAGAGAGGTTGCCGTCGGAATGACGCATGGCAAAGGCGGCTTCGGCGGGCGTGTTGAGGCCATAGGCGGGATAGGCATCCATCCTGCCATTGCTTGGATACTGCAAACGCTCTGCATCGCCGGTGCGCAACCGCTGTCCGAAGTAGACATATTGAGGTGCGTGTCCTTCGTCGGCTTGGATGACGAGGCTCATGTTTTTGGTCTCAATGGTCACTGTCTTTGCTTGGGAGAAGATGAAACAGGTCAGCAAAGTGATGAGGATAAAGGCTTTCTTCATAGTGCGTTGTTGTTAGATGATTGATGGAGTATCGTATTTCACTACACAAAAGTATCAAAAAAAAACTAAAGGTGGATGCGTCGTCGCTGTGTTTTTGTGCGATTGGCAAAATAATACGCGAATTGGATATATTGCGCAAAAAAAACCTCCAATATTTTGTTTTTAAAAGGCCAACTATTAATTTTGTAGCAAAAATAGCACAAGAGGTTATGGAAAAGAAGAATGCCTTCAATACTTATTTGGATGAAATCGCCGATCAGGCATTGTTGACGGATGCTGAAGAACAGGCATTGGCGGAAAGAATACAGGCCGGTGACCAGCGGGCCGTCAACCAACTGATAGAACCCAATCTGCGTTTCGTGGTGGCTTTGGCTCGTCAGTATAGCGGACAAGGGGTACAGCTCGACGACTTGGTGAGCGAGGGCAACCTGGGGATGATGAAGGCTGCGATGCGCTTCAGCCCTAAAGTGGGAAAACGCTTCGTGAAGTATGCCGCACCCATTATCCGTGATGCGATGGAGAAAGCTATCCAACAGCAGGCTGGTTTGTACAAAGTACCTCAGGGTGAGGCTACGGCAGCTGAGGTTCGCCGAAGCCATCCTGTCTCTGTCGATGCGCCCATACCTGCTGGCAGTCAGAATAACTTCAATCTGCTCAATCTGCTCGAGAACCACGACGCACCCTATGCCGACAGTTCTTTCCAGAAAGAGAATACCAATGAGATACTGTCGCAGGCTCTTGGCATGCTCCATGAACGTGAGCAGCAGGTCGTCTCCCTCATCTACGGTATCGATGGTGAGCGTCATACCATGGCCGAGGTGGCTGAGATAATGCAGCTCCGGCGCGAGCGTGTCCGCCAAATCCGCGACAAGGCACTTCGCCGTTTGCGCAAAGTGCATCTTGACAGACTGTTCTGATTGTCTCTACAAAACGTATCTTGTAGACTTCTTTATAGTTTTGTGGATCCGTGATCAGTGCCCGAGAAGCATGACCGATGAGTGGAGTCCGCTGGGTACAGGCTTCCATCCCTCGTAGGTGGTCTTCTTGTAGTTGAGGTCCACCACATTGATTTCCTCCATGATACGCCATTTCTCACCACGACGGTCCATGTCGGCGATGCGGTTGGCTGGCAGGTTGGTGACCTCGATGCGTATCTCGTTCTTGCCTTTATGCAGCATCTGACCGAGGTCGAGCTTGAACGGCACACACCATGCACATCCTGCGTATTCTCCGTTCACATAGACTCGTGCGCTTTCTCTCACATCGCCAAGGTCTATGCTCCATGATTTCATGGCCTGTTTCTTGTTCAGTTTCAGTATGGTGGTGTATACGCCAGTTCCCATGGTCACACCGGCTTGCGCATCGAGACTTTCCCAGGTCTGGAGATGGGGTAGTGTGTAGGTGCGCTCCACTTTGGGCTGTTCCTCCGTGAAGGAGAGCGTCCAGGGCTTGGAGGTCAGGTCGATGCTGTCGGTCGGAATCACTGGTTCTGCCAGTGCGACGGCTGGCTTGTTGGCTACAGGGTGCTTGTATGTCTGGAGGATCATCGACTCACCTGAATGAAGGTTGAAATAGACTTGGTGGTCTTTTACCTGAGCGGCGAGGATATCTCCATTCAGAGGATTAAACCATGCGGCGTCCTTGAAATCGACGGCGAGCGGCAACCATCCTGACTGGTCGTCGGGGGTGAGATTGGCCATGAAATAGTGATGGCCCTGGTTATTGCTCCGCCGGATGGCCCTGAGCCCGTGTTTCAGACGCATGGCCTCCGGAGTGGCGGCGTGGCGCATCTTCATCTCGTCGATGCCATAGATGATGTGGGCTCCCTGGTCTTCAAGAGATTTGAGGTGGTTGCGTAGCGCGTCCGGCATCCTTCCACTTCCGGGGATGATCAGACCGTGATAACGTGTGCCGGCTGCGGTCTCGAGCATTCCGTTTTTGAATTGTGTACCAAGGAGGATGCGCTCACTGATATAATCGCAGTCATAGCCCAGACTGTCGATTTCGAGGATGCTTTTGATGAACTGTGGCGCCTTCTCTGCCATTTTATGGATATCAAATGCCATCAGCAGCCCGCCAGTACCGGCGGAGGGCCGTTCTGCCCACATGTCGCGCAATGGCACGAGCACCAGGAAATCGTTGTCGGGCTTACCCATCTGGAGAAAACTCTGACAGCGCTCGATGTATTTCATCAGCGAGGGGGCATCCCGCCAGATACTGTTGTTGGGACTCATGTCGATGCTGGCATAGAAACGCCATCCGGGCCAACGGGCCTCTTGCGGACTGTAGCAAGTGCCATGAAAAAACATGTGGTTGACTCCACAGGTGAACATGAGGTCAAGGTCGGGCTTCATCTGTGAGAGGGAGGTGCGGAAGTGCTCGGTGAGCCAGGTGAATGTCTCGCTGCTCACAAGGGGCTTCCCGGTGATGTGGGCTGCTGATGAGGCATATTTGAGCATCGACACATCACTGAAGTTGGGCCGGGTGAAACCGGGATCCTTGCGAAGTCCTTTGATATTGAATTCCGACAGACCGAATCCTTCAATCTCGGGCACATCGACTGAGGCATACACATCGATCAGACTGGCAGGAGAACCATGTGCCTGGTTTCGGGTCAGTGAACCATGAGAGTGGGCCCAGGCGGTCCACTGCTGTGAGAAGTTCTCCAGAAGCATGTCGCTCAGTGTCTCGCGGTAGTCTGACAACACGTCTTTCGTGGGATCGTTGGAGGGCAACTGGATTCCCAGTAAAGCTGGGAAATGTTTTTCCAGTTCATAGCCACGGCGGGCTTTGAACTCCTGCAACAGGGTTGGGGTCCAGTTGGCGCCATACACCTCATAGGAGTCGTTGAAGAAGTTATGGGGATAGGGAGTCGAGGTACTCTCGAATGCCTGATCGAAACGCTCCAGATAGTGCTTGACGGCCGTCTTGTCGAAATGGTCGATCACGTAGCCCGCACCGCCTGGGGCTGCACGTTTCACTTGCTGGCGGGGGCGGCTGACATACTGGGCGATGACAAGCCATTTCCCTGGCAGACGGAGCATTTGTAAATGACCGTCCTCCACGTTGCCGCTCAGTTCAAGGCACCGCCCTTTATAGCTTTTCACTTCGATGGGATAGACCATCACACGGTCGAGCTTGGCAAATGACCGCTCTTTCTCGTCTTTGATGCGGATATCCACCGAATAGGGCTGTTCAGACACCTTGTCGATGGTCACGGTGTCGATGACGAAGACCACTTTGCAGGCTGCCTCTTCGATAGGTGTCGTAGGTCCACCGAAGGGCCATCCCGTACCCGTGCTCATGTCGGTCAGTATTCCGCATCGCCGTCCGGTCTCTTCCACGGTTGATAATTGGGCCATCCATTCGGGCGAGAGGAAGGGGATGGCATTCGCCTCATTGCCCTGGACCCCATAGATCGGGGTGATTTCTACTGACCCCACACCCGCCTTGGCATATTGTTCCATGTTCCATCGGATATTTTTCTGGTCTACGGCCGATCCTGGCCACCACCAGCGCAATCCGGCTTTGGCTTCAGGTTGTGGTGTAGGCCATGAAAGTTGTGCGTGACCACACATGGCGGTTAGGGTCAGAAGGATAAGCAGTGTCTTTCTCATGATGGGGCAGCGTTTGTTTCTGATTAGTTTTCTGCAGTATCTTGCAAAATACCGCATTGCAATTCGATTTGCAAATTTAGATAAAATTCGGGAATTATAAGCCAGTCGAGATAAAAATGTAAACAAATTGCCCCGAATTGGACCTTTTGCTCAAAAAAAAGGCGAACATACGCTCAATCCAAATCTTCCGTGCTCTAAGTCACAATTTTTTTGTATATTTGAGGTGAGTTAGTCAACTTGTTCGTTAACCCTCAAAATGATAGGTTTATGAGAGCAGTATGTGGTCTTGATGTGCCTATGCCCTTTTGTGCTGAAATCTTACCCAAAATATTGTCGAAATCCCAACTGTCATTCTTATTCTCATTATGTATGAATGTATTGTTGTTTCTTGCTTTTTTATAAACGCTCACAGGGCGTAGATATTGTGAAGGGTGACATTAAGTCCTTTTCAGATTGTCCATCAACCGATAAGTGTCCTTTATTGTTTCTAGAGAACAAATGACGTGGCTATCATGACGTTCTACGGCTTCCACGAAAGTGGTCAATTCATTGAAATATCCTTGCGAATAGACCTGATTGGCCGACAATATGGGGGAGAAACTGTTGTTCTGATAGAGATATTCTACAGTTGTTTTGTGAGGGCGCAACTTCTCCATTGGGATGCCTGAGACAGTCCGTGACGAAGGGGTAAAAGAGAGTTCTTCCATTTGCGAAAGGCGATAACTGCCAGAACAGGTGCATACCTTCAGCG